>Ga0268250_10001372_pt1 | contig 10683 bp, 7 predicted proteins | sample AgamicAsSfe_FD_200448 | JGI IMG/M metagenome (GOLD analysis project Ga0268250, IMG submission 200448) | Agave microbial communities from Guanajuato, Mexico - As.Sf.e (v2) (version 2) | ecosystem: Host-associated > Plants > Phyllosphere > Phylloplane/Leaf | place: Guanajuato, Mexico | collected... | reverse complement strand
GAGGGCTGAAGATATGCTTTTCGGCAGGGAAGCGAGAATCAAGAAGGGGAGTCGAGTAAGATTGACGTAGATCAGATCAACTCAAGAGATCGGATAGATGTTGCGAACCAAGAAAAGATCAGATGCAGCCAGGGGAGTGCTCCGGTGGTCAGAAGGAGGCTCTGTGAGTGGTCGTGCTTGCAATGGTGGGTGAGATGCAACGAGTCGTGAGTGTGGTGTGATGGTCGTGAGTAAAGTACGAGTGAGAGCGTGGTACAGAGAGAGTGTGTCAGAAGCGAGTGGACTTTGCTTGAAACAGCAAGAAGGTGACGCCGAGAGGGATCGTCGCTGTGAGTGAGAGAGCGAAGCAATGGAAAGAGGGCGGGATGATGGTGAGATGCTTGCAAGTCAAAGCTACATGTGCATCAATCACTAGTACTTTTGGGTGGGCGATGCGCTGCGGCGGCGAGCGAGCTTTCTTTTGTATCGTCTGGCGTCAACTTCCAACGTGTAGTGGCCCTAGCACAGCTGTAACATGTGGAGGCAGCGCGAGCTTGGGAATCAAAAGAGGATCTCAACTGTCTGCTCCTCATCCTGAACTAAAGTGACTAGTTTGTCTACATGCCCAACCTTCGATCTGCCGCGTCGTCGACCAGCTTGGATTAGTCTCGAGTCTACCAAGCTTGACTTCATCTTGAAAGCTAGTTCGTGATGGAGAAAGGCGTTGAGAGCTTGCGAGATCTCACGAGCCGTGTGTGGCAGGAGTGGAGGTGTGGCAGACGGGCCCAGCATGCCTCGCTAGTAGCTTGTACACGTAGCTGCGAGTTGAGGCGAAAAAGAGGATCCCAGACGAGATGGTGATGTCGTTGAACTGACTCGAGACAATCACTTTGGCTTTTACTGGTTTACGGTTACAGATCCTTCGACCCAGACTTGACTTTATTTCCTAGTTTCGCGCGAGCCACTCTTCGGCGCAAGCCGCCGGGGAGCCACTCTCATATCTCACATCTCTCAAATGTGCACCCCCCTTGCAGACTGCATAATGTAAATACGATTCTAGCGCGTGCATCCTACTTCAGCCCAAATCATATGTTAGCAACTTGGCACGCGCGAGAGCAGCGCCATCATCAAACGTCATGTCACTCCGTCACTCTGTCAGGTCAAGGTACGAGACGAGGATGAAGATAGGATGAAATGATGTTCCAAAATCTGATACTATGCAGATGGTCAGTCTCGTGCATTTGTTTGGTGCAACACGGCAGGTTACAGGATTAGCGACAAAGCAGGCCGTGTCAGCTTCCCTCGCTTTCGCTTGCCATGCCGCGATTGCCTAGAGATTACAATCAGAGTCCGATTTCGTGGCATCCATTTTTGGCCGTGAAACATGCAAAATGCGCTCATCAGCTCATCACGACGACATGCTGCATACAATGTACCCTGCACATTTTACCACCGCCTCTCCAAGTGCATCCAATCATTGCATAGGTAATCATAGACACTGTTTATATGATCGTGCTCCTAGAAGTATTCTTGCGCTATCTGTCAAAATACAACAACGAACCACACACGCCACACTCCCGTTCTTCTTCTTCTTCTTCTACTGCAAAGTATCTTGAGGTCAAGCTTTCAGTAGAGCCCGAAGCAGAGACTCCAAAACAGAGACCGTCTGGCAGTCTGGATGCTATGATTGAACAAGATCGACCGATCTCTCGCGTAGCATACTCATGCTTGGAGTCATTTCATGACTCCGTTGTGTGGCGACAGAGCTAAGCTGTCAGCTAAACTGATATCAACTACAGAGTACAAAGGCAACCTTGGATATCGCCAAACCGTGCAAGCTGACCTCATCCCACGCCCACCTGCATTTGTCAACTGGACAATGATCAAAGGCTCGCATGGCTGGGCAGAGCTGACAACCTTGGAAGCTACAATGCTACAACACGGAAGTAAACCCAATTTCACTTTTCAGCGGCCGGCACGATTACCGAAATCGCTCGCTCCTTACGGCAAACATGCAAACGAACGAAGCCAGGCACAAACAGGCACAGATGGAGCATGCATGAATCAGGTCACTTTCTGTTTTCCCAACGCTTTCTCCTTTTTCCTCCAAGCTCGCGCTCTCGCTCTCTAGCCCTTTTGGGCTTTGACTTCCCATCAAGCGGAGCGTGGTCCGCCTCTATCTGCTATCATTTCTGTACCGAGGTCACTGCTTATCTCTCGGCGTCGTCCGCCCGTGCGTTGGACTCTTCTTTTAGCCTTTAGCTGACGAGCCACACACCTCTTTTTGGGCCAGCTTGCCAGCTTGCCGACTTGATTTGGCCTTGTGCCAACCTCTTTGGTTGCGATACTTTTGCCGATGTACTTGCACGCAAGGTGTCTTTCGTTGTCAACTGGGCTGCTGTTTTGATTACATGTCAGCACGATGTGTCAACAAACGTGGCACACAATAGATGCTCTATTACTGCTGCTAATGATGTAGATTGTGCTTACGATGACAAGGCTCAGAAAGCATCAGTTGTCTATGACGCCAGTGTATCTACTCATAAATCCACAGACAAATCCTGGTCCTTGTCTCTGAACAAACGCGCAGTGTGGATGGGTAGCCGCGAGAAAGCCAGCAAGCCATCAAGCCATCAAAGCCAACTCAAACTACTCCGACACGTTCCTCTGCTCCAACTTCAAGGCTGGCCAGCCACCACAAAATCTCATCAAATCCACTCACCTCGAGCTAACAAATCTACACATTTCCCTGCTGGCAAATCAAGGCGAACGCCGCTTGAGCATGGCTAGTCTGAACCCGAGACGCCCAAGCTGGCATTATAGCCAAGTAGTGCAGCTTTCACGGCGCAAGCTTCCGTGAGCTGCTGAACCAATAAATGAAGCCAACAAAGTCAACAATAATGCCAACAAATGCACACAGAGCTAGTCTTGCTAGTCTTGCTCGGATCTTGGTTTCCTCCTTGCTATGGGCCGCATACCACCATCATCATATCTTACGCTAAGCTAGGACAGCGCTTCATATCCACCACCCTCCTGCCGTGGCCCGATCTAGTGGTGGCGGCCCGTGGGCGTCTTGCTAATTCTACCTGTTTGACCTCTCGTTCACATCGTTCGTACCCCAAGAGTCTTCAACCTTGCCATCCAGGCTTCGAGTCTCGAAGCGTTCTCCCCTCAACGCTGTACGCTAGCATGATCTGTAGTTACGACCGCCCTATCGCCAGCCTCTGAGCTCACAACTGGAGACAACTGGAGACAACAAACATCGTCGATCATGTTGCTTTGACGCTGGAGGAATAGGCGGGGCGTGGAGTATTCACTCTATGTATTTGAAAGAATCACTCCTTCTCCATGACCAGCACACGTGTGCATTGTGCGTAGCAGGCTCAATGTGGCTTGCTTGATTGCTCAGCATTTTTCATCTCGCCTCGTGCCGTCGCGCCGGGCCTGCTTACTGGCGACCTCGACCTCGACCTGCGCCTGCATACTCGCTATCTTGTGCCTGCATCAACAAAACACTCGTTTCAACGCACCTCTTCCCATGTTGCCAAATCCAGTCGTCGAAGTACCGAATACAAGACTCGGATTACTGCATTGAGCATCACTCGGACCGCCACCTCGGACTTGCCTGAACCCAAAGACTGACCGGGAGTGATGGTACTGCAGTACAAGATACCGCAGAAGTACGCGCACGCATGAAGACGCAAGCACGCGGTCCGCAGGAACCTGTCAAAAAGAGCACGAGCTCCCCCTGGCGTGCGGCAAAAGTAGGCGAGAATCATCTTCCTCTGACTCACGAGGTATAACACGGTACGAGCGACCTACATCTTGTTTGTAAATACTAACATACACTCCTTCAGGCTAGTCCAGAAAGTCAAGCAGAACGGACTAGGCAAGTCTGCATAATACACTTTCTCCCCTGGCCTTGCTGCAGCTAGCACTAGCTCGTTAACTTGCTTGGCTCGGCACTGTCTGCCGAGATCGGTCCCTATCTCGCGCTCCACATCCCGAGCGAGCGCGCCACGGTTATGCCCAGGCTAACTGGAAACCGGACAAAACGAACTACGTGCACTTTCACTTCGTCAGCTCGAAATCACGGTTATTGAGTAAGATTGTGCTAGTGCGGGTAGTGCTAGTGAATTATTGCCTCATGTGTTAGTTTTCCCCATCCATCTGTTTTACCCTTCTGTTATGTGTGGTGGTCAAGCTGGTCCTAGCTCAGTTCGGCTGGACTGCTCTCCTGGTCATTTAAGCTGAACTTGGGAAACTTGAGTCGAGAGAGCTCCACTCTGGGGAGCGTTTTGTTGACAAAACATGAAGACCATGAAATCGTAAATTTGAGGCAACATTTGTCAAGGTGAGAAAATCAAGCATGCACATACACGCAACACAACCAACCACTCAGCTCTCACCGGAGGACGTCTTGCACTACATCACTACAGCACATGGACAATCTCCAGTACTGTTCCTTTTTTTCTAAAACACACAACGTGGCCTGATGCATCTAAATCGCCGAATCTTGCATCTATCTTGCATTCATCTTGCATCCCTGCCGTTCTCAACATCCTTGAAGGATGCTAATCTATGACCGTTTCTTCGAGGCCGCATGACTCGATCGGAGCCCCGGTGAATGTTCGGCGCCGACCGAGGAAAGTACGTTTACACTCTTGGTATACTTTGACACTACTTTCTACTACACTTCACGCTCTCACACTCCCCCCCTTCTCACGCTTCTTTGGCTGGTGACTGGCTTTGGTTGCGTCCTTGTTCCCTGTTCTTGTCTTGCGAGAAGGCGGCTAGGAGGAGTAAACTTGATTCGACGCTTGCACATCCGCTGTTCCGCTTGCACAATCCGCTTTCTCGCTCGTGCTCGTGCTTGCACAGCTTACGATGGTGCTGGATTGGTGTTGGTCGGGAAAAGCTTAGGCGCTTGAAGCCTGTAGCCTGTAGCCTGTAGCCTGAAGCCTGTAGCCTGTAGCTTGTGGCCTGTAGCTTGTAGCCTGTAGCTTGTAGCCTGTAGCTTGTAGCCTGTAGCTTGTAGCCTGTAGCCCTGTAAACAGACCTCGTGCTTGTAACCACGTTGTTCTGGTCTTGGATGGGGTGGCTTCGCGGGCGAAAGACTCCCTGGATCATCACAAGTCCATCACAAGTCCATCACAAGTCTATTACAACTCCATCACAAGTCCCATCACAAGTTTATTACAACTCCATCACAAGTCCCATCACAAGTCTATCAACAAGTCCATCACAAGTCCATCAACAAGTCCATCACAAGTCCAATCACAAGTCTATCAACAAGTCCATCACAAGTCCATCAACAAGTCCATCACAAGTCCCATCACAAGTCTATCAACAAGTCCATCACAAGTTCATCAACAAGTCCATCACAAATCTCCTCCAGAGAGTAAACCTTTGATATCAAACTCTCACGAGGCTCGCCGTGCCTCCTCGTATCTTGCCTCCTACGCACACCTTGTACTATTATGCAGCTCCACCTACGCTCAAAGGCCGACCATCCCGCCGCCGCCAGTCGCCATCTTGACAATGCAAGTCAAACAGACACGGTAGTAGAGGCGAGCACGACACAGAACCAACAAGACTGGCCTGACCTTTCGTCCTCACCTACATCCTCCTCCTCCTTCTTCCCCAGTAGTTCACTCGGTAGGATTTCCTCCCACTTCCCCCAAACAGAGAAGACGGGAAAAAGATCCTGGTGCCCCAGGCGCCTCGAAACGCCTTCAGTTTTCCGTCCTCGACAAAGGAATTTGTGTGCGGAGTTTGGAATTTGGAGTCTGGAGTTTTGGGCGATTGCAACGGGCGCCGGGGAAGGCTGGAAAGGGCTGGAAGGGAAAGTAGTGCGAGGGCTTAGCTTAGGTCGGGGCTTAGTGTAGGTTTGGAGTACTGCGGTACAAGGTTTCTGTGATCAAGAAAATACAACACTACTGCAGGTGAGGGGCTTGACAGTGAAGGCTTTTGGCTGGAAGCGTGCGTGCGAGGTGGAATAATTAGAGGTGGGAAATGGGGTTGGAAAATGGAAGGGACGGAAGGGTGCCTGCGCAGTTCGAGATGAGCTTGTTACAGCACATTTTGCACATGTACTTGTATTGCTTGGTAATCCTGCTATCCAGTTCATACCGAGTATACAGCCAAGTACATAGCATGATTGTGGTGGGAGAAAGGAGCCTTGGCGAGGTGGCTACCTTTCTATACACGAGGCATTCTTCTTCCAATATGGAGCCCTCCATTGAAGGCCACGACGGCGCCACAGTAAGCGCTACGACCCCAGCATAGCAACCGACACAATAATGATGCTCTAAACTCTGGTATAAAGTTTGCTTAAGCCACTATCACCACCACCACCACCACCACTATCGCCACCTCCAGCTCCTTCCCCACTGCCGCTATAATGAGCCCACTCGTTCTTACTCTCCGGCGAACTCCTAAACTAACCCTCTCTACCTTAGCCTAATCCGCCCCCTCCTTACTCTACCGTGCCACCTCGTCTCGGATAACTCGCCTTATATTACCGTATATCCACTATAACTACTAAGATCTAGTCGCTCTTACTATAAGTCCGAACTTAAGGTCGGAGTATATATCCTACTAATATACGCGGCTTAATACCCCGCTCGCTCCTAATAGTACTAACCTAGCTTAATCCCTTATAGGCGAGCTCCTAGGTAGACTATTATAGATAGTAAGTATACTTCTATACCACTATACTACTTAATTACTATACTTTATAACTATATCTCGAAGTAGGGAATAAGGAGCGGGGCTATTAGTAAATATTAATATAGATTATAATTCTTAGACTTTCCGAGTAGAGGACGGCTATACTTAGCGCTAAGTACGAGTAGAGGACGGCTATACTTAGCGCTAAGTACGACGGGACTTACGAAGGTAGGAGAGCACGAGGGGAAAGCAAGGCGGGGTAGGGTAAGGTAATATAGGCGAGTATAGTAGATTAGGAATAAAAAGAAAAGAAAGAGAAAGAGAAAGTATAGTTACTCTCCGGTAAACTCCTAAACTAACTCTCTCTACCTTAGCCTAATCCGCCCCTTTCTTACTCTATCGTGCTACTTTATCTCGGATAACTCGCCTTATATTACCGTATATCTACTATAACTACTAAGATCTAGTCGCTCTTACTATAAGTCTAAACTTAAGGTCGGAGTATATTTCCTATTAATATACTTAGCTTAATATCCCGCTCGCTCTTAATAGTACTAACCTAGCTTAATTCCTTATAGGCGAGCTCCTAGGTAGACTATTATAGATAGTAAGTATACTTCTATACTACTATACTACTTAATTGCTATACTTTAGGACTATATCTCGAAGTAGGGAATAAGGAGCGGGGCTATTAGTAAATATTAATATAGATTATAATTCTCGGACTTTCCGAGTAGAGGACGGCTATACTTAGCGCTAAGTACGACGAGACATACGAAGGCAGGAGAGTACGAGGTAGCGAGGCGGGGTAAGGTAAGGTAATACGGGCGAGTATAGTAGATTAGGGATAAAAAGAAAAGAAAGAGAAAGAGAAAGTATAGTATAGCTTCAGATGGCTTCTCCTCCATTGTGGGGACGAACGCTCTCGACTTCGCGCACCATGAGTTTGACAAGCCAATCGTAGAGCAGTACAAGAGGAGTCACGGATGGCACAAAAGACCAAGGGGATTCTAAGCAATATATCTGGTAAAGTCTCGACCAGCTGTGAGGTCGTAAGAGTGTCATTTACGTCGTATATCCGAGCTGCTCGCTCAATCGCCAGTCAAGTCAATCTGTCAGAAGGAGAAAAAGTGACCAAAGGATTCAGAATTTGCGCTTTGTCCCAGAAGTGCTCTGACTAGCAGTCTGCACGCGAACTGAACGTGCCGTAGTCGTCACCGTCATCGTCTCCAAAGCAGTATCTGCCTCTTCGACACCATCTGAGCTGATGAGATTCACAATGTCCGAAGAACGTGTCGACTTCGTTGCAGCAGACTCGCCCTTCGTCATTGTTGCCACGTTGAGTACCTCACCCAGAGGCTGTCTCACATCACCACTGCTTCTGCTACTCGCAGTTCTCTTTGCGCTCGCACTCCATCTGCCCATGCTCCTTCCTGCTTGCTCCTTCTTGGTCCCACGTTCCGAGTCCTTCGGCAATAGTTCAGCACAGAAGTTCAGCAAACCCATTCCGCACTTTCCGCATGCTTGCAGAAATGCCGGTAGACCTGGATGTAGACATGCTTCTAAGTCCACAGGCCTGCGCGGCTGAAGCTTAGCGATCGAGCTGAGGAGATCATCGCTGGCGATTGAGTCGACGGGAACGCGTAGGGTACTGGCAAGGCGATTACGCAAGGCCCAAAGCTCCTTGGCAAGAGACTTCGAGACGTGGGACTGAGACTGACGTGATGGTTGAGGCGTGCTGGGAGATGATACACTTGCGGCATCAGTCTCCGTCGCATTCGTGTCAGGATGAGTCCCGTCTGCGGTGGGTGAGGTATTGAGTGCAGCAACGCCAGTTGGAAGACGCCAGACTTCTGGTGACTGTATCGGTGATGTGTCTGTCGTCGTCGTTGTCTTGGCCGACTGATGCGTAGCAATAATATCTAGCCAGGCTGCACTGTGCTTCTGGATCATGATTTTGCCGATACCCTTGATCGCTTGTAGTGCCGTGACATCTGCTGGACGTGTTTCTGCGATCACGATAAGAATCGCCGGTTGGACAAGCTGATATGAGGGGACACCAGACTCTGGCTGTCGTCTATTATTAACGAGATCCTGATGGTATTGATGCAGTGCGTCATATAGAGCACGGCTTAAATCGTCCATTGCTTCTAACAAGTCGGGGACACTGTCTTGCTTCCTGTGCGAGGTGAACCTTCTGGGTGGTGGCATCACTGCATTACTTTGCTCCGTGGCAGTAGCTGGCATTGGTGCGTATTCTTCTGCAAATGCCGGCAATGGTGGTACAGGAGTAAAGGATTTTCTCTTCTCGTCCATGATCCTGAAGAGCATATACCCAGCATAAGCATCTGCTGCTGCGTACTCAATTTGCTCCTGTTCCAAAGGCTTACTCCAGTCACTCGTTCTGACCTTGCCTTTGTGCATCTCCAAGCCGCCCAGCCAGTTCTTCGTTAATGCTGCCAAACCAATCATTTTCTTATTGATCTTTGCTGGCTCGTTGCTTTCCGTATATGTCGCAAGATTGTGAAGATGACTCAACTCGAGAAGACCTCTCGGGCTGAGTCGGAAGTACTTCTTCAGCCTTCTGCCATCAGCACTAAGTACTGCTACCCCTGTTTTGGTGATTCCGGGTGATTCCAATATGCGCCTTAACGAGGGTGCCATGAGCTCATCCGGTGTTGACCCTTCATGCAGAGCTATGTGGAACAAAGCGATCGTCGTTTCAGAAGCGAGCTGGATCAGCGATACGTTTGACTTGATGCCAGGACTGTAATGTGACTTCCATTCTTGGTCAAAGCCGAGAATGGGCTCGTCCAACATCATCCGAGCTGCTGCTTCGGACTCAGCGCGGGTTTTGCAGTACACGACCTTGACTTTCTCGTCAAGTGGTCCCCGATAGAAGGAGTGTGACCACCATCTTTTTGGGAAGTGCTGGGATAAGGCACGCTTGAGGAAGGGTGGTGGAATGTGATACTTGATCGGGATCGTGGAAGTCGTAGCTGGCAAGGTTGGGTATATCGCCTCTGTCAGCTTAGCCACTGTCTGGCCCATAGCCTCGATCTCAGGTCGAGGCGCTCTAGCACTGCATTGATGGTCTGTCGTCTGGTCCACCTGACTATCTTCAAAAACAATATTTTGATTGTCGGAACTCTCGTCCAAATCCTGTCCAATATCTTGACCTTCGTTCTCAATCTCAAAAGAATAGTTCAAGCCCAAAAAGTCCTCATCGTCGAGCTCTAAGTCGTAGAGGTCTTCATCGTCCAAAAGGTCATGAAACTCGTCGTCTGAGGTAACTCCACTTCCCTCCGCTTCCCCGTCGCGGTTCTGAGTCGTAGCAAGAGGATCAGCAAGACGAGCCATAGCAATACTGCATGACAGCCCGGTCCCCGCGACCCAGCAGGTAAGGGCGTGGACGTGACGTGACACACGGTTTTGCCACTTCAAGAGCGGGTTGAGTCGCCAATTGCCTAATCGGGAGCTCCACGATCAGCTTACTCCAGCAATCGCTCACGATCTCGACGACCTCACCTCATGTTTTGTACCTGCAGACGTTGCTAAATATCCTTGCTACATCTGCAATTGCGTGCATGTATTTGCAGGTGCCCTCAGCTCACCTGGTCTGACTGTTGCCGATCGAGCGATGATGCCTTGGTCTCTGTAACATTGTCACCTGGGTACATGCAACTATACTTCGTCTCAGCCGAGCCTCTGGCGACAACGATGACCGCATCCTGCATCTTACCCCTCCTGCATCCTTGACGTTGAGGAGTGGTTGTACAGTACAGGCACGATCCGATCTCCAAGCTCCTGCTTACTCTCCTGATGATCATCCTTATCGAGGTATGTTTAGTATAGTATACATATCAGCTCACTCACCAGATACCTTAGCGTATGACTGTCGATCACTCTTCACATGTCCCCCGAAATGTTTGTTGACTTGAGCTCAGCTATGTATTGTGGTGTTTCCAGCCTGCAGGTTACAGTAGGTATCATCTACTTGCCGCCACCGTCAGCTCGTCACCACGACTCACT
>Ga0268250_10001369_pt1 | contig 10690 bp, 11 predicted proteins | sample AgamicAsSfe_FD_200448 | JGI IMG/M metagenome (GOLD analysis project Ga0268250, IMG submission 200448) | Agave microbial communities from Guanajuato, Mexico - As.Sf.e (v2) (version 2) | ecosystem: Host-associated > Plants > Phyllosphere > Phylloplane/Leaf | place: Guanajuato, Mexico | collected... | reverse complement strand
ATGGTCGTGTGGCCATGTCGTGCATTCTGGTCCGCTGAAACGTATGATTGGTATTGATGCGGGACTGGTACATCAACGCCATGAGAGCTGTGGTGCCAGATACTTTGCAAGAACAGAGATCAGAATGAGAAGTATGGCTGCTACAGATACAGAAGACTTGGATTGAACAAGTCTTGTGAAGAATTGCTTCTTCGGCCGCCGTGGATGACCAGTCTGGTCACCGCTGGGTCCATCGTGAGGGTCTGCACCGGAGAAGTCATGGAGTAGACGACTTGGCTGTTCGTCAACATGTAAATCACGCTCTTTCGACATATTCGCTTGACTGATAGAAATGGACGTGTCTTCAGAGGCAACAAGAATACACCAGAATGCTGACTTCGACCTTGAAATGTGCTATCTCGAGTTCTACGGAAAATACTGGGGCAAGTTCACGAGGATTTGTCGTGAAAGACAGCGCAAAAGGAGGTAGAGACACGAGAGAGCATCTCCTGGAAGGCATAGGACGTCAACTCGCATCTCACGTTCAGCATAGACATTGGCTCGTGTGACTCTGATGCTCATTTGGGTCCCCATCTATCGCATCTGTCAATACATTGCTGCTTGCCCGTGCTTGGCATGATGATGTTATTGTGCTAGAGCTGATGCAAAGAAGAGGCCGTCGGATGTAGGGGACGCGAAACATCACTCGAGGCCAAACGAGTCTTGCATGAGACTTGGCCGTTCTTGCTTGTCACGATCTTGTTGTACTGAATCCAACTCGCTGGCAATGACCACTCGCCGTGGCTTCGAGCTCCATTCGAACTTCACAGAGTCGGGGCAGCGTCGAAAGTGGAACACTCAGGCAGGGTTACCCAGGTGGCAGGGACGATTGCAGGCCGAATCAGACGCGTCAATGCGTCAATGCGTCATTCATGATCATTCCATCCGACATGACCGCAATGAGCACAGTCATTGTTGCAGGAATGCGGAATCAAGGACTGGCTATTTTGGTCTTTCCGGTCGTACAATCATGGTGAATACTGTGCTGTGCTGTGCTGTGCTGTGCTGTGCTGTGCTGTGCTGTGCTGTGCTATGCTGTATGGTATAGAGACAGCTCCATGATACTTTTCCTGGACTGAAATATCCTCTTCCTGCCCAGGCTGGTCTGGGACTCTACCGAACTCAGAGTCCCAGTAAAGGCCATTCGTGTAGAATCGTTGCGATTCCGAGTGAGGTGGCCCAGTGCGGCCAGCGGACCGAATTATAAACAATCGCACCAACGTGTTGACCAAGCGGTGCAGTAGCGCAAGGCGAGGCCTGATCCAATGGCTATCTTGGATTTCCTAGTCGAATGATAATGCAGGTTGATGCTGTGATGCGCTGTCCATGGCAGTGGATCTCGCACTGATTCCTGAATGAGGTGTCACGTGACCTTATGACATCCAGGAAAGAAAGAACATTACAGCCTCAAAGAGCATAGCAGAACTGGCCGGCATCTGGCATCGATGGGCAGGTAATCATTGGGTAATAGCGTACTATTTGGGTTCGTATAGGCATTACATTCGTTACCATATCAAGACTCCTGTAGCTCGACTGGCGTTGTCCGCGTCGCTGAGGTCTCTTCCGCAAGTCCATCACTACCACCGAGACTGCGTCGGGCAGAATACTACTCGCAAGCGCCGGTAAGTCGATAGATGCATGTCCGAAAAGATTTATCGCGCTGAATCACCTGGCCTCATGCGTGCTCGTACATTCGCCAGTACTCCAGCCACAAGTCCGTTGCGCCACTCGACTGACTTTCAGACACAAACTTCGCATCCTTGCTATCAATGTTCGATCTCAAAGGTCTCTCAGCACGCTTCCGGGCCGTGCATCGAACTAGCGCAGGCGGCCGATTGAGCCAGGAGTATCGCCGTGCGTCATTTGAGCTTGTCAGGGAGTAATCTGTGCTGATAATGGAGGAGCGATTGCTGTCGCTGCCCGTGACTGATGACGAGGAAGACGCTGTTGGCGACGAACATGAGGAATACCATGATGAGGTCGGTGACTTTGGTGAGAGTGGGGTTGTTGATTGTATGTCGACGTCGCAGTCGCCTGTACAAAGTGGATGATGTGCTTCTTGCAGGCAGTTCCACGGTGAGGAGGCGATTGAGAGAGGTAGACTCGTATTTGACGAGGCAGATAGCATTGAGGATGATCTGGATAGTGGCATTCGAGGAGAGGAGTTGACGCGATGTGGCGACGTGAGAGGCTGTGTGTACTGAGCTGGTGTTGGGAGCGAAGTAGCTGTCGATTCTTGGTGATCGTGAGGGTTTGCATTTGGTCTTGAGGCCTCGTCGGTGACATATGCCACGGGCATTATGAGTTCGTCCGTGGCGATTGAGGTCCGATCGTCGTATGACAGCTCGATATGATTGTACGATACGCTTTCAGGACAAGGCTCATTCCTACCAAAGAAAACACACGTATCTGATGTGTAAGACGAACATGCGTCATCAATACTCGATACTGAAGGGGATGCGTAAAATGTTGATGCTTGAGATGAGCTAGTGCTGCATCGTCGTGCCACCATTGTATGTTCCGCAAGGTGACTTCTCGAGGTGTGTGTAAGCCAGTCTGCTTGCTTGTTGAATGACACGACTGTATGCATAAGGTCCCCACTAGATTGCTTAGTATCGCAGGAAATAGACCCGTACGTGTGCTCGTTCAGTAGATCGATGCCGAAGCGACGATGGTCGAAATGCTCTTCGAAGGGTCGATACATATGTGAGTCAGTGCCAAGCACAATATCGTCGTCGAGGTGAAATGAGGAAGGACAAGTGGGCAGGAATGTGTCTTCAAATTCTGAAGTCAAAAGGCAAAACATTCCTGAGATTATATCTCGAGTTTCGGGCAAAGTGTTACGAAAAGTGTAATTCAGGTCTGTATGCACGGGGGGTAGGGTATTGGCATGGCAAGGTTCATATCAGCGCGGTAGGTCACATACACAGACACGGCGTGGTAGTCGCAGGAAACCAAGGAGGACTTTGTTACTCGTTACCGAACTTGAAGAGTACATGAAGTCCTGCATTGACCACGACTTTCATCTACAGGCACGTCTGGAGTCAATGGAAAGCGCAGATACCTACAGTGCGTGCTGACGGCTGACATACACTGCTCTGAGCTCGACCTCCGACTCGTCCTGTCCTTCCTTCAAGCTGAACACAACGGGCGAAGACATGAGCAGCTCGCCCAGAGGCTGATAAGAGTGTCAGCGGATGTAAGAGTCCTGCAGGCATGCGAGAGTCACGTGCGATGATATAGGTGCATTACCAGAGGCAGGGCTCAGGAAAGGGGAAAGAGGTGCGCTCTAGAGGCAACTAGCTGAACGGCGGAGTGGCTTGAGCTGGAGCTTGAGCTTGAGCTGGAAGCTGAGACTGTTGCAGCATGCAGCGTTGCAGCGTTGAATACCCTTTCGGGTCAGTGTACAATAATGTACACCGACAAGGTAGCTTCCATTGAGCTGAACATGTCACGCCTGCTTCTTCAGCTCGCCCTTGGCGCTCTGGGCGTGCTTGAAAGCAGAATGGATCGCGGATTTCCCCTTCAGGAATCGCCCAACGTCAATCCGATACTGCCGTGCCGAGAAAAATAATGCTGTGCATGGCTGGTGGCCTGCAGATGCTCGAGAAGATGGGTACGTCGATTATGGTTCTCGTGAAGATATACCTGCGGTGTTGGTGAAATGAGAAGGCACACATAAACTGACCAGGAAGTATTCTGGCGTACTGTCTGGGTCATATGGGCGAGAAGGACGCAGCGGATTGGTCAGAGTCAGAGATATCCATGGTAGGATCCCTGGCTCCCGAGTCCGTGCTATCGGATATGCGACTTGTAAGCAAGGAAGATATCAGCAGCCCAATCGACCCTAGCTCTGTCTGGTACAGTGTCACTGTGACCAAATCCAGCTCGCACTACTGCGCTTATCATGCTCCTTCCATGTGGCCATGGATCCATGCCACGACCTATACCAGATCGGGTGATCTGGCAGCTATTGACCTGGCTAGCAGCACGATGTCAGGAGTATTCCGCTATCAGTCTCACAGTCGCTTGTATCGTCGGGAAGTCTCTTGGGATATAGTGGCAGAGTAGTAGAGTCAAGCAGCTGGACCGCTTTTGCTCAGCTCGCGCTAAGCTCAGGTCGCTGTCTTACTGCAGTAATGTGCTTTGCTCATGCAGGGCAATTGCCCTTTGCGGCTCATCTGAGGTTTGTATCTGATCTGTAACACCCCTGTACGGCAGGACGGGCTCCTAGTGTTCGAACGTTGACCTTTAGTCTCAACAAGTTCACAGCTCCCGAGCTGACCAGCACACGCACGCGATACACCTTGGTCTCGACTCTTGCTTCGACGTTGACCTTTGACTGGATAGGTTTCGAGCAGAGGAATGTTTCTGCTGTCTGCTTACAGCCGTGAGCTGGGTTTCCTGATCCAGCGCGTCGCACTGAATCCTTCCAGATTATTGAACTCTCCTTGCCGGGTATCTGCTGCTGACAGTTATCAGCTTGGCCTTGGTAGCACTTTGTCAAACATTGACCCTCGAGTCTGATTCGTCTGCATACTTTTTGACAAGAGACAGATTCCACTTCATGCTTAGTGGCTTCTTAAACCCAGCCCGAGCTGTTACCTGTTCCTTGGGTTGTGCTCTCCAGTGTCCCATTGTAGTACCGTGCGTCCGGCCAGCACGAGCCTGCATCACCAGCATATTCCACTTAATCCTGGCCTGTTCTCAGATGATGCTAAACAACGTGATTCTTCCATACACTCTTTTGAATTGAACAACACACTCTCGCTTCTTCTATCATGTTCGCCACAAATCTCATGACAACATCAAATTCATTCGTTTACATCCTCCTTCTTGGAAGCGTGACTGCTTTGCCACAGGCTGCAGTGTTCGAGCGAGGTGTAGGAGAAGATGCCTCACCTTGGAAACCCAAGCAGGCCTGGCCAGTAGAGAAGTCCTGGCCGACTGAAAAGTCCTGGCCGACAGCAGAGCCCTGGCCAATAGAGAAGTCCTGGCCGACAGCAGAGTCCTGGCCATCAGAGCGCCCGTGGCCAACAGAAAAGCCCTGGCCGGCAGAGAAGCCCGGGCCGACCCGCGAGCCTTGGTGGCCTCACTCTCAGTCCAGCTGGACTACATCTTCGTGGACCACATCAACACTCTCGCACACTTCCTCCTCTTCCAGTTCAGAATCGACGACACCAACTCATTCTACTACTTCAAGTCACTCGACATCCTCGAGTCATTCCACGACTTCAACACACCCTACAACCTCGAGTCACTCGGCAACCTCGAGTCATTCCATAATCTCGAGTCACTCCACAACCTCGAGCCACTCAACAACCTCGAGCCACTCGACAACCTCAAGCCACTCAACGACCTCAGGCCATCCAACGACCTCAGGCCATCCAACGACCTCAAGCCACTCAACGACCTCAGGCCATCCAACGACCTCAAGCCACTCAACAACCTCAGGCCACCCAACGACCTCAAGCCACTCAACAACCTCGAGCCACCCGACAACCTCAAGCCACTTAACGACCTCCACTCACCCTCCACATACCACCTCAACCAAATCACACTCGACTAAATCACACTCCACGAAATCACATTCCACGAAATCACACACAAGAGACCACATGCACACTCGCTCAATCAGCAGCATTCCGTGGCAGACGAGTAGCACTACCTCGTCTGCGCTGCACAGCATGACAATGGCGCCCAACATGAATCTCAACCCTGCGAAGCACGAGATTGACGGTTGGATTGTGGAACATCTGGCTGGGCGTTAAGGGTATTCATGCACGTATCAATGGCTATGGCGGACCTAGAATGGCGTTATGACAAGATATGATATTTATTACTTGATCGCTTTGGCGCGTTGGGTGGAAGTAGTCTTGGATATACTGAATACATGTTTCTCAATCATGTCCAGTGTGCGCGTGCCTCCTAACTGTGTTCAATATTGTTTAACACGAATGACTTGATACAGTGGAGCATTGTGCTCGTCCAACAAGCAGATGAAACGCGTGGTACTATACTCGGTTATGACCCTTCCGGAGAGTGCCGTCAGGATCCTGCTCACAACCATACTGCGTGACAACGCTAAAAAGGACACAGGATCGTTCCTTGAGATATTGGTTTATCTTGCACAAATTTGCCATTTATCGCCTCTGAGGAAAGGACCTCCGTCAGCCTTGATTCATGCTTCTCGTGACCTCGTCCTACCCATATGGCTTGATTGGCGCGGGAGAGTGCTCACATCTGGCAGGGCGGAGTGACCATAAGCCGTGGCCGAAACCTCATCGAAAAGCGAGATCAAAGCCCTTCTTTGTCTCATCCCGACTACGAGCATTGATTCGCTTAGGAAATACTCGTCCCCTCAAATATTCCAGCCCGCATTATGGACGGCGGCATTAAGTTCCGTCTTCAGATCTTGATCGACAATGATGTGCTGGACATCGCATTGGACAACAAAACCCTTATGAGCACCAAGTAGCTGGGACCTCTTTATGAATGGGCTTCGCAGGACGAAGAGAAAATTAGATGATGTGATAGCAGCACTGTTGCACAGTGGACAAACTGAGAAAGCGCGATCCAGCCCGGCTGATCTCGATCTCAGCCAGGAAGTCAAAGACCTCGAGACCGAGCTTAGAGGATGCGAATAAGGAGATCGAAGCTGCGAAGTCTCGTCCCGACAGCCAAAATGGCCAGGACTTGGAGAGCAAGCTTGAGGAGGCGAACAAGCAGCTCGAAGATCCGAGCAAGCAGCTCGAGGAGGTTGACAGGCAGCTCAAAGCTATAAATGATTGTCTGACCCATTGTAGCTTTCTTCACGATATCGCAGACACGGGAGCCAAGCTGGATGCTGTCACCAAAGAGCCTCAAGCTGCGGACACTAAAGCTAACGATCCCAGTCTCATGTCAACAGTCAAAGACCAGGAGATTAAGCTGGACAGCGCCAGACGTGACATTATCGCCCAAGTCAAGCTTGCTCAAAGAGCAAAATACAGCTCTCATGATCGTCAAAGATGAGATCGCAAGGCCGAAGACCGGATCGGTAACACTGTAGCCAGGTGAAGCGCCTACAGACCCAGGTAACGAGCTTCCGACCACTTGTGCCTAGGCCTCAGGCTTGAAAGCAGATATGAACTGCTTGAAGGCGACGATCGCCGAGTCGAACGAATTGGCCGAACTTGGTGATACTGGCGGGCCCGGTCCAGCGCAGTCTCTTCTGCCAGATGAGACAATATTTTGAGTGCGACAATAATTAACCCACCGACGACACATTCCTTTCTAACCACACCACCTCATCTTTTCTTCCAACCAGTGATTTTCCTTACGTATGTGAACGGCTCAATAGTGCGGAGCGTTGTGCTCGCAATACTAACGAGTACAACAACATGGGTGTTAATGTACTCGGTCACAATTTTCTGAGAGCGCCGAAACGGACTTTTATTTCACAGAATACCTACCAACGCCATGCTAAACGCCATCATGCAATGGCCGATCAAAGTCTACCCTATCCCATGCATATTACACGCTATGACCAAGTCGTGGCAGACTTGCGACTGCTCGATTCTCCATTATCGCGTGCACGCGTGCCATCCTCTGACTTCGCTTTACCAGCACCTCCCTCCTTGATATCCTTCTCATCCTCACTCGTCTCAGGACTGGTGTCCTCAGCAGTGGCCTCCTGCCTGAGCTTATCTGCCTTGTTTTTCAGCTTGCTGATCTGCTCCTCAGCTTTCTGAGCACGATCTTGGCGGCGCCACATGCTCTTGTACCTCCCATCCATCTCCATTAGTTCGTCGTGGGTGCCTCTCTCTGCTACCTTGCCGTCGTTGAGGACGAGGATCTGATCAGCGTTTCTGATTGTGGACAGGCGATGCGCAATCACAAGCATTGTGCGGCCTCGACCAAGTGTTTCAAGAGCTTCCTGGATATGCTGCTCTGTTTCCGTATCCAGTGCTGCAGTAGCCTCATCAAGCATGATGATGCGAGGGTTCTTGATGATTGTGCGAGCAATGGCCACACGCTGCTTCTCTCCACCAGATAGTCGAAGACCGCGCTCACCGACCTTGGTCTTGTAGCCATCAGGGAAGCTCATGATTCTTTCATGGATGGAAGCAGCACGACATGCCGCAAACACTTCCTCATCCGTAGCAGATTGGTTGGCGTACTTGAGGTTGTACATAAGGGTCTCGTTGAAGAGTACCGTATCCTGAGGAACGACTCCGATGTGGCTGCGTAGAGAGTCGATTGTGATATCTTGAACATCGTTACCATCGACTTGTATGCGACCTGCAGTGGAGTTGTAAAAGCGGAATAAGAGTCTGAAGACTGTGGACTTGCCACCTCCCGATTCGCCCACCAAAGCAGTGGTGGTGCCTGGCAGACAACGGAAGTCAAGACCAGAAAGTGCAGGCTTCCGGACATCGTAGGCAAATTTGACGTCGGTAAAGTTGATGTCACCCTCGCATGTCGGCATTTCCTTGGCGTTTAGGGCATCAACAACAGTCGGGCGCTCCTTGAAAAGCTCAAGCATGCGCTCTGAATTGATCATCGAGTTCTGTATCATGCGGTAGAACGTGCCAAAATAGTTTAGTGGTCCTTGAAGTTGTGCCATGTAGGTCAGCAGAGCGACAAACTTGCCTACGGTTTGCTGCCCAGTGGTAACCTGATACGCTGCAATGAAACTGGCAACCAGCAACCCAGTCATAAAGACGGCATTTTGGGACACATTCATGATGTTAAGGGACAACATCACTTTGAATTCGGCCGTCTTTAGCACACTATTAGTCTGCAGAACACTTGATTCAGAGCTTAACCTCTATTGATTGACTTACCTGAAACTTGTTGACAGCGTTGCGATAGCGGTTGAACTCATAGCGCTCGGCATTGAAGTATTTGACAGTCTCATAAGATATCATGGAGTCATTCTTGACAGCATCCTCTTCTCTGTCAGCGTTGACCATGTCTCTCCTGATGTCTGCACGCCACTGTGCCATGCGGATCGTGAGGTATATGTACCTGTTTCATCGTCAATACATGAAATCATACAAGCAGCAACGGTAATTTCAAGACCGACCAGAAAGTGACGAGAGAAACAACCAGTGCGTAGTACGCGTCGAAGACAACCAGGAAGTAAGCGATTGCGACACAAAGATCGAACATCATCGGTACGACTTGAAAGGTGAGGGACTCGAGAAATGTGTTGACCGCACTGCCTTTACCCATCGCGGAGAGCACTTCTCCAGTCTTCTTGCCAAGATGAAAGTCCAGGCTGAGAGAGTGTACATGCTCGAATGCTGCAACTGAAAGTTCGCGGTACGAGTATTGACTGATTGGTAGCCACAATACACCTCGCATGGCGCCAAGTAGTCCATTCCCTCCTTGCAATAGGCGAAGAACGATATATAGCACGATATGACCCCACGGCATGACGATCGTACCGTACTCGCCAGAAAGATAGTCGGTGATGACGCCAATCTCGATGATGACGGCGAGTTGTACCACACGCATCAATGCGACAATGAGCATGCACGCGAAAAGGATGAGCTGGAGCTTCCGATTGTTTGATGGCCAAAGGTAAGGAAACAGGATCGTGTAGCTTTTCAGATAATCGACCCAACTCCGTGGCGGATTTTTTTCAGGCCTTTCCCATCCAGCAGGCGCCGAATCTGATGGCTTTTGGCCTCCATTTATTGGTACAGCTCCATGACTGGTGGGAGGCGCGCCTACGGCCAGGTCTCGAGTGCGCTCCGAGACATCCACACGGTGTTCAGTTGTGCCATTGACTTGAGCGCTGCCATTGGCAGAAGAGCGTTGTTCAGCTGTACCTGGTTTTGCTTGTGCTTCGCCACTGGCACTGGCACTGCCATTTGCTAGTAGAGGGGTGGTCTCTGTAGCAGCCTCTGCAATTACCAAGGCTTCTCCCTTGGCTGTCTTGCCCCTGCTTGATAGGTCGAAGGTCACGTAGAACCCGATGAGCGCTACGATGGAAAAAATTCTGATGATGTCAATGGAGATCTCAATCTGTTCAAAGTAGTTCATGCGGTCTCTCAGCGGGCCGAATGAGGCTGAGATTCGGATCTGACGTTCGCGGTGTGGATTTGTGTAGACGGCAAGCGAGGAACCAAGAATGATGACCTCCATGGCAAGTGCAACAAGCCACGTTATAAGGTTGGCACTTGTGGGCGAAGGAACGTTCTCAATCAGTGTGATGAGCAGCAGAGAGTAAACAGAGAAACCCGCACAAATGTAGAACTGACGATAATGTTAGGCCTTGCTAGTCGACATCTTCGAAGTCCACTTACGACTGGTGCTTGTCCGCACCACCATCCTTCTTCTCTTTTGGTCAGAGCATGTACAATGATATCTGCAGCGCTTGCAACAAATGTTGCACAAACGATGACTGAAAGCGTATTAAATAACAACTTGCGTGACTTGCTGAAATCGTCATCACCTCCCTTGTCCTTATCCACGCTCTTGCTCTGCCGTGGCGGCAAGCTCTTACCTCCAGGTCCAGCGTGCGATTCGTCAGCCTCTTCCGATTTATTGTCCGATTTCCGCGCTACTAGAATGCTTCGAACGGTGAATGCAATGAGGAACGTGACCAAGAGAACCACAGGGTATGCATATTGTGTGACATTGAGAAGTCGTTGAGCGA
>Ga0268250_10001367_pt1 | contig 10696 bp, 9 predicted proteins | sample AgamicAsSfe_FD_200448 | JGI IMG/M metagenome (GOLD analysis project Ga0268250, IMG submission 200448) | Agave microbial communities from Guanajuato, Mexico - As.Sf.e (v2) (version 2) | ecosystem: Host-associated > Plants > Phyllosphere > Phylloplane/Leaf | place: Guanajuato, Mexico | collected... | reverse complement strand
TGAAGTTCGGATAATGCTCGTAACGGCGAGTATTCTATCGCGCAAAGACAAGCCTGATGCGTAGTAGACGAAGGAATGGATGTCTCAATTGTAGGCGACGAAGAAAGAAATGTGACGAAGCAAAGCCTGTCTGTGGGAAGTGCGCTTCACACGGAGAGGTCTGCGAGGCGGACGATGGCATCATCTTCCGATCGACCGGTATCAGCAGTCTCCATCCTTCGATGGTTGAATCAAGAAGTCTGAGAACTCACGGTAATCACCAGGTCAGTTTCGCCAGATCTTCGTGATCTATCAGCTAGATGACGATTCTATAGATTATACATGTCAATTTGGACGAAAGTTCCAATGCTCAACGGCGCAAGCGCCGTCGGTTACAAGAGGATAATCCGGACTATACGATGAGCCCATGCCTCGAGCAGGGTGAAAAGGACGGCTCCGAGAGCTACTTCTCTAACCTAGGGCACGCGCCTGATGACCAGCCTGATGACCAGCCTGATGACCAGCCCGATGACCAGCCTGATGATGAGCAAGCTTTACGCAACAATCTGGGACAGGGCGTCACTTCCTTGCACATCGCGGCGGCCTCGCCTCTTTCGACGACATATCCTGACCTACAAGTCATCGAAGCTTCTGCTCGATGTCCTATAGATAGTCAAGACGGCCACTGTGAGGCGATCACTACAGCAATCGACAGTCACGACAGTACTGTAGTCGATCATAATATCAGCACTTTCCATACCTCGCAGCCTTACAGAGGCGACCAAGATATCAGTACAGTTCCTGTGAATAGGCAAACAGGAGTGCCAAGCATGCGATATTGCCGGCGTCCAGATCTCTCGACGAACAGCGTACGACCTCGAATACAGCATACGCGTTCGGCCATGTCCACGGAGCTTGCATCTCTCGACTACCTCACGTTCCAATCGAGCACCATGAACTCTTCCAGCCCCATCTCACGACCGGACATTGGGTCCCAATGTCTCTCAGAGGAGAACTTCATACTGTACAGTCCTGGTCTAACACTCGAGGCATCACCCCTCTCCTCTTCACTCGATTTCCCTGATGCTATATATCAAGATCTACACGCAACATTATACAACCACATGGTAGAGACTGCGCAGAACACGTTGACGCGCCAGCCCTCACCAGTACTTGGAGAACCCGCAGCGAAAGAGCCAATTACAGCACACGACATTCCCGTCGCGATACAAAGTCCGGATAGCGGACGAGCAGGTCTCGGACCATTAGCCCGAAGTCAGAAACCACTGAAGTCCTTGAAGTTAGCGCAACGGAGACAGCTCGAACTTTGGCGCAACTATATCGATGAAGTGGCTGTCTGGCTTGACATGTTTGACAACGATCGGCATTTTCAATTCACGATACCACTTCTGGCAAAGTCAGCGGACCATCTTCACTATTCCATTCTTGCCCTTTCTGCGCGTCAGCTAGAAAGAAAGAGAGCCGACGAGTCTCATACAGAGTCCTTGCCGCTCTACCAGGAAGCAATCAGGCTGATTGTGAAAGAGCTCTATACGTTAGATACTACGGTAATCGCCTCCTGCGTCTTGCTTTGTGTGCTAGAGATGATGAGCTCATCTCCAAGAGCCTGGTGTCGGCACCTCGATGGCTGCGCCATGCTTCTCGAAGCTGCCGGCGTGAACGGCGTCGTCGGCGGGATCGGCCAATCTGTTTTCTGGTGCTTTGCCAGAATGGATGTCTGGGGTGGATTCCTCGAGGATACATTGACGAAGATTCCAACAAGTAGATGGTGCATCCCTAGTGGCTCCATGAAAGAAGCCGTGAGACATTTCAAGACCAACTCCAGCTGCCATAATTACGCCAATTACGCAGTTTTCCTATGTGCCAGTGTCGTCAATGTGATCTCTACGCAGACAGGTGGGGCCGAGACTGTTCAGCAGACGACCTACCTTGCACGCTGGAACGCTTTGTTCGATCTCTTGGAAGATTGGTACATGAACCGACTGGAGAAAATGCAGCCGCTCATCTCATACCCGTCAGATCCCAATGATCCACGGCATCCATTCCCGGTCCTGCTGTACAGCAGTGCCCCAGCCGTCAATGGCAACCAGCTGTACCATGCAGCGACGATGCTAATGCTGCAACACAAACCAAGAGGCATCACCCTAGCACGATCCCCGAGATCAATCTTGTGGCATGCTCGACAAATCTGTGGTATCGCAATGTCGAACAGCGATCATGGTGCCAGCATTAACGGATTGCAGCCACTGTGGATTGCGGGCAAGATCATGTCGCACGAGACAGAACATCAAGCTATACTTGATGTCTTAACCCGCATTGAAAAGGACACGGGTTGGGCGACTGCATGGCGATTGGACGATCTCAAGGAGTATTGGGGCGATGTGCAAGATTCATAGTGCAATGCGGAGGGAAGTGAAACACGGGCATACATTATTTACACCCCCAAGAAGTAGATATGACATTTACATTACAGTATGAACATTATTGACTTTATTGCAGCAAATTTCTGCGAAGCGGAGTACATGTACAGCCGGAGATATTATTGCATTCACCTCTTGAGCAAGACGAAGGCATCTCCTGCCTCCTCCTTGGCTCCCTGGATGTACTCCATGCTCAAAGCAGTTGCGTTGTGCACAGTCAACTTGCTGAACCCAAATTGCTTGTTGTTCAACACGTTGGTGAAGTTCTGAATGGGCAACTTGCCAAGCTCGGCTGGAAGAAGAAGGATTAGCTCGCTGGCATTTCACAAAGAGGTAACAAATGTGTAACTTACTGTGGGTCTCAATGTTTCCTGCCATACCGTTGACAATGTGCGTGACGGAGACACCAGGGTTGGTGCGGTACGTGCTGTTGTTGACGATGGAAGAGTGGTCGATCGTGCCGTTGCCGATCGGGAACATACGTTCGTACCAGTGGACGTGGCCGGACACGTACAAGTCGACACCATACTCGAGGAAAAGACCCTCAAAAGCATTACGCATGGCTTTTTGGTAGCTCGCAACAGCAGTCGAGTACATGGGACGATGAGAGCTGGCGATGATCCAGGGTGTCTTCGTGCGGTTTACAGCAGCAAGATCGGCTTTCATCCACTGGTATTGCTCGTAGGCCTTGTTGTTGAACGTGTTGTTGCCCCAGCCCTCGATGTAGCCGAAGGGGCCGGCATTGTTTGCGAACGTCTCCGAAGGGATGGGAGTGGCGTTCTTGCCATCGGTGTCGGTAAGGAAGTTTGATTCTGGCGAGTTGGCGTAGTCGGTCTCGCCGTCAAAGGAGATGAAATGAGCCAAGCCGCTAGGAGGACATGTTAGTGGATAGGTAAAAAGAGGGACGAGACGGTATCCCTAACTAATCAAAGCTGTGCCAAAAGTTGCCCTTGCCGTTAGACTCGTTGCCAGGCATGCGGAAACGGTATTGGTAGGCGGTGAAGTTTCGCTGTGTGGGCGGGCAGTCCCAGTAGGAGAGGTCGTAGTCGTACGTCCCGGAGTGGTCGGAGTCATTGAGAATGTTGTGGCCGAGATAATTAGCGAGAATATGGTCAACATCGTACTCTGTGCAAGATGCCTCGTGGTTTCCAGGGTTGGTATGGTACGGCTACGTATTTCTTAGTTCGATACGAGGCTTGAGAGTACGGCATCAGTCATTGTGGACGTACAATCTTGGTCGTGATGTCGCTCATCCATCTCTGCCAGATGTCCCAATTCGACTCGTAGATTGTGCTGACATCGCCACCGTATGGTCCACCATAATCGGGGATCTCGCCAGCAGGGAGAGCCTTGCTGTAGACCGGGTCTTCGTATCCTGCGGGGAATTTGGTACTGTTCTTTCCACTATAGCAGTGATAATCCTCTATACAAGGCAGTATACCGTAGGTGAAGTCATCAGCGTAACTGATATCACCACCGTGGAGAGCAAATGCGATACCCTCCTCCTCAATCATCTGCAGCATCTTCTTGTGCGTGCCCTGAGCGTTGGTGTAGCCCATGTCATTCAACAGGATTGCACTGAACTCCTGATTAGTGCCTGCAGCGGGGGCAGTGACAAAGCTCAAGATGTCGCTTTCAGTCGTTCCATTAGCAGCCTGGATTTGAATTAGTTCATGCAGACAGTAGGACGGTGCCCGTGAGAGCCGACATTCGCCATGGGATGTGCAGCCAACTCACCTGAATTTGGTAATAGTATGTTGCGCCAGCAGTGAGGTTCAGCATCTGGACGTTGTGGAAGAACTGAGAGCACTCGGTGGCCTTGGTATACATAGAGCACGGCGGCTCACGGTTGTAGCTGAGGCTCATCAGCAAACGGCAGTGATGGCACACATTACTTTGCTTACGTCGAACTGGTGCCGGTTGCGGTCATCACAAGGTCAGAGGGAGCAGTGCCGTAGATGACCTTTGGTGTCTGGCCGAGACCGTATGTGGTCTGGAAATGCACGTTCATGCCACCAGGTCCAGAGTAGGCCATGGAGATGACGTTGATGTTGTTAGAAGGGTTGGCCTTTGCAGGCTTGACCGCGGGGGGTTCAGAGACACGATAGAAACCCTGCGGTATCAGAGATTAGACACATGTCGATGTTGCCCCCGCTCAACATACTCCTTACCTTTCCGTTTCCGTTGACGGTCTGGTCAACCCAGTCGGCTGGCAGGTGTGAGGTTCAAGAGTCTCAAGAACAGATGGCAAAACATACCAATGACAACGGTGGGTCCGTTGTAAGGATATCTGGTGTCGACATCCTTCCTCGTGAGCTTGGTCTCCACGTCCTGCTCCACAGGTTTGGCCAGAGAGGCAGTGGCCAGGAGAGCGCCAGCGAGGGCGGATCGTGCAAGAACAACCATGATGTGTGTCTGCGTCTAGGTTGCAGATGTGAGACGAAAAGCCAAGACAAGACAGGTCAAGAGGGGGAAGGACTCTCCCCTCCTCTTATCCACCGCACGAGTCTGCACATCGTCACCGAAACCACTCGGGGAAGCATCTCCCGACAGCGGCATTTTTTTCTGTCTTTCTGATTCAGCAGAAGCCGCTCGATGTCACCGCTGCACACTCATGCGCCTCTAGTATCTACACGTGCCGTGCATCGAGTTGGACTAGTGCCAAGCCGAGTTTAGTCCCCTTGCCATTGACCCCACAATGATCGACGAAGCTTGGCTGTTTGAACTCTTGACGACAAGGCTTCCAGATGTTTCATCATTTCCCTGCTGCTGCCCCTATCATTGGTTACACGTGTATGTATCCTCGGATCAGTGGATCAGGTCAAGGCGAGCATGATCGAGTCAAGTCAAGCTTCATGCCACGATGCAAGACGCTCTCCGTTCGATGCCGAAGCGATAAGATCCCTCCACCTCTTCTCCTATGCATTGATTCCTGTTGCGGGGTTTGAAACTCCCGTCACTTTCAAAACTTCATTGTAGAACTGCGACACTCACCATCACAAAGCTCAATCACCCCACGACCGCAACCGCACACTCTCGAGACCACCATCAAGAAACGACAATCCCAACTTCCCTCCCGGGCGACCTGTACACCTTCACGTCTCGAGTCACCCCCTGCCCCTGAGCCTCTTTGGACCACGCAGCTCCTGCCAATAGCAGGGGGTCTCTTTCCTTGAAGAGGAAGACTCGTTGCAGAAGACTGGGAACATGTTCAAATCACAAGATAATCGGCGATTGCCTACATTCAAAGACAAGCCGTACAATCATTCTTCCGCTTCCTCATCAAAACCACGCCCAATATACAGACGGCGACGAACAATATTGGCAGCAGTACTTCTTGTGCTAGGCATGGTACTTTGGTTTTCGGTAATACGGAGAAGCTCGACCAGCTTGTCTGGATCCTGGTTGGGCAAGGATGTTGCGGACGCTGCGGAGGTTATTGTGAGCGAAGGAAAGGGTGCAGAGCTGGAGATGGAGATGGTGAGCGGTGGTGAGGTGCCAAAGGGCGCGCGGCCGAAGTTGATGAGGAAGGGAGGAAAGGCGTGGATTGAGCTGGCCGACGGGACGAAGCAAGGGTTGGGTGGGAAGAAGGGGCTGTGAGTTGGAGTAGTATGTAGAAAGCTCATCACATAAGTATTGCCCCTTACGGCGCATTGTGCAGACTTCTTCGAGTCGAAACTGCCTTCCAGCATATCGCAACAGGGACTTCGAGTGAATCATATCCCGCGTTGAAGAAAGTCAGGGCGTGGTAAAGATGTGGAGATTGTCGCTGTCAAAGCTAGGGTTTCGGTGTGCGCGACTCGACATGTTGCAACTTATGACCTCGTCTTTCTGCAAGATGTGGTGAGAACGTCTTTTATGTCTGATTTCTGATTTCTGCCTTGTATGCGCTTTGCCTGCCCATCACTTCGAGGCGTGAGCAATCTTGAATAAAATGCGCGACCCAATACCCTGAGATGCTGCTCCTCATCCCCACCATTATCGCTACTCTCTTGCACCTCGTCCACGCTGATCAGGGTGTCTACACGTCTGCGGACGCCAGCAGATATGACAAAGGATTCCTAGGCAGGACACCTGCCGAACGTTACACGAGCTTCCCACATTCTTCCAGTCGCTTGCTGCAGCGAAGGTGGAGTGATCAATGCAGCTCAGATGAATACTTCTTCCTGGCACCCAGAGGCGCCCACGCTCCAAATACCGGACCTACCATCATCGACAGTGACGGGCATCATGTCTGGTTTTCTGGCGCATTCCCCACGACCTACAACTTCAGAGCGCAGACGTACAAGGGGGAGCAATACTTAACGTGGTGGAGCGGGAATGATAACTTGGGCGGGCATGGTGAGGGTCATTACTTCATGGTTCGGGACTTGAAACATGCTCAGCCTACAACCTGCTGACTCTACGGCAGATTGACAAGTACTACCAACCATACCGGCACATCCAGCCACACGGCGCGTACGTCGCAGACCTCCACGAATTTGCGATCACACGAGAGGATACTGCGCTGATCTCAATATACGATCGCATACCTTGGGACCTGTCAGACGTTGGCGGATCACAAAATGACAGCTACATTTGGGATTGCCTGTTTCAAGAGATTGACATCGAGACCAACGAGCTGCTGTTCGAATGGCGCGCGTCCGAACACTTTGACTTTTCCGACTGCCACAATCCTTGGAACAATCAGAATGAAGACTCTCCAGGCAAAGATGGATGGGACTGGTTTCACTTGAACAGCGTCGACAAAGATAATAAAGGAAACTATCTCATCTCTAGTCGCTACACACATTCCCTGATATACATCGATCACAAGACGGGCGAGGTGTTGTGGCAGCTTGGCGGCAAGAACAATTCGTTCACCGATCTCTCACACGGCGTAGCAACGGGCATACAATGGCAGCATCACGCAACTTGGCAAGATGATTACACTGCCGTGACTGTGTACGACAACCAAGCTGTGAACTGGAACCGTACCGAAGAGTCGCGGGGCTTGAAGATCAAGCTGGACCAGCATGCCATGACGGCAGAAGTTGTGGCAATAGCGATACACCCTCAACACTACATTGTGCACTCGCAAGGCTCGATGTCACAGTTGTCGAATGGCAATCTGCTCATTGGCTACGGCTATGCAGCAGCCATGACAGAGTTCTCTCCAAATGGCAAAGAAGTGCTCTGCGACTGGCAATTTGCCAGCCTCCATGCTATGCCCCGTGGAGAATACAGCCCTGGCTTCATTCAGAACTACCGCACGTACAAGCTGCCATGGAAGGGCTATTCGTTGATGCCACCAGATGTGGCTGTTGAGAATGGCAAGCTCTACGTGAGCTGGAACGGCGCCACGGAGCATCGCAAGTGGTTGCTCGAAGACTCGGCTGATGATGATGCTGGCACCTGGACTAAGGAAGTGGCCCGCAGCGGCTTCGAAACCGAGATCGTGCTGCAGGGAAGTAATCAAACGCTCAAACTGACGGCGCTGGACGGCGCTGCAGAAACCCTAGGATCCTGGACGATGCTGCTGGACGAGCTGTCGGGTGTCTTCAACGTTACGGTATGTTCAGTAAGCTTCACAATACTATGCCAGATACAAAGCTGACTGAAAGACGTCAGAGTGTATCCGCGTCGCCTTCGAGTACAGTCGCGACCATAACCCTGACGCATTACGCGAATATCAGGGTTACGTATTATATTTTACTAGGAGTCGTAGCCATGGCCTTATGTTTGAGCTTGAGGCGCACTAAGTTACTGCTATTGAAAGGGTTTGTCGTGTATCGTGCTCTTGGGGTTTCGTAGGTCTATAGAGCCAGTCAAATCCTAAAGCACAGTGGTTTCAATTTCCCAACATCAACAGATTCCCCCTCTACTCTGCCAGCTTGATTCTCACATCTACTACCTATAGTTTCATAATTCAATGCACAACTCCACGCGCTGAGTGGAGCGATGGTCTAGGATATGGCGGTCGCTATGCGCGCGCACGTGCATAGAATATAGCGGGAGTCGCGGATAAGCGCGGTCATAGATGTATAGGCTATAAGGGTCGTTTGATGAAGTAGATGACAACGAGGAAGAGGAGGATGTAGGAGGGCACAGATAAAGCTGCGGAGCGTGTCGCGGAAGCTTACCTGCAGCCGGCATAGAAAGCATGCCTAGGTAGGTCCATGAAGCGGCGGAACTGTTGTGAGGCATAGATAGTATCAGAGATGGTGGCCCAACTACTCATTATCCCTTACATCTGGTGCCTGAGCTCACCTTGGTATGGCTACGGATAGTTATAAGGCGTAAGGACCCCACGAAAGTCACGCACTCACTACGGAGCAGTCACAGCAACTATAACTAAGGCGGAACGACCTGGCACATTCCTTAACGTGTATCATATTAGTATTATCGAATTAGGAATTATAAAATCCTCCTATAGATCTCGAACTTTCCTAAGCAATCGATAATATAGTACTATTATCTTCTCCTAATATAGTATTATGATATCAATTAGTCTCGGTAAACCTAGACGCTCTTTTGCGGAAAGACCTACTTTATAGGGAACTACTTCGTGGTTCGTATAGAGATTGTTAGTAATTTATACTATCCTACGAAATTTTAGCTAATAGCTTTAGGTTTACTCTAAAACTTAGGATTTCCGCTAGAGCGTCTAGGAGGGAGTTATAGAATTTTAGTAATAAGCTCTTAACTTTTATTAGATAGATAGGTAAAAACTTTAGAGCTATCGTATACTAGTATCTCTAAACACTTATATCCTAGTCCGCTAAGCTTTATTGTTAGAAGTTTGAACCAAACTTTAAATCACGGAAAGTATAGAGATTGGCTCGATTAAGTAGTTTCGGCCGTTATCTTGACTCGCAAATTACAGGATTGGTCAGTTTTCGCTTAGTTCTATATATCCCATCACCTAAAACCTCTAAAACTCCCATATATAGCGAGTTTGTTAGAACTACTTAACTTTTTATCGTATTACGATATCTATACTCAGTTTAACGCGCGCTATTGATGTATATAGTATCACGGTCGGTCTCGTGGCGGCAGATAGTTAGCGTGAATACGGGGAAACGGTTCAGATTCAGTCAGCTATAGAGGTCTTATCTATCAGTATAGGTTAGGCTATATGACAAGGACGTAGCTTAAAGAGCTACGTTACTAACTACGGTGGCAATAGATAAGGTTGAACCCGCGGTTTAACCTTCTCTTCCTAGCCTATTATATGCTTCCTGATACGGGAGGCGCGTATTATAATTAGACTATATCGTACTATAATATTACTCTCCTCCTTGTAAAGCTGAACTCCTAAGAAGCGTATATATTCAAAGTAGAAAAGATAAAATCTAATTCTAGTCGTATAGCCTAGTAGTTAGCTAACCTATTAGACGCACAGCTTTAGGCCTGAGGTCTATAGTCGGTTGATAGAATTAAGGTGTCACGGTCGGTCTCGCGGCGGTAGGTAGTTGGCGTAAATACGGGGAAACGGTTCAGATTCAGTCAGCTACAAAGGTCTTATCTATCAGTATAGGTTAGGCTATATGACGAGGACGTAGCTTGAAGAGCTACATTATTGATAGCGGCGGTAATAGATAAGGTTGACCCCGCGGTTTAACCTTCCTTTCCTAGCCTATCATATGCTTCCTAATACGGGGGGCGCGTATTATAATTAGACTATATCGTCCTATGACATTACTCCCTCCCTTTAGGGCTAAACTCCTAAGAAGCGCATTGCAGGGCTATAGTTAGTAAGTAGTAATCAGTAATTAGTAAAGAACGCCTTAGCGTCGTATAACGTAATCCTAGTAGGTGGCGGAAGCATAATAGGTCCAGATCTAAAAGTATATATTAAAGGTCCTATAGATTCATTTTATTAAATGGGCTATATAGCTCAGGTAGCTAACGTAGTTTAGATTTCGTGTAATTTAACTGTTATTAAGGGTTGCTGACGTAGACTTACTAAAATTAGCATAAGTAGGGTTGTCTAGTATATTATATAGCTGTAATGCCCCGGTTACTAACACTATATCGTAAGGCTATATGTCCCGAGCCACCGTGCAGAGGCTAGCGAGTAATACGTTTAGTATTAGTAACCGTAGAGTTAGGGTTTAGTTAGGGTTAGGGGTTCAATTGTCTAACTATCCACAATCCCAAGACCCTCTTGCGGCTTGAGGATTTAAGTTTTGGTGAGGCTAGAGCTAACCCTAATGAACCCTAACGGCATGAGGATTTAGAAATTGACGGCTTGAGGGTTTAGAAGATATTGGGTGTATTACTCTATCCACAAT
>Ga0268250_10001364_pt1 | contig 10701 bp, 12 predicted proteins | sample AgamicAsSfe_FD_200448 | JGI IMG/M metagenome (GOLD analysis project Ga0268250, IMG submission 200448) | Agave microbial communities from Guanajuato, Mexico - As.Sf.e (v2) (version 2) | ecosystem: Host-associated > Plants > Phyllosphere > Phylloplane/Leaf | place: Guanajuato, Mexico | collected... | reverse complement strand
TTCTCCTAATGTCACCACCACTCGCCCCGTCATCCAGCCCGGTCATGCTGCCACCGTAGGTACTTCCAGTGATCAGCCCGAGCTCTTCTATCAACAGCCTCCTGGCACAGCTTACCTCCACACTTCGCCTGGAAGCAGTGCTGCACGTTCCAAGACTCCTGTCGCAGAGGCAGTTCAAGGTACCCGTGATCTTGGCTCGCGTCCTTCATTCGAGTCCGACACTACCGAGGACACCGAATATGAGATGGATGAGCATGGTGTTGTACGTCGCGACGCTCAAGGCCGTCCTGTCGTCTACCGCAACACCAGCCGTGGTGCCAATCAGAACGCCAGTATCGTCTCGTCCGAAGAGTACGACACTGCTGCCGATGTCGCCCGTGAGCGTGAACTTGCTGCCCGCTACGGTATCGGCCCGCCTCCTGCTACACTGCCTCGCCTCCCCACTAGCAGCGCTGAGGCAATGGCATCTTTCGCTACTTCGACTGCCGATGATGTCGAACCCGCCAGCTACCGTGACGTCGAGCCTGCCGACTATGAGGGCGCAGGCTACGGCAGCGATTGGGAAGCTCTGCAGAGCAGACACCACCATCCCACACGTCTCTCGGATGTGCTTGAGGAGGATGAACGCAGTCGCACAACTGCTGAATAGTACAAGCAGTTGGACGGTACTGACGACGGCATCTCCTGCAGCAGCTCTGCCTTCGAGAGCGTCCTCGACCTGTGGAACGGTGCTGTTCGCATTGAGGATGACGACAACGACTGGACTGAAGAAATCGTCTTCCGCCCTCGCTCGAGCTAGATGCTCGCATGATGAGCAAGGTCAACGCCTGGCCTCAAGCACGACACAACGACTGAACTTAAGCACAACACGAAAATTTCCTTCTTCTCTTCTTCTGTGACGGAAGGCGCAACGAGAGGACGACTTACCTCACTCTTTCGTTCTCGCTTTCGCCTTTCGACACATCCTTTTCGCCAATGTCTTCTTTCTTTCTTTCTTTCTTTGCTTTTCTCTTTTCGCGCATGCCGTTCTTCATCACAAGCGCGGCGCCAACGGAGAGTCCTAGGTGGCGGTAATGATTGCATACTTCGGATGGTGGTTTTTTTTTCTTCACGACTTCGGAAAGGGAGGAGCGCAAAAACGACATCACGCAACGCAAAACACGCACACACATATGGGCCCTTATTTTTCTTTCTCTCTTTTGCTTCTCTGCTTTTCACCTTTTTCTTTCTTTCGCTTCTTCTGGCCGAGGTGGTATCCTCTTTGGGGTGCATTGCTGATGGCTTGCATTGTTTTTCTCTTCTTCTGGCTGACGTGGTGCTTTCTCGAGAGAGCGCTGCCGATTACTTGCTTTAATTTTTGCTTTTCTTCTGGCTGAGGTGGTTTCTTTTTTCAAGGAGTGCTGCTGAGGACTTGCCCCTTTTCTTCTTTATGTTTCTTCGTTTCTCACTTCTGGCTCCGGATACATCTTGCAGACTTGATGTTATCCCTTTTTTATGAGCTCTTCTGTTTCTGTAGCTTTTTCTCTATACCCAAATGTTTTGTTCCTCCTTTGCTTTTAATTGTCGATTGACGTCTCGCTTTCTTCACTGTATCATGGTGGAATCGCTGTAGATAAAAGCAAATGAAATTTCCTCTCTAACGTTCCTCGACTCCATGATCATGTTGTAGACACTAATGTTACCAACTCGCATGCTTTCTTCTCGTTGAGTAGCTACGGTCTCTCTTGCTACACTGGCATTGTTGTTTATACACCCTTAGTCTCACCAAAAGCGAAATGAACAACACAAGCTAAACGTGCAAAAAGTCCAAAATATGCTCTTCATTATCATAACTTATATCCCAAAAGATGCACGTCTATGTAAGTTTTCCGACCAAGGTCTACAAAGTGTAGACAAACTCAGGGTTCTCGCGATCCGTGAGATCCAACCATTCCTGGTTCTCCAACTTGACGTAGGAAGGTGATGCGCGAACAGCGGCTCTCTTTGCGTTTTGACGCTTGCAGTACCAGTAGATGAAGACAATGTCGACGATACAGAGGAGGTAGCAGACGATCTATAACAAAATGTAAGCAGCTGAATCTACTTTGATGCGAGGTAAGTTGGGTAGTAAACTTACAATGACGATTTCCGCGGGAATGTACCTAGGAGCGTCCTTGGGACGGAAGGTCTGAGGGCCAATAATGTTACCGACGCAGTATCCGATCAGATACAATGCAGCTACAGTCGTCTTCTTGGTATAGCCAGCTACGTTGCTGGAAATGAGACTGAGCAGAGCGACGAATGGCGTCGGTGATGCCTGAGTCAAGTAGTATCCGAACAAGCGTCCGATGTTGTTGTGGAGCGGCAAGCAGACAATCAATAGCATGCCCAGAGTACTGATCCAGAGGCCTGAGGTTGAGATCAAGAGGCGGTTTCCATACTTGTCGCCGAGGTAGCCGCAGAGGATTAAAGCGATGACTTCGATTGCGCCGCCTGGGGTACCATAGAGAAGGGATTCTTCGGCAGTGTAGCCGAATGAGGTGATGAGTTGTGAGAAGAAGTTGGAAATGCCACCTAATTTTGGGCGTTAGCAACTTTGTGGATTTTGCATATATGCCGCTGTTCACATACCGTTCGGAATATCTGCCACCAAAGCATAGAAGACAAATGCCCAAGTCAAGGGATCCGTCAGTGCCTCCTTGAGCTGGTACATCTTGAAGTGCTTGTTTCCGATACCCTGCTGATTGCATCTGACACGCTCAATGGCGAGAATTCGATCTTCCTTACTCAAAAAACGTGCATTGAGTTGACTGTCAGGGACAACCCAAAGGAAAATAAATCCAATGCAAATAGTCAAGCATCCAGTAACCAGGAAGATAATTTTCCAGGGTTCAATGCTTGATCCATGAAGACGTGTGCCTTTCGCAATACCGTAAGCCACCAGACCTCCAAAAATCTGGGCGAAGCCATTGAAAGAGAACCAGATGCCAGTGCGGGAGCCTTGCTCTTTCTTAGTGTACCATTGTGATGTCAACAGAGCGAAACCAGGTGTCACAGCAGCCTCGGTGACTTGAGAAAGAATTAGCTTGCTGACACAGAGTCTCAGAACTCTCAATACATACCTCCAAGCATGAAGCGTACAGCAACTCCGCCCCCGAAGTTCTTCACCGCCGCGAAGGTGCACAGTGTCATTCCCCATAGGATGATGTTGATCGCCGAATACTTCCCCAGTGGTAGCCGTTGCAATAGTCTGTTGGTGGGATATTCTGGTCTCAGTCAGCGACGTGTTAACACGCTCAAGTAGTGCAAAACGACTGACCAGCTGCGAGATAACCGAAGTAAAACCTGTATAATTAGCTCCTATATCTCTTCACTAGAGTGTTGGTGATATCTCACATGGAGCTCAGCCATTGGTAGTCGAGTCCTTCCAAATGCGTGTCTTTTTTCAAGCCCATGACGGAGGCATACGATAACGTCGTCTTGTCCAAGTAGTTTAATCCATAGACGATACACATGACCTGGGATGCGATTAGCATGATGTCGAATATGGGTATACTGCAAAATCGTACCGGCATCAAATTCCAGTCAATCTTTCGTAATAGGCGTTTATTTGTCGCTTCGTCCAGTTCAATGACTTGTCCAGGATGTGACATGAAGATCTTCAATGCCTCATCGCCGTCTCCAGCATGCTGTAGAATGTTTTTGTCGACGCTGCGATTTCGGATAGCGTCTGCGAGGGGCGCTGGGAGTTCCTTCTCCGCATCGAAGGGCGCTGCTGACTTCTCGGTGTCGGACATATTTCCGTATAGACAGGCGATATGACAATGGCAAAAGAGAGGAAGGACAGGTTGACGGAGGAGCCTACATGGAAATACTTATCGAAAGATTGACTAGGGTCCACTGATAATGTACATAGATACCGGCGAGCAGTGCGGAACATCATTGCGTGTTGGGGTCACATTATGCTACCTTACCGTTAGATAGGCATGGCGAAGGAGCCAATCGAGGCCGCGGTGCCGGGATCAACATGATGCATGTGGGGTTAGAGATGATCAATCTCTCGCCACGTGCGAAGGTATAGAATGGAAAGCTTCAAGATGCACAGCTTCTTCGGTCCAGAGGAGTGATCTGAGAGTCGCGATATTTTCAACTCTCCAAGGAATTGTCTACAACCCGGAATGAGCTTATCATTCTAGCGTCTCTGACACCGCCGGTACAAAGATAGACGTGAGGAGTGGGGTAGGAGAGCGTGCCGATCAAGCATCTCTCGGCCAAGCTTATGCCTTCTTGGGAAGGAGCGTCCTTGCCCGTGGCTTGGCAGGCTACCTCTTGCTTTTGTTGGATACAGTTTCCATTTCTGTTGACAACCCTACAACATTTCGAGATCCAGAGTTCACCACTGAGTGCCATCATGGAAATTCGTCATGGTGTCAGTACGAAGAGAGTTCGTGATTCTCTAGGGTGGGAGATGCAGAACCTGGTCGCATGGTAGAATCAGCAGAATGATGTATGGAAGTGTTCGACTCGATCACAAAGATAGCAGACACAACAGCCTGCCCAAGTCACACAGTTCAATGCAATGCAGAGGTGCAAGCGATTGTCTTCAAAAAATTCAGAAAGAGAGATCCCTTCAAAGACAGTAGATCAGAAGTCTTTGCTGTAAAGCAATACCATGAATAATCACGAAGATGATCGGTGATAGAGCAACCCTGACTCGATATTAGCTTGCCATCCCAACCGCGAGAGCCAATCAACATCCTGAGCACATCTTCTAGTTGCTATGTTCCAAAGATGACATGGAATTTATTTTGATTGCTGTACATACACTTGTCTCTGATTAGGCAAATGTGGTGTTGATAATTGACCATCTTCGGTGCTATGCTCCATCTGCACAGACCCATGACGCACGTTTCGTGATGAACACAAAGTTGCTCAGCTCCAATCCCATCTTACGAAACGTATCGCGACTCACTCCCATCTAATATCACGGCCGATTCCAACATGCCTCCTGGACGCGAGACCATTCCCGCCGGAGCAGGCCGTCCTAAGCGCACTGCCGAAGCGTCTGAACGCTACGTCTCACCCGACTCCAAGAAACCGCGGTTCGATGCCCGTAATCCTTCGACTCTGGCCCCCGATGCCCCGGAAGAAGATGCTATCCTGGAACTGGACGAGATTGGCAAGGCTGGTATGCAGACGAAGCGCAACGCTGTGAAACTCGACGGCTACGAGAGTGACAGCAGCGACGACAACTTCGAGGCTAGAGCGGACGAAAAGGCAGAACTCGCAAAACAGGAAGGAAGATCCGCCGACACAAAAAGTTCAAAGAATGCTGGATGGAACAAACGCCCTCAAGATAACGGAAAGTCAAAAGATGAGGATGAGATGGACATGTTCGCCGACGTCGACGAAGGCGCTGGCGGCGTAGGAGGCACTGCAGATGGAGACGATGATGAAGAGCTGAGAGGTGAGGGCAAGAAGACTAAGAAAGACGTGCGATTCATGGACATCGACGACATTGAGGGTCAGGTGCATAAGAGCAAGTCCGGTGGCCACGTTCGCGCTGACTTCACCCTCGATCCAAAGGGCAAGTCACGCGCCGAAGATGATGCTAGCGTCGAGAGTAGCAGCGAAAGTGGTAGCGATTCGGAACGCGACCGTCTGGACGACGAGAACGAAGATGCCGAAGAACTAGGCGCAGGCAGCAAGAAGAAGCACGCTCCCAAACTCGATGCCTTCAACATGCAACAGGAAGGCGAGGAAGGTCGATTCGACGAGGCTGGCAACTTCATCCGCAAGGCTGTCGATCCAGACTCCGTGCATGACAGCTGGCTGGAAGGTCTGAACAAGAAGGACATGAAAAAGGCCAAAGCAGCCCAGGAGAAGCGAGACGAGGAGCGAAGGAAGCAAACTGCTGCCGATGATGCTTTACTCACATCCGATCTACTCTCTACTCTCATTACACATCTCCACAAAGGCGAATCAGTGCTCGAAGCTCTACAACGTCTCAACGCAGCCGCTCCTAAATCGAAACAGAAAAAGGTGCCCAAGTGGAAGCAAAAGAAGTTGGCTGCCAAATCTGATGCTATGGATATGGATGTAGACGGAGGTGATCAGGAAGATCCAGCCGAGAAGCGTCGCGTAGCTGCTGTCGAGGCCATCACCGCCGCTGCAGATGCCATATTCAGCCGCAACAACCCTGATGTCTACGACCATGAACGCGAGCTGCTACAACGCTTGTACAAGCGCGATACTGGCGAAGACTGGGTAGATCCTGTTGCAGACCAGCCGGCAGATGAGAACGCCATGTTCGAGTTCCGTTGGGTGGACGCTCGGGACGGTGGACAGACCCATGGTCCTTACGACAAGAACACTATGCGCGCGTGGCGTGAAGCCGGGTACTTTGGTCAAGAGGCCGAGGTGGAGTTCAGACAGGTTGGTCTGGATGGCTGGTCAAGAAGCGCAGACTTTGATTAGTCCCTTTCACGGCACCTTTCTGTACATGCTGAGCCGCACTTGTTGCGAAGGGCTCCCATTGCCCGCATAACCATATGCCGGACCATCAATCCACCATGTTTCTCGCTCTCCAATCGAACGAACCGACTCACTCTGGCCATTCGGTCTAGCCACCGCTCAGATCCTCCAGTCCAGGAAATCCAATAACCTCAAAGGCGAGGCTTAGTAGATGGCCAATATCTACGTGGTCGTGGAGCTATAGGAACTGAGAAATGAAACCATCATCGCATCATCCATCGCCAGTGCCTGCCGCAAGAGCCAATGCTGTGGGAGGCAGGGCCATATTCCTCTGTCCTTCACTCACTCCGGCCATATAGTCTTCTCAAATGCCCTTCACCTCAGCAAACGTGTAAGTGTGGCCCAATCGGTCACCGTCTTTGCGATAAAACTCCTGGGAGTTCTTTAGCACGAAATGAAAGGTCACTTGTTCGACCCTCAGACTAGGCGCAAAAGAACTTCAGGGCACGGTGCTGCAAAGGTAGAATACTCTGCAGGCAGAAGGGGTTTTCCCATGCAGCTCTAGGCTGCTTGGTTTTTGCTCCGTGGTCAATAAACAGTTGAAACATGTTTGTTTTGAATACAAGAGATCGTAGTTTTGCAAAGGTGCAGAGCGAGTGTGTAGGCGAGAGCTGGCCACCCGGATGGACTTGAGCCAGTTACTTCGTTTCCTTTTCGTAGCTGCTTATGTTACAATGATCGCTAATGAGCAACTGAACACCAGCGCCATGACTAGCCAACCAGACCAAGATACTGTACATATCGAGGATTGAGCCAAATTCCTCCTCGATCAGATCGAACATTCCTCCTATCAAATTCAATGCAGCCAACAAGAAACAAGGAGAAGCACAAACACTGGCATCTCAAAGAGGAAGCGATGTGGCAGTCTGCTGAACATCCAAGAACCTAACAGAAAAGCCCGACATGGGCAGCAAACATTCTGTTATGATCCACGTGCAACCACCACTTTCCCACTCTCCTTTCAGCTCCCAGAAATATAAGCTCGTGCCTGTCACGGATCTACCATCGTGCTCACTCATTCACACACACGTCCGAGCCTCGCAGTCAAGGGTGGCTGGGCACGGGCAACATGTGAAGCATCTGACCACGCGATCACCAATCGTCACTACTGCCCACGATGCAACAACGCTTCCGACTTGATTCTCATTGCTATTGAAGATGGCGGTGCGGTGTTCCACGCTCGACAGCGCATACCCTTACCACGTGCATGTAGAAGGGGAGTATATAACAATTCTTCACCCCTGAGGGAAACAAATAAGAAACATCCACAGCAAAAGTTCAACAAGTGCAAAGAAAACATTGAACTCACAATTCTGGATCACCCTCAACACTATACTCACTGTATCATCCTCTGCCCAACGCTCTTCAGCTCAGGCCACAAAGCCCTCGGTTTCTCGAACCGAAGGAAGGAGCCCGTCTATATCACAGCAGAAGATGTGTCGCTCTTTCACCATCGAACATACTGACTGCGGCCACAATGTGCACCATCCCATGCTCTGCACCTTCGCTCAGCAGCGCAGACCAGTCTTGCCATGTCAAGGATGGAAAGACACCCGTCGCGAATACTACCAAGCCGAAGACACAAATTGCACAGTGTGTGCAAGGGAGAACGCTCGCAGAGTCGCGCAGGAACCCTGGACAAACCGCAACAATGGTGAGGATGTGCCCATACGTCTGAGAAGAGACAGTCTACCTCAGAGATATGTGCCTACGCCTCCTCCTGTATATACATCCAGATACCAGTATGGATCAGGATATGGTTCGGGATACGGATACGGGGATGAGGGAAGGAGAGCAGCTGATCCTGATCCATCACAGCGTGAGGTCCACCGTCGTGTTGCAGATTGGGCAGAACATGTACCTCCTCCAACTCACATCTCTGCACCTGCAAGTTCGAGAAGAGAGGTACAGCTATATAGGCTACGTGAGCACAACCACTCTCACAGAGCCAGAAGTTCGTCTTCGCTACACTCTGCATCTGCTTCTGGAAACGAGAGCCATGTATCTCGTTCCTCCAGACACAGAAGCAATATATACGACCCTCGCTCAGAGAGACACCCTCGTTTCAGAACTCAGGACAGCTATCACGGCTCCAACTATCCACGCCACTCTGACCAAGAGCCACGCAGAAGATATGGCTACCCACCTTCTCTGCCTCCTGCACCCGACACCAGTTTCGAAGTCTCACAGACAACGACATATATCGATGAAGATGGCTCTCAAATGACTGAGACCAGCACATATATATCCGTGGAAGAACACCACCCCGAATCCGAAGAAGAGCAGAGTAGACCAGTGGGATCAAGTCATGCTGAATCAAGTCGCGCTGCATCATCACACAGAGGCAGTAACAGTCATAGTGAGGGTGATCGCAGGAGATTTTACAGATACCCTTAGTTGTCACGACCACTATCACGATGTCGAATGACTCCATTTATTGAATTTCTGGAGCTTCTGGAGAGCAAGAACCCGTACGATGTTGATGTTTGGCAATGCACCTGTTGTAAACCTTCAAATGTGGAGGTGATGGATCCGAGTTCATACGATGAGGTTATTTCAAAGGGAAAACCCACAGGGTCTACCTTGATCTGACAGGAAAAGTCTTGTCGATGTTGATAATGTTTACCTTACCATAAGAGATAGAACATTGAATGAAATGTACATACCAAAGACCTGAAGAACTTACTGTAATTGATGAAGTCGAAATGGATATAACGTTCTCCGAAGATCAACCACAGATATCTCACCACCTCTTGTCTCCTCAACTTTATCCTATCGTGACTCCCCCCTTGTGGGCGTTGCTCCCCACGGAGCTGTCGATCCTCAGCATGCCCTACTTCAGCTTAACCGAAAAGTCAATGACCCAGAGCTTTTTCCAGAGCTCTTCTGACACCGTGAACTCAATGTAACTTGATTATATCTCCACCTCTGCTCCTTTCCTTTCTTCCTTCTGACCCTTTTTACATCCCATCCCAGATAAACCAAAACAACAACAAGACAAAGACCATCAAACAATGCATCTCCTCACCCTGACAACCCTCTTCTCCTTCCTCACCCTAACAACGACCTCCCACATCCTCCCCAAACGTCAAGACCTCACCGGCACCTCAATCTCCGCAATCGGCAGCGCCCGCCTCTCAGCCTTTCAATCCGCCTCTGCCGCCTTCGTCGCCGCAACCCACAAGCCAAACTCCATCGTTTGCCCTGGCGTCATCGGCGCTGCACCCACGCCCTCAGAGTCTCTCTCTGATGATGTGAGATTGAGAGTCGATCCTAGTGCGATCAGTTTGTTGGAGCAGAGGCAGAGTATCAGGCCGCATCAGAGTAGGGAGGGGAATAGGAGGAGTAAGAGGCATTCGAGCAGTACCAAGCCGCCGGAGGTCGTGGAGGCCAGGGAGACGGGTGGAGTCGGTGGTTCCTAAGCCTCTAATGGGCCTCCTATATGTTTGGAATGCCAACTGAGGTTGGTTTCGTTTGCTGCCGGTTATCATTCCATCGGCCATGAATCATGCGTCGATTCGTCTGCAGAAGGATATTGATTACGAAGGTGTAGAGTTGGGTCAGCCACTGTTTTCTCCCTGGCCTTTCTGGGGTCTAGTTATGCTATAATGCTCTTGTATTGATACTCATCCGTAGAGCATCAGTCACAATCTTGTTACATAGCCATCTATACTCGGTTCATACGGACTACACTCTATCATTCCGCATTACCTATAGTATGTGCCTTTTCTCATCGCCAAGACGATAGCTGAGAGGCACATGCAAGGAAGATGGATTCAGTCGTCGCCCGAGGAGCGATTAGCCCTCAAAGGACAAACCAATAATAGCGCACCGAGAAGAAACAGTCTGACGCTGCTGTGTAATGTTGCGTCGAGTGTCAAAGCTGGTGCGTGCAAGGGGAAGCAGGAAGATTTTGGGCCAAGAGCTCAAGCTGATCAAACACGACCAGCGTCACGAGGAGCTCCTGGAAAAGTATGATTTTTTGGTTTTTTCTGTTCGCAAAGATAAAGAAGGACTGGAAGTTGCCAAAGAACGGCACGAAGCGCAAAAAGAGAGAAGAGAAGACGCAAATGCGAACCAAAGAACAGCAAGGGGTATCGTCGCACACCTACCAAAAAATGGAAATCGATAGATCGCGCCTCCTGACTGGTCCTTGAATGTTCCTGTTTCCCTCAACGCCCCAAATGC
>Ga0268250_10001362_pt1 | contig 10708 bp, 15 predicted proteins | sample AgamicAsSfe_FD_200448 | JGI IMG/M metagenome (GOLD analysis project Ga0268250, IMG submission 200448) | Agave microbial communities from Guanajuato, Mexico - As.Sf.e (v2) (version 2) | ecosystem: Host-associated > Plants > Phyllosphere > Phylloplane/Leaf | place: Guanajuato, Mexico | collected... | reverse complement strand
CCAGCTCGATGACCGACCGGCAGCGCCCACAGGACACCGACATACTGCCCGAAACAGCCTCATGTTCGGCCCTGACAGCGTAGAACAATGGGCACCGACTCGCGCGCAACAAGCCGAAAACACCTCCCTCGCACCTCCAAAGAAAGTCCTCTACAACAATACTCGCCTCCCCGCCCCCGAAGCAGACCCTCCTCGTCCACCCAGTCCCACACTTTCAGCCGTCCGTGATGCTGTTGCAGGACGTCCGCGTCTCAATTCCAGCGAAGGAGGTTACACTGGGAGCGAAACACCCCGAGTGAACGGCTACGCTTTCGTTGACGCGCAACCCCCTTCTCCCTCTGACGATGACGACGACGACGCACCCACCGACCTCCTAGAACGTTACGGTCTAGGTAGTAGTGACAAAACCACACCATTCACAATCAACGACTCGTCGTCGCGCGAGAAGATGCATCACAAAATGGTCGAGCAGATTGGTGCTAAACGATCCAACACCGACAAGCAGGCGAAGCCAACAGGCTCGGGCTTGGGAATATTCACAAGTGAGACGCCGAGATTCTTAAGCGCGCCGACGCCAAGGAGAGGACCTGCTATTGGCGGCATGACACCAGGAAGGAAAGCGAAAGGAGATTTGACGCCCGCCGCTCAGAGGCTATTTGAGAGAATGGGCAAAGCGACACCAAGGGGTGGAGGCAGTGCTGGGTTTGGTGGGGATAGAAAGGGGGGATCTGGGTTAGGACGGGATTGGACGCCTACGCCTAGAGTCAAGAGGAGAGCATAGAAGGTGTGAGTGGGTAGGATAAGAAGAAAGAGGTTTGTGCGAAGTGCTCGTGCAAATGTTGTGTTTTGGTTATATTAGAGCGGAGCAGCAATAGCAATAGTGATACCCAACTTCTATACTTGATAATCCTTTACGCAATCTTTAAACATATTCTTCGTTTCATTAGCGACTAAACAGCAGGTATCACACATTACCATGGCAATCTCCACGGCAACAAGACTTATGGACATCATCAGAACATGGATATCAATAAAAGTTCTACCTAAAAAAAACCCTCCACGCGAAACCTGCGCGGCCGCCCAGGGTATCCAGAATGAAGTAATGCTATAGAACTGCGCAAGAAACCAACAATGCAGTTAACCAAAAGAACCCGCTTTATGCAACCACCCTGTACAAAGAAAATCATCGGATAACGACGGCAGAACCATTCATAATGTACAATTACCATTCTCGTTGCAATCAGAGATGTGTTTAATTGCCCCTCCTCCGTTGCTCTCCCGGCCCCTGATAGCTCCTGAACTGTGTTCCAGGGGCGTGGTAGCTCCTATACTGCCGCCTAGGTCTTGATTGTGGATCAGACGAACGTTCACCGTTGTTTTGAGGCTGCCCTTCACGCTGTTCGTAGTGCATCGGTAAAGTATGGGGATGCGTCGGGGAGTAGGCTTGTTGTTGAGAAGGGGGAGGACCCTGTTGTGGTGGTCCTGACTGCCCGATGTAGGGCAGAGGCGGTGGCCCGCTTTGTGGCGGAGGCGCCATATTTGCGGGAAGTATTGGTTGACCCCCGTACTGGTGGATCTTGAGTGGTTGGTATGAGCCTGTGCTCGATGATGGAGGGGGAGGTGCTTGAAAGGATCCTGGTGGTGGTATGTAGCCACCTTGGTATGACGGTGCACCGCCGTATGGTTGTGGGTACGGTGGCGGCGGCGGCCCTTGAGGCGGGTGCGACGTTGGTGGGTAGCTTGGTGATTGCGGTGGATATGGCTGGCGAGGCGGTGCAGGATCATAATGTGCGAAGCGGTAGTTGATGGGAGGTGCGGATGGCAATGGCCCAGGAGGCTTTGGCGGAAGTGGCAATGCTCCTGCGGGTGGAGCATATGGGCTCTGATGTGTCGGTGGAGTCCGGCCTGACTTGTTCTGTTCCCCATAATGAGGCTGTGAAGCATGACCTTGGTATGGCGATGATGCGGACTGTTGAGACACCTGATGACCACTCATCCGTCTATCATGTTCCCATTGCTGGGGAGGTTGTTCGTTGGATTGTCGACGGGCTGCAAACATGCCTGACAAACCATCGTACAGGCCGGTTGATGGCCTTGTTGGATCGTATGCCGCGACTTCAGCTCGTTCTTGTGTATTTGAGGATTGAGTAGTTGCTCTATACCAGGCAGGCGGCCCCTGTCTATAGTGGGAACGATCGGGAGGTTCTCGACCAAGCTCGCGTGCCTTCCTGTCCAGAAGTTCCCTAATCTTTTGTAAAGGATCCCGACGACGCAACGACTCTTCGGGCTCCCGTGTCTGTGGTGGAACACTTGATTGTTGCTGTTGTTGTGATGGGGGCGGAGGAGGTTGTTGTTGCCAAGATTGAGTATTTGATGGTGGGGAAGATGGTGGGTTGCTTTGAGGCGGGCCACTCAACGCATCCATCAATGCCTGATCTATAGGCGGCTCTTCCTTGTTCATCACAGCGTCTACCCTAAGCGCGTCGCTCCTGGATGGTGTCCGACGATGAGTAGAAGCTTCTCGCATTGATGGTGTACTCGGCTCTCGAGCTGGGGGCAGAGACTCCCTGTTCCTAGAGACAGGGACCTCCTGATCATCGTTAAGGATGTCCATGATTCTATGTGTTGATAACCTTGGTGTTGATTTCGCCGGAACTTCAGTTTCTTTCGCCGAAGCCGTGGCGCTAGCTTCAGAAAGAGGGCCACTTTGAGTCAGATCTACTGCAGCTTGGGTGCTCTTAGGAGGACTGCTATGCGCAGCTTGAGACGGCAATCCCAACGGTACCGCTGGCTGTGCGAACTCAGGGGATTTTTCTCGTGCAGGCTCCTGTTTTATGATAGGCGTTGTCGCTCGTGGAGGCGGTGGCGGCTGTTGGCGCGGGTCTGGGTAGTGGTACTGAGGCTTTGGCACGACCGTGGTGCGCGGCTGATGTGCTGATACGTCAGCAAGCATCATGAGCAGAGCGGCATGCTCGTTCGAAATAATTTCGGCCTTGGGTGGTTCTGGTTGTGGTGTTGGCGTCCTTTCAACTTCAACGGCGGCATCAGCGAGACTGGTGATGTTATAATGTGCGATCGCTTCTGTGCGATCTGGTCCGTCAAACTTTGCAAAGCCACCAGCAACGTCGTCGATAGAATCATCAGCCTCTTCATCGTTCTCAACAAAAGCGACACGTGCTGCGGTGAACTGTCGCCGCACGGAATCGTTCTTGAGCTCCTTGTCTGCCTCAACGTAAGCTCTGCTACGTGAGGCAAACTTCGAGCCGATGCGATAATCATCAGCATGAATAGGTTCGTCACTGAAAGTAGGCGGAAGAATGTTGTCTTCATCGTCTGTGGCGTCGGCCTCCTGGCCCTTCATCTCCCGTTCGAGTTGCTTGGCGCGGTAGAATATTTGAAGCATAAAGTCATCTTGTAGCTCTCGAAATCTGTTGACATACTGCTCGCGCTGGATATGCTCCTCAGCAATGCGCACTCGTTCCAATTCTTCGAGGCGATATGTGCGCATAGCATTGACTTGGTCCAGACGAGCGTCGCGGCGTTGGTCCAGCTGGGCCATAACAGCATCGTACTCGGGACATTTTTTGTGGTATCGAGGATCGTCCTCAAGATTCTTCGTCGTGCGATTCGCCAACTCTTCTAGCAAGACCTTCTGAACCTTTGCAAGACTGCGGTAACTCATCTTGAGATTGAGTTGTCGACGCAAATCAGTCTCCACATTGATGTCCGGATGCGGTTGGCGCCGACGACCGGGCAAACGCCTGCCGGACTTTGCAGGGGCATCGCCATTGGTCGGCAGAACGTTCTGAAGGCTTTGATGGCCGTCAACATCTGGAACCTGCTCAGGTGAATTGGGTGCTGTGCTAGCATCTGTTAATTCAGGAGGTTGGTCGGCGGCGGTGTCTGCTGCTGTTTCTTTTGTTTTGCGCTTTTTGCGCGGTTGTTGTTCGGAGACATCGCTTTGGTTTCGGGTTAGAACTCCGTTTGGACGTGTTTTGCTGGACTGTGTTGAGTCGTCTGATGCGCGTCTCTTCTTGCCAGCCGCTTTTGGTGCCGTTGAAGTCGCATCAGATGAGGGCTTCTGTGGCTCTGGAGTTTGCGTGCCATTCATGGGTGTGTTGTTGTCGTAAGAGCCATTAGATCTCTGCTGCGAACCAGAATCGGACGATGTTCGGCTGCGCTTGGCTGGTCGCGCATCCTCATGGTCGGGAGTTGCATCCTCGTTTTGCGCAATCTCATTCAGAGAACTGCGACGACTGCCAGAGCTTGCGCTAGATGGCCCAGCCGAGCTCGTGTGGTTAGACGTGCCTTTTGCACCGCGACGCGTTGTCATTTGGAACGGTACTGAAGGAGCAAGGCGAGATGTCTTCGAACCCTGAAGACTACTTCGCTTATTAGACAATGCGCTAGCGGCTATGCCAAGGTTAGCATAACCCTTTAGGGAGCATACAAAAGCAGTCGTAGTAGGCTTGCGGACTTACGCGGCGTCTTGAGAGGGGTGTTGGAAATGGCCTTTGTGCCTTTGAACTTTCGTTTCGGCGGCATGTTGTTGGGTGAGACCCGTGGGTAGAGACCTGACAAGCCAGCCATTAGCCTAGAATCATGACATGACGGAGGGCAGCAAAAGCTGGAACTAGCTTTCGAGTAGAGCACTCCGTACTTACAGACCCAAGATGTGATGTCCAGTCAGTATTTGATATTGTCACTCCCTGGTGTGGTAGGTAGAGCGATGATTGAGCTGTCAGCAAGACGTGTCAGCACACAGTCGAAGTAGTATCGGGAACAGACAACGCCCGAATAACTCCATCGCGTTTTGTGCTAGTTTAGTCGTAGACTTGTGGTATTCGTGCTGTAGTTTTGCGCGAGCTGAGTGGCGGATGTGAAGTACTTACTATGACAAGTCGCCTCAGTGAGTACAGTGACTTGCTTGACAATGTGACGCAAAGTCTAAATCAACGAGTCACAAATTCATGAACTGCTTTCGGGGCAATCCAGAGTTGTGTCGATATGTTTTCAACGCGGTTTGCCTGTCGGAAACGAAGTTGTGGGTGCTCGCAAGAGAGAAATAACCCTGCAGAAGGAATGCTCCGTGTGGCACAGTCGAGCAGAGGTGTCGGAAGGGACAGATGCTCAGATATATCAGGGCAATAAGATGTCAAAGAGATCGCACTTGTAGCGTAAGCTCCAGAGACTGTCGAGGGTGTTGGAAATCGCGTTCCTTCGGCGCATGAAGATGAAGCTCTTGTGAGATCCTTGGTCAGGCTTCGCGCCTTGCCGGATTGGGATCTGAGTCCACGAATGACAGCGCTCTTCACCTGCAACAATCGCAGCGAGGTATCGTACAATAGGACCTGAACATCTACGCAGTTGCTAGGCGGCTTGGGTTGAAGCTCTACAGTAATTACTACGGCTACTAGCCTGTATTGACGGCGCTGTTGGTTCTGCGCCTTAGGCCTTCTGATGCAGCACACCAACCGAAGACGGCAATGACCCAGACACCCAGATTACGTGCATCGCTCATATGGACCGCTCCCGCCGCCACCGCGTCTCGCACTACAAGTCATCGCGTTTGTCCTGTTGTCCTTGCCATCATAGTATCTTAATCTCTTCGAAGCATTCGGCGCACCTTCTCGAAGCTTTTCAAGTTGCTTCATCCAGGTTTCACGTCGCACGTCATTAGCCGCAGCGCTAGACGGGACGATCCTCCCGAATCGTCACCATCGCCCCTGCCCCCTTCACCTAAGGGTTGTAACGCAAAAACGAACATTACAAGTACTTGACGTAGAAAAAAAAGGTCATGCTCTCGCGTTCTGTGACAATGTTCTCTAGCCGATACGTAGTCTGTTCTGAAGGAAGCGGCGCAGCGTGCATTCATCGAGCGCCTTGCAGCGCATCACACGTAAATAGGTCTTCAGGAGGCAAAGGGTTTCTAGAACAACTTTTGTCGACGAGCTGTTCTGGACCTGGCTTGTTGTTATGTTCTCTTTGCGAAGAATACCATAATATTTATGCGATTGACCCTGCCATGCAGCATACGTTGCTCATACAGCATACGTTGCTCATACCGCATACCATGTACAACGGTGCAATGGAGTGGACGAATGAATAGGCGGCAGGTAACGTCGAAAGCGCCACAGGACAGGCGAGAGCAGTTGAACACGCCACAGGTTGTTTGATCGTTATCCGAACATCAGGAAAACCCGTGCGCTTCCTTCGATTAACATTGGTAACAACTGCTACCACGTCTTCTTGCGCACAACGCTTATCAATTCCATCCTTTCCTGTGGAAGTGCTATAATCTTACTGCCAGTATGGTGCCGCCATTTCCTAATGATGACATACAGTCAAGAAGCACGCCACTCCAAGAGCTATCTAACAGAAAATACCGAGTGTAAGGATACTTGTTGGACAAGATAGAATTTGATCACCTAGTTAGACCCTGTGGTCTTTACCCACCTGCTTACATCCAATAGTCCCACAACCCAGTAAACCGTATGTGTACCGCAAGAAAAGATTTTCAACATCGAACATGCTCTCATCGATACGACACCACGCATTCACTCCGCTCCCGCAATTACTCATCAACCATCCTCGTTACTTGGTCGATAAAGACACCCGTGCGCCTGGTATCATATCCGCAAAACCCGGCGTGCACATGGCACTCAGGGCAATCGCGCCCGAATTCGTCATCATTCATCTCCCCACACGCTCGCCATCAACGGTCGTCCAGTAGGTTTGCAAATGAAGCACGTATTCGGGCCCTTTTAACGGCGATGTGAAGCGGGGATCTCCCACGTTGTTGTTGTTCGCTTCCTAAAGACGCACCATGTGGGGCTGGCAAATAGCTTTCCCCTGGCATGATGCATGTTATTACATCGACTGGCGTTGGCGTCAGTCATGTAGCGCCATCGCGATAGGGAACCGTTGAAATCGAGGCTGAAAGCTTTTGTGAAGTAGGTTCTTAAGGGTCTGAAGGTTTGGAAGATTCTGCAGACGGAGAGGAAGAAAACGATAGTTCGCGTACGAAAGTGGGAGGGGTTAAAGTTCATGTCCATTCAACTGAGGATTTTTGTGTTGTTTTGGGTATAACGCCTTGCCTTGCGGCTTATTTTGTCTCTTCCGTTCTTATCCGATCCGGGTTTCCTTTCTTTGTGATACGCCACCAATTGACCAGCAAAAAAGTAAGATGCTAAATGCGATGAAATATTTCGTCCGCTCAAACAGCCCTGTATGCTGGAGCCCAGACCTAATGAAGTTGCGATGCGAGAACGCTCAACGCTCGATCAAACCCCCGTGAGGGCGAGAGCCAGTGACAGAAGGGAATATGTAACATGAAGGAAACACCAAAGGTATGAACAGCTAGGAAAATCGTATCGTACAAACGTGTAGAGACATTACATCTTGCACATAACGTGGATGAAATCAAGGAAATAACGTTAGATCAATCATCGATCTGGAGAGTATTGCAGGGCGACTCGACGGGAGCCGCTCATGCTGCTTCGTGGAGAGGAGTTGAGCACGAAGTCAGGAATCGGAGGTGTCATTGCCCGACTAGGAGGAGACGGACTCCTAGACTTGGACTGTATGCTTGCCGCACGTTCGCGAGTGAAGCTTCTGGCCTGATGAAGAGAGGGAGGGCCTACTGCAGTTTGGCTGAGGTTACTGCTCGACCTCATCCGGTTAAATGAGCGTGGAGGGCATGCGATGGCTTGGTTTGAGTATGGGCTGGCCATAATGCTGGTACCAGGCGTTGCTGCAGGAGGTGGCAGACCAGACGGACTTTCTGACCTGAATAGTGGATGAATATGAGCCTCGCTGCATGCCGGACTAGGAGGACGCGAAATGTCTGGCATCATCCTGGGAGGTGGGGCCAAGTCTTCATCCTCCTCTGGAAGCTCTGAAAGGAATGGACCGTCCAATGCACGCGCAGGCGAATTCGGGCGACTGCCGGGAATTGGCTCCAAAGTCGTGCCTCTTGATGGTGCTGCTTGCAGAACGACATCGCGTGCTGGAAGACTCACGCTGCTTGTGTCCCAACTATCGAAACCATCTGAATGGGAGATGGTATCGATTGACTGCCGATTCGAATAAATGCTGACTGGGGCGTCTTTGGTGAAGGACTTCTGGCTGATGAGAGTGGTACGCGATGTGACTGGACGGACTACGTGACGAAGAGAATCTCGGAAAGATTTGAGTGACTGTGATGAGCGAGTGGAGAAGGTAGGCGAGGGCAAGGCTCCTAGAATCTCAGGTTGCTGGTGAGCGGCCAAAGGGGACGAAGGTTGGACTGGCTCTGCGAAGTGGAGATTGTTTGGGCGTGAAGTTCGCAGCTCACTCATGACTGAGTCACGAGGACCTGATGTGACGACGGTCTGCACTTTAGGTGTCTTGCGGTTCCACAGGGACGAAGTGTAGAGGATAATCTGACTGGAGCAGGAGATGGCCCAGGCTGCTATTTGACCTGAGACATGGCTGTCCCAGTCTGAGACTGGTCCACTGAGGGGGCCAGCAGTAACTTCTGCCCATCTTGACTTGATCATGATGATCAGGATGAGGGAAAGTACCAGCGCAGCGCCTGATACAAAGACGCTGGTGGCTACAAGAGCCTTTCTTGCCCGGCCTGATCGTTCTAGAGCTCCGCGGACATCTCCTACATTGTGGAACATGTAGAAGCCAATGCAGCAGAGAGAGACAACGTCGACCGTGCCTGCCACAGCAGCAATGTTGACGAGGGACGATTGAGCCGAAGAAAACGATGCTGCCTCCATAATAGACAAGATTGAGTCTGCAGCCGTGCTTGACCATGCAACAACGCCGACGAGAGAAAGGTAAAATTTGCGAGACTGTAACATGATGAAAGGATTGCGTGAGGTTGTTGGCCAGCTCAAACCCCAGCCTGAGTGCTGTTTGGTGGAAAGGCGACAGTCAGCCCGGAGAACCTCGAGGTATCGATGAGACAGCAGCAGTATAGTCGTATTATAGTACCAGGGGTTTCCAGGGGGTACTGTCGATAATTGGTTTTGGTTGACTGACACCAAAGAGGATGCTGCAGAGAAGTGGGTGAACTATCGGTTGAAATGCAAGATGGAGCCCCCAGTGTTGTTGCTGTGGAGAGGCGCGAAACCGGATACGCGCGAGACGAACGCGTTGCAGGAAATAATGCGGCTGTATAGCTGCAGCTACTATAGTCGAGCAAGCCGTTACGGGGCGTGGCTGATGCGGGTCTAGGCCGGATATAGTATGTACGTTATGGCTGGCCGATCTTCGGTAGGCGACTAAGGATTACGACGGGTTTTGGGAAGCGAGCGTTGGAGGATGACGACCAACGACTGGTTGACGAGCGATGCAGTGACGAAAAAGGGACAGGACGGCGGCGTGAAGAGGGGAGAGCATGTGGGGAGGGACGAGAAGTAATAATAAATTTAGAAGAAGTCGAGAGGGCTGATGTGTGCCCATTGTTTCGTGGACTGGCCTGCAACACGCGTAGGACAAACGGGGAAACCCCTACTAGTACGCTGGGATGCACGCAAGCATCTATCCAGCATGGCGCTGCACGACCTTGAGGCATGGTTACCGAGTCCTCAGGCATGGCCATGCGACATTGGCACAACAGAATGCAGTAGCTTGGCCGCAGAGCTGAGAGTATAATGGCATGCCTATGAATCAGTTTGCTGGCACTGGTGCCGGATGCACTGGAATCTGATGCAAAAGAAGAAAAACGGTTTGTCTTTTCGAAACACGAGCAGAGGCAGCCAATGGCAGGCCTGGCCGGCTCAGGCGTCGAGAGCCGGAAACAGTTCAAGGGCCTACCTGTCAAAGTTTAAGGTGTGGAGCTGCGGTAAGTTTAGCCCTTCATTTCCTTACGCGTTGTTTTGGCTATGCGTTCGGCAGACACAACAAACAACCCTACGAAATGGCGTTCGGACAATTTCCAGGACTGATGAGCTGTGGAGCCTCGCTCGATCTGCCATGTAAGCGCTGGAGGAGTCATTACGGAGGTGCGACCGACGATAGTCCCCTTCTGCAGCGCGGAGGTCACAGCATATCCATAGGCGGCAGTCGTACAGTCGGCGTGTCGTAGCCAGAGTTTGCCATGGCGGTGAAACGGTTGCCCTCGCCTCATAATTGGCGACTCATGGGCGGCGATTGAAACAAAGGGCCGATCAGATGTGCTGCAGATGGCTGGGCGACGACGATGACAGCAACCTTGTCAGGTTTTTGGAGTTGTTGGTGCGCGGCATCTGGAAGCGTGCCGTGTGTCGATGGATGTCAGCCCACTAGGCCGGGGAGGAGATGAAGCTGCGGCTGGGCGATCTACTGTTGCGTCACTGGCCGTGTTCTGGCCGTTGGGGGCCCTGCAATGGATTCGCGAGCCCTGAGCTGGATGTCAGCATTCGTTACAAAAAGCAAAAGTCCCGTGACCGTGGTGGGTGTGTGGGTGGGTACGTCAATACCGAGGTATAGGCGTAGGGGTCTTCGCGTTCGCTTTAGCACTGAGCTGCGTCCTGTCAATCGATGGATCGATGCGTGCCTGGAGCCTGTAATGCGCCACACGTCTGTGGCGGCAGAGTGTGGCGCGTGAGATGGCGATGTGGTTGACGACAGAGATTCTGCCTAACTCAACACTAACGGACTTTGTTTCCACAGTCTTCTGAGCAAACGAACCACGCTTTGTAAGAATAAAAAGACGACAGTTGTCTCGGCTTTC
>Ga0268250_10001359_pt1 | contig 10730 bp, 14 predicted proteins | sample AgamicAsSfe_FD_200448 | JGI IMG/M metagenome (GOLD analysis project Ga0268250, IMG submission 200448) | Agave microbial communities from Guanajuato, Mexico - As.Sf.e (v2) (version 2) | ecosystem: Host-associated > Plants > Phyllosphere > Phylloplane/Leaf | place: Guanajuato, Mexico | collected... | reverse complement strand
CGACATATACTCCGTGTCTGCAGCGCGATGCATCAAGGCCGAGATTGTCATACCTCTCGCCATGACGAGGTGTCGCAACGTGACTGAAACCCAATGGCATTTCGAGGTATGAAGCACGTGTGGGTGCTGCGTCACGATGATCAGACGGTGCCAAGGTGCCAAGCCGCCTCCAAGAATGATCTGCGGGGTAGGTTAAGAGTGAGCAGCACGACGAGCGACTAGCAATCGGAGCGTCGTGAGGTGTGGTGATACCATGAGACCAATTCGTTCTTCAGTCCACCACATCCACAGCTTGGCCGGCCGCCCACGAGAAAGCGGCTTCATCATGCCAGAAGCAATTCTGCTTGACCAGGCCTTGGAGGATGAGTAATGCCCTTCTCTGATGCGTTGATGACTGCACAGCTGTAAAGTAGAGGGGTGCAATCGTGCCCATATCAATGTAGACCTTTCCGCCAGGTGTGCTATGGGCGCAGAGCTCGTTAAGTGCCCGTGCACACGCGACTGCGACCGCGAAGACTTGGAGATAGAGCGAGCTGTCTGTGCTCACTAGCGCCATGTCTGGTGAGAACTGCTCAATGCCTGGAGTAGCAAAGTCTGGCATTGCATGAGGTGAGTAGAAGGAGCGGTTGAGTCCAGGGAGCTGCTTGCTTGCAAGAAAGCTGCCAAAAGCAATGTACCAGGTCGTCAGATGATGCTTGATCCACATTCTCTGTCGATCAATGGTACTAGCGTTGTTGTTTTGACAACCTTGCAGAGGATGTCCTTTGTCATCACCAGTCTTGACTCTCTCGATTTCATAAAACCAGTTCAGTATCATGTACAGACGAGTCCGAGCATGATCAAGTGTACCAAGCACAAAATCTGCGTTCATCTCTTCCTCGGAGAGCAACAGCTTCATCCTGTGACCTTTGCCCCAGTTTGCGGCCACCATGTCGACTCGCTGGAATTGTGCCAGTAGTGCCTCGCATGTCTTACTTTGAAAGCCTCCTTCACGATTGAAATGCTTCCGAGATGACCATTTCTCAATCATAGATATGCCATGCTGGAGGTGAGAAAGAGCAGCATCGTAGTCTCCGGCCATTATGTCCTGGAGAAGGAACAGTAAGCAGACTATGAGGACCATTTCCATGTTTGACTCAGTATTAGCCATACGAGCTCGGCCATTACTCGATGTGTCATTGTGCTGCACCAAAGCCCTAATTGCTTTGTTGATCTGCCCAAGTTCAAATGCACTTCGTGGCTTTCGACCACTGGCTTCGTTACCCGGACTGGAATTCCTTTCGGAAGACGGGTGAGCTTTTTGAACATCCTTCTCCCCTTCCTCGTGCAACCCCGCAAATGCCACGAGGGCGTGCATGATAGCAGGTTCACTGAAACTGGCGGGGAGAACAACTTGAGTCCAAAGTTGTGACGGACAAGCACCATCTAGCCTGCCAATCATGACACGACGATAGTAATCTATCTGCCGAAGTTCGTGCAGAGAAATATGATGGGCTGGGGACGGTTGGGGAAGAAGTACTGGTATATCATATTGTGATGGCGCAAAATCGCGAGCATGAATGAGTGGTAATTGTGTCCTCCAGTCGGCAATATTCGCTATGGGAGTGTGCATTGATGACGTCCCAGAATACGAGTTCGTCGTTGAGAGCGATGGTGTTGAGATGTCAGACTTCTCCTGATCGGGGTCATTCGCGATACGTTTCGTCAAAGCTTGACGGAGGTCTTCTGAAGTAATGTTGCTGCTCGGCGAGCCTTGCTTACTTGAGCCAGTCGAGGACGGCGACACTGAGCGGTCTTCGACCTTGACTGCAGCTGCCCTCGCTCGCCAAGCGCGCTGGTTGATCCGACATTGGTTTCGGCGTGCTTCCAGCCGGTCTTTGCTCGTCGTATACTTTGGCGGCCTCCCCATGATCTTGCGAGGTGATGAAGATGAGGCGTTAGCCGGGTGAGTTTCAAGGTTCGGGGAGGTTGCAGGCGCAAGCTGATGGCCGCGTCCGCCGCGATAGCTACGACACAGCGAATGATGCTGGAATCAATGATGCCGCAAGCGAAAAGTTGTGAAGTTCGAAGTCGCTTTATCGCCGACAGGAGGTCTTGAGTTTCTCGGACTCGGCCGCTAGCTCAGAAGTCAACGTCTTTCGTATTGCCACTCACGTGATACTGTTCTCTCGTTACAGATACCTAACCTAGCCTTACCCTGCTCTCGTAGCTTCTTCGTTTGCTTCTTCTCTTCTTGCTTGCTTGCTTGATGCATCATCCAGTCAACAACATCATCATGATCAACCTATCATTTCAAATTATTCTTGGCAAGAGAACTTTGACCTGTGGCTAGCCTGACGCACAGGCAGAAGGAACGTCTCGCACAAAGTGCATCTTCTGCCGGTCATGCATGTTCAAGGCCGCCAATTTTCCCCGGAGATGTTTTGTGTCACCTGGAGTCAGCAGCTTCACCACAGGCGTTTGTCAAAGGATGTTGCGACAGCGGAATCACCGCAAGGCGCAATCAGGGGTACAAAGGTCAGCTTGTACAGGGTTGCGAACGCCTGGTCGTTTACGGTATCGGGAAGGTTTGCTGTAAGCAAGTGGAGCCTCATACGCTCACTGGCAAACCACATCAGTCTGTTAGGCTATGAAGAGTTTGAAGAACCACTCGCCCAACCACGAACTTTTTCTCACTATCATGGCACGGCTCCAGAAGCTCTGTTTCGCAGCCTTGGGTCGATGACATCCTTGACGCTCAGACAGCAATATTGGTTCCCCACCATGCAGTCTTTCCTGTTTGTATAAAGCGCAGGAGTCAGCCGCTTCCCCTGCGGCACGTACCTTGCATGTACCTGTATTGACCAGGTTGAGCCAGAGACATGATCATCCACAACATCATCACTGCGTTGTCGCGCTCATCTGCGCACGACTTGTCTCCGCAGATAGCTTCAGCCTCCAAAAATGTTTCTGCGTGTCGGCCGACGAGGTTGGCTACGTCGCCACCTACAATTGGACGACCACCACGGAATCGATTGTCTGGGACAACTACCAATCATACCCGCGAAATGACGACGCGTGTCCAACTATGTGCGGTACTGAATGCAACAATGATCGCTCTGAGTGTTGGACTGTCCCAGAGCTGCATGTTATGCCAGGATCACCGACGAAGTGTGGCCAGACCCACCCAAGTACTCATGCCTGCAGGCTGACGAAGGCCGAATCTGTGGCAACGAACATGCCGTGGAGATCAATGGAAAAAGATTTCCTCTTGGTATGGGATCTCACAGTACAGCACTCTCCAGCGTGCTTTTAGGTAACCCCATTCCCTCCCGAAACTTGGATACCCAGCCGGATCACATCTATACCTATTGGCACAGATACAAAGTTGATCCCATGGCGGTACGCTTCACGCATCCTTGAGCAGTGACAACATTACTGACTTTCAACAGTCGATCATGGATGTTCTCCGCAGATATCTGCCTTTCGTTCCTGCGCGCATGCCGTCCGACGACAACGAGGCTGGACAACCTCTTCTCGGAGCCGAGGCCGACCAACAAGCGCAAGGAAATCGGAATGAGGAGGAATATGAGGGCTTTGGCTTGGACGGCATCCGCGACGAACGCCGACCTGCCTGGGATCGCGCCAAGCCCATTGCTTGGCTCAAAGACGACTTGCTGGCAAAGTCAGTGGGCTGTACGGTCTTCTAGGTTGTTGTCTTCTGGCTTCTCATGCTTGTCACCATCATCTTCGCAGGCGTCCAGTCTGCATACGGATCCGGCTCAAGGAAGAGCGTCATCTTTCGCTTCATCGCCAGTGTGTTCGCCCTGGCCACGTCGTTCACTTTGGTCGGCAATATTGCCTTGACGCATAAGAGACTTGTGAGCCTTCTTGTTGCACGCGGCACGTCTTAATCATACTGACACTCGATAGCTTGAGGCGACCAACAAACACTTCTGGAGTGCACTCTTCGAGCCTGTTCTTCACACCGGACCACAGATTGTGAACGTTGGAATTCTTGTCTATCAAGCAATGGGTCACTTCGCCGCAGAAAGTGACCACGAAGCTGCGGCTCTCATCAACGCCGCCATGGATGACATTCTTGGGTCCGTCTTTCTGAAGGTGCTTTTGTTTTCTGGCTTGGCGAGAGTGCTCGGTGCAGCTCGTGCCCACCAAACTTCCTGGTCTACCTATCAGGTACTGGATTTGGACATGGAGTGGGAGTGCATGAAGCTCCTCAGTGTCTCCACCGTTTTTGCCGCTATCCATGCTGCCATCTATGCTATCCGCCCAGTCAAAAGCATAGGTGACTTTGTCGCTCGTGTCGCAGACAATACTCTACCTGATACATCGAACTCGGATCCTGCGTACAAAGCCATCATCATGATCGCTGGCAAGTGAACACCTGAAGTGAAACTGCTCTACAGCCGGCACACTTTACCAGAGTATTTGCTAATATTATGCCCGTTAGTCTTCTTGTCAACCTTCCTCTTGATCTCGATACTCGTCAGCTATTTTGAACACCGGCACACTCACCACGAGGCATCGCCACCACAGCTGGATCCAAGTACTGCTGGTATCCAGCTCCAGGACAATCTCTCTCGCCGGCAACGACAATTCGGCCCTACTCGCTCGGCACTCTCCTCGGTCCGCTCAGCACCTTTCACCGATCGCTTAGGGCTCGATGGTGCCGGCGACAATGACGAAGAGATTGCAGACGTCGCGGATCAAAGTACAAGTCTGCTCGCTGTTGCCGCTCCAGACACCACTGCTACTGCAGCTGATCCCGACGAAGATGAGCAAGCTACAGGTGTCCAGCCCGTAACTGATGCTACCACGTCTGCAAACAATCCTCAAGTCCAGCAGCCAACCACGGCGCAGCATGCCACTGTTGACCAGCATTATATCCAACCAAACCAAGACGTCACAATTGTCGATCTCTGGAATCAAGGTCGAGGACTACCAGTATTCACATAGAAATTCTGGTCAGACATTGTCGTGGACTATGTTCTTCTTCCTGTATAGTTGTTATGCCTGGTTGTGGAATGGATGTGGTCCACACTGCTAGAATCTTGCAGCAACCATTGGGAACTGATTGCTTTTGGTCTCAGTACTATCTTCCTGGTCGCCAACCTCGTGCTCATTGGAACTTGCTCTTTCTTCTCCGTCCATTATGCAGAGGAGCTTGTTGAGGCCGACATTATCCGAGGTGTCAGATGGCTTGGGCTCTTTATCCTCCCTGGCCTCGAGATCTTTGCCTTCTTGCCGATCTTACGGTTGGCTTCGCATGGCGAAACTGGTCACGCTATCAAAGAGTCATACCAGTCTGCAGTGGAAGCTCCCCACGGCACTCTCCACAGGCGATCGAGGCAGTACTAACACCCGATAGATCTTGACTTGCCCTAGGACCACTATATGTGATTCTAGCAGCGACCAAAGCTGGAGCACGGTACTATATTCGCCTCGACAATCTTCAGGTAGCTATGGTCATTACCGCCGTCCTGATCAGTATCCTGTATACCAGCTCAACAGGCATGACGAGAATTTGCAACCTGGTGAGCAGCATACTCGTCATACTATTGACGGTACTCATCCCCATCTTGGCTTACCTGCTGGACTCGGTGGCTCAAGATTCGAAGTCTCATCATCCAGCTGGTGGTGGTGCTCATCTAGTACCGACTACCACAACAACCTCGCGATAACGGCCTCACAACAAAGTCCTTCCTTCCACATCTTCACATAGACAATAAGCAACACAGTCCACTACTCGTTATATAGCATGCGGCATAGTCTGATCAGCCCTTAAAAGACCAAATGAATGCAAGATTCAACTAAACATGCTCTCCTTTGCTGCTGCCGCTGTGTCTTGTCATCGTGCTGTCCTTGTCGTCACATCACAGTTCTGAGGGCCTACCTTCTCAAAGCTCCGTCGTCTTGTGCTCATGCACTTGCGATCTTCAATCGCCGGATTTGTCACATCTTGTGTCTGTCTCCTCATGCGAATGTGTGCCAAGAGCCTTCTGTGTAGAGGCTAGTGGAGTCATCCATCTCAGTATAGCCAGAAAGACCGCGCCAAGTCCAAATTACGACTTTCATAGCTCGAGCTGTCATCATTTGGCTCTCGTTGCTCTTGTTCACAGCTCGACTCGCATGGACGATGAGCTTCACAGCTTGACAACTTCTGCCTCGGCTCTGCTGCTGCACGAGAGCTGGACCACCTGAGTGACACATCCTAGTAAATCAACACAAGCTTCCTCTTCGAGAGCAGTCGCACGCCCGCACTGTGGATAATACCATGTCTTCGCCTCAAACTCGATCTATTGGTTCTTGTGGGATATCCGCAGCTTGAGCTTGCTTCATGGAAAGAGAGTCGTGTCCAGCCTGTGATAAGCTGCAGTAGTGCTCACGCAGGCTTTATTGAAGAAGGAGTATACGCTTGCGTGCGAGTCGAGTGAGTCTAGAAAGCATGTAGACATGGATACTGTGGCGCCTCAACCTCCGCAGAGACGATCTAAGCCATCAGTTTTTGGTTGGGATCCGCAGGTATTACTGCAGATCGAGTCTTGCGCTCTGGTTCCCTGGGATGGCTCAAGTTCGATGTCAAAGTCCACGAGGTAGAGTCATTGCTGAAGACTCGATCCCGCATATACAAACATGAGACCGGAGCTCGTCAAGTTACTTGTGACAAGTATCACGTCCTAGAGGCTGTCAGGCACCACGCCGGCAAGTCTACACTTTCTACATGCCGCGTTACTACCACTCGACGAAAGACATGTTGCAAGGTGCACCGTCTACCTCGAATACTAATATACCTTAGACTTCATCATTGCAACTGTCCACTTCGGTGCCAAGGTCAAGCGAGGCGCACAACCTGGATTCACGTCCTCGAGAAGCGCCAAGCACCTGCTGGCTCTGCACTCGCTGGCAAGAAGGCCTCTAGGGTTGAGAAGCGTCCCGTCGCACCTATCACCCAGGCCTGGTCTTTTCCCGACGTTGGCGCACTCGAGAAGAAGCTCAAGATTTGCCAAGACTACATCACTCCAGCATGTCTTCAGGCTTTGTACGAGATCCCAGCCGCAGCTGGCAATGTTCAGAACATCCCACTTGGGATTGTCGAGTACGCCCCCGAATTCTTCTCGCAGTCAGACTTGATTTGTTCTTCAGCAACTTCAGCTCGAAGCAGACTACCCCCGATATTGAGGACATCGACAACGTTAGCCTCGGCTCAACCGCAAATCCCACCCGAAGCGAACTTGGACTTGGAATATGCCATGGCACTCGTCTGAGAACTAAAGTCGTCTCGACATTCTACGACTACTCTTCTGAACACGAGCTCACTCTTGCTTACCAACCAGCAGCGTCAATGCAACGACCATGCCAACTTAGTCGTGGCAGGAACATCTTTCTTGTACTCGTCCGGTGACAGTGGCGTTGCTCCTTGTCTCAACGCTAACGGCACCGCTTTCAACGACAGCAAATCTGGGCGCTTCGCAGTCGGCTTCCCTGTGAAATGCCTATGTACTGCTGTGGGAGCGACTATGCTTAATCTAAACACCAGTGTCACTGCGCAGAACGCTGAAGAGGTTGCTTACATCGAGGCGGGCTCCAGGGCCTATTTCACTTTAGGTAGTGGATTCTCGTGCGCTCGTAAGCAAGCTTGACTGACCTGATATCAACAGGGACTTCTCCACCCCTAAGTACCAGAAGTCTGCCGTCCTGAGTTATTTCAAGAACTACCCACCTACAGTGCGCCACCTCTTCGTCCCTTCCCACAAGCACAATCATCCCAGTACACCGCAGCCCAATTCAACAACACCGGTCTCTCCCGCGGCGCCCCCGACGTCTCCGCCAACGGTGGCGTTTACGTCATCACCGTCAACGGACCCCTCACAGGTGTCCTCGGAACAACCTGCTCCACGCCCACATTCGCCTCGATCGTTACCATCATCAACTAACAGTGCAAGGCGCAGAACAAAGGATCGCCAGGACTCCTCAACTTAAGCATGTACAACAATCCGACTATGTTCACGGATATTACATCGGGTCACAACATTGGGTGCGGCACTAATGGGTTCAGTGCGGTACCGGGGTGGGATTCCGCGAGCGGATTGGGGATCCCGATTGTGCCGAGGATGTTGGACTTGTATCTGGTTATGGTTCGAGGAGGGAGACTGCGACTGGAGCTCGTATACATATGCCTACGTTACGAGTTGTGGTGCCTTCCAGTGGTGCACTAACCAAAACCAGGTATAGCTTAACAAGCAGGCGATGTCAGAGCTTTCCTAACAACTATGTCAGTTCTGTCGGCAGATCCGGAACATGGTCTTTGACCTCACAGAGCTGCCCACAGTCAATCACGGTACGATGGCGATCAGAAGTACGTTCCCACAGGTCTTCACTGGCAAGTCGCACAGGGACTGAAACTACCAAATCTCCACTTTGAAATGCCATTCAGTGCAGGCTCAACACCAAATTGCGTTCTCATCCACCCGCCTGCGAACTTGAAAATAATCTTCCAGCATGACGAGATCTTCTACGGTGACTATGCCATCATCCGGCCACTCTGATATCGGCTTTGGCTCTAGAATGCAGACGAATGCATCGAAGAAGAAGAAACTGCTATTGGTAATGCCTGCAGCAGTAAGTTTGGCTAGGAATGCCATGGTATTTCGTCTTCCTGTATGCTGCGACTGCACGGGCTGGGCATTACTAGACAGATCTGTGTTCACTGCAAAGTTCGAGTCAGCTCAATGATGCAGCGGTCATCTCACCATCCCAGCTCTCTCTTGACTGGTAGCCAAGGACGGTGCGGTGGCGCTTAAGCCAAGTGCTATTCTCGAGCTCTCCGGTCACTTCGGCAAGCTCCATGATGAAAATAGTCAAGTACGTCAAGTGATCCGTATCTGCGTCCTTGTACCAGACTATCTCGAGAACTTCGTTCCACAAGAGCCAGATATCGGTATGAAGGCACAATATCTTCAGAATGCTGGTTGAGTCATCACTTTTCGGCGATAGGCTGCAATGAGGCGCCTTATGGCAATGCGGTCGGGCTCAGCGTCTTGTTCTGCTTGTGTCGGCCAGATCAGGGACATGACGAGCTGTGGAGATGTGGCAGACGGATATTACTGTGATCACATTGTATAGAGTGGTATTGGATGTGCTTCTCAAAACGAGGTGACACAATGTAAGCGCCGTATCCCTGCTGTGAAACAAGCGCGACCAGGTTGCGGTCACATGACTCAGACTCAGACGACGCAACCTGGGCCGAGCAGCCTCCACCTTCCTCCTTCCCCCACTCGTCTCTCACACATCTACATTATAGGTAATAGCTTCCAGTATGCTCAGTATCTCATTGACACCAGCTCAAATCTTTGGTTTACTGTACTCCAGCCTTCGAAGATTCCTCTTTCATGTCTCCCACCGCAATTGATTATACGTCAGGTCTCTCACCAGATACTGATTCGTATCGGCACGACGCCAAACCGTGCCTTCATCCGAGCACCAGTGATCCGAAGATAGTCAGCTATCATGACGAGATCATTGACCTTAACCACGTGTGTGAGCACGTCCCTTGGCGGCTCAAGAATGTGCGAGAACTGATGGCAGAAGGGTGCTGGACAATCAGTCAGATCAGCAAGAACGGTGAGCCTGGCCGAAAAAGCCATGAGATTCCTTTTCTCGGAATGCCGACGTTGGTCGCCTGAACTGAAGTAGTCTGTTTATGCTCTTGATCAACAAGGTCTACATCAATAAGCTTACTTTCCCGAGACGTACCTTCATAGCTGTTTCTCCACTGCGTAAGAAGCGTCTCCACGTTGCGCTGGTACCAGGTAATTTCACTGATTTCTCCAGCAGCTCCTCGATAGACTCCAGCATCGCTGGCAATGTCTAAAATCTCTTTACTCAGCTCGACCAGCGTTTCATCCACGTCACGATCTCGAGACGTGGCTGCTGCTGCAAACATCTCACGCCACAAAAGGTCGTCTCCAGCGTGACGGCAGAGCATTTCTGCAGTCCTGCTCGGCTCAACACTATGTGGTCGATAATTGTCGATGAGGCGTCTAGTCCAAGCGACTAGTTCTGGGTCGAAGCTTGGCTATCTCCTCTCGGTCGTGATATTTCTTGATGGGCACAATGACGAGCGAAAAGACGAAAGTGACGTTCATATTGTGCGAGATTGTGCTATATGTGCTTCGCAACGAGAGGTTACACAATGTCGCACAATGTAAGCGCTAGCTTGCGTGTATTACCTGCACGGCAGTGAAACAACGCAACGTTTTCCGCTGAGCTTGCGGTCACACGGAGTGATCAGACGACCCTGCCGAACATGCTTGATATAGGCCCTCATCTTCATAATCCCCCATTGTGGTTTTGAAATCACTTGGACGACACGTGTATGGAGGACGTGTCTAATTGCGTCAATCATCTCGTCCACGTTTTCGACAGTCGGTCCCACACACTTTATGAGCTATAGGTAGGCCGCCAGAGGTGTGTGTAAGCAATATCATTGTTTTAAGGGAAAGAACGTATTGTTATCTGTGCAATTTGACTGAGCGTAGAGAAGGCACAAAAATAGACTTTTCATATTAAATGCCATCGATATAAGTTCTGTAGTTTCTCTCTTTCTTTCTTTCTTTCTTTCTTTCTTTCTTTCTTTCTTTCTTTCTTTCTTTCTTTCTTTCTTTCTTTCTTTCTTTCTTTCTTTCTTTCTTTCTTTCTTTCTTTCTTTCTTTCTTTCTTTCTTTCTTTCT
>Ga0268250_10001358_pt1 | contig 10734 bp, 9 predicted proteins | sample AgamicAsSfe_FD_200448 | JGI IMG/M metagenome (GOLD analysis project Ga0268250, IMG submission 200448) | Agave microbial communities from Guanajuato, Mexico - As.Sf.e (v2) (version 2) | ecosystem: Host-associated > Plants > Phyllosphere > Phylloplane/Leaf | place: Guanajuato, Mexico | collected... | reverse complement strand
CCCGTCATGTAGTCGCTGTCCTTACTGCACAGGAAGCTGACCGTGCTGCTCACATCCTCAGGCACACTTGTTCGGCCTAATGCGATCAACTCATTGGTGTACTTCTTAATCGTGTCCCCCTTCTTCGCGCCTGTCTTTTCACCTAACTTCTCATCAATGAGATCCCACATGGCGGTGCCAACAATACCAGGCGCATACGCGTTCACGGTGATCTTGTGCTCAGCCATCTCCATAGCAAAGGCTTGAGTAAGGCCACGAACGGCCCACTTGGAGGCGCTGTAGTGAGATAAGAGGGCGAAGGGCTTGAAAGCCACGATTGATGCTGCGCCGAGAATCTTGCCGCCACTGCCTTGTTCGATCATCTGCTTCGCTGCGGTAGCATAGCAGTTGTAGACGCCATATACTAGAGACATGTCAATCGATGTTCTCGACACAAAAGCAAGGCAGACTGACCATTCACTTCGAACATACGCTTGAGATCCTGCTCTGTAAGATCGAGCAGCGCCTTGACTTGCGCGATACCGGCATTCGCTACCATGGTGTTTAATGGTCCTAATTCTGAAACAGACGCTTTCACTAGGCCCTGGACCTGGCTCAGGTTCGATACATCGGCGCTATATGAGAAAGACTTGCGCCCTAAGCCTTGTATCTGTTTCACAACTTCGTCGGCTTCAGATTTGTTGGCTTCTATGTCGTTGATGCAGACATCATATCCATCGTTAGCTAGTCGAAGAGCAATGGCCTTGCCGCTGTCGTGATTTAGTCAGGATCATTTCATATGGCCATGAAGTTTATGAGCCTCACATTCCACGAGCAGAGCCTGTTACTATGGCTGTCCGATTTTGATCCGATGCAACTGCGTAACTGCGAGCCCAACGTGTTGTTTGGGGAGCTACTCGTGGTATATTCGCGAATCTCGGGGCAGCTTGCCAGAGTGTCCTTGCTGGAAAACGAAATGACATGATGGTTGCTATCCTGGCGCAATAGAAATTCGAAGGGCAGACGCAAAGACCAGATGAATAACGGTACCTTGGGGATGGCGAAGCGATTAAGCTTCCCCCGCAGCACCCATATGGCCATATACTTACCCAGATCTCCTCATCCCGTATACCGGGAAGCTCACATGGGCTACCCGGACATGCGGAGTACGCGTAGTGTATGCACAACCCCTCTCGTGGTATCACGTCGGTCGCGCGGCGCGAACTTAGGCATCCTGATCGGGTTTAAGAGGCCCGGAAATGACGTCCTCCAGCTTGTCAGCCTAGTGCAGGTCCGATCATCACACGAGTCGAGTGGCACGGTTCCGCAGGTTTACTTGTGCGGGAGGCTAGGAAAAGCATGGTTGACGATGGAGGCAGGGGCTGGAGCCAGAGCTGGTGTTGGGTGAAGTGCGGGGAACTCGGGGATGCCAAGCAAGCACTCGCGAGTCTTCGTACCGAACTCGACGGAGCGCGTCTGTCAACAACCACCCAAACAAACTCACCGACGCGAACCACACCATGTCTCGAATGAGTATGGCGCCGCAGCGCAACCTGTCGCTGACAGAGGAGTTGGAGAAGCTGGAGCAGTCCATCACGCTCACACTGCAAGGTAGACACAGCTCCGCACACCCCACTATCACGACTGACACGGGCAGAAATTGACCAAAACTTCAGCCGAGCACACCGAATCGTCACCACCGGTATCCTCCCGATAGTCGAACAGTATGGAAAGCATTCGGAAGCTGTCTGGGAAGGCTCCAAGTTCTGGAAACAGTTTTTCGAGGCCAGCGCAAACGTCTCGCTCTCGGGTTACGAGGCCCCTGACCAAGACGAATCAGCTGTACATGAGGAGACGGAGCAATCACAGACATATGATGAGACGGTTGAAGACGAGGATACGGTAACAGGGACGACCACGACATCACCCCGACCCTTGTCTGCACAAGAAGACGCCGAGTCAACCATGGCTTTCGACTCGCCTTCGCTCGGACACAGCACACCACGAGCTCCACCTTCAATCACAAAAGGCAAAAATCTCGAAGACGAGGAAGATAGTGAATACGAGGAAGAGCCCCAGTTTGCTGGCATGTCTTCACCTTATGAAGCGCTGAAGTCTGAGTTCAGGCCCAATATCGGCGGCACCAAGACGCCAAAGCTTGAACCAGTCACACCCGGCAAGTCGCAAGCCCTACCAGACATGAGCGGCTTCGAGTCTTCGCCGTTCATGCAGCCTACAGCCACGAAACAGTCACACACCAACAACGACCCGCTGCTCCACCGCGTCCTCGACAAGACATACCGTGTACAAGCCACGCCGCTCATCAGTCCGAGGAAATACAAGCCCACGGGTGCTTTCACTCCTCGCGCCGGCCAGCGCGGTGCACCTACACCAAAGAGTGCCGCTACACGATTGTTGGACTTTGACTCTTCACCACCATCCTCGCCCGCGCCGCAACTACGAGCCGACATCTTCTCGCCCATGAAGACGCCGCGGACACCAGGCATAAGCGTGCAGACACCTGCAAAGGGCAAGCAACCAATGAGCATCCATCGAACCGGCGGTACAATTTTCGACGACAGCGACGAAGAGGAGGACGATCTTGACTTTAGCCCTCCGAAGACGATACAATTCCACATCCCACAGAGCAAGCTGATGCAGACGCCTGGTGAGTTCCCTCGGTCCTACTACCCTTGATGCAAACTAACATGTAGAAAAGCCCGAGAAGCTAGCAAGCGCATTGTGGACGACTTGCTCATGACAGCCGGCCACGACGTTACGGATTCGACGGGTGGTATGGAGGAGGACAGTCCCAGTATAGTGAAGCGGCAGATAGATCTTGACGATAGCTTCTAAAAGGTGGGGCTAGTGCTGTCAGGTGTTTGCGCATCTCTGAGCGCCCTGGTCCTGCATATAGAATTCGATACCCCATAGCATATAGGAAACTTGATTGATCTAGAATCAGATGGACTGGTGTGCTCTGGCCAATTTGCATGTGATCCACAGTGGAGGCGCTAGACAACGGCGGCGCTAGCGGCTGAGACCCCCTGCAACAGCTTCCGTCGTCATTCCACATAATCGCAGGCATCGACAGACGACGTCGGGAACAGCAAACCCCAACCGACTCTCGTTCTTTCATTCCGCACATTCCGCCATGCCCAAATCAAAACGACCGCCGACTTCGGGCTATGCCCGCATAGCCCAGGCCGAGGAGGAGGAAGACGACTCTGGCAGCGACTTCGAGGGTGAACACCACCAGAATCCCCTATCCAATGCGCAGTACGCCCCGATACAGCCACAGCGGAATTCGAATATGCGCATGAACGGCTCCGGCGCGAACTCGCCAAACCACAAGAAGAGTTCTTCTGGGCGACGGCAACGTGCCAATTCCGGCGTTGACATCAAGGCCATCAATGCGCGATTCGAGCGATGGGCCGACGAGATTGCGCAGAAATTCAAGATGAAGAAGCAGAAAGACTCGGCGGAAGATGAGACGCTTGAGATCCACCACTCCGTCTTCCAGGCGCCCGACTGGGTGCGACCAGCGACGGCAGAGTCGCTCACCTTCGACTATGACGTTCCCTCTGATCGCCTGACGAAACTCGAATTCGACGACATCGTGGAAAGCGTTCGGACGGCAATCGAAATGGACGTGCATCCTCTGCTGATCACACAAGGCAGCTCGGGCAGCTACTTCGCTCGAACTACACAGGGCAAGGTCGTGGGCGTCTTCAAGCCCAAAGACGAGGAGCCCTACGCGTCAAGAAACCCCAAATGGACCAAGTGGATACACCGCAACCTCTTTCCCTTCTTCTTCGGTCGCGCCTGTCTCATCCCCAACCTGTCCTACATCTCCGAAGCCGCCGCCTACGTCCTCGATACCCAGCTACGCACCAACCTTGTACCCTACACCGACGTCGTCGGTCTTTCCTCCAAATCTTTTCACTACGACTTCTGGGATCGGCGCGCATACTACAGGAAAAGGAAGCCATTCCCGGAAAAACTTGGGAGTTTCCAGGTGTTCTTAAAGGGCTTCAAGGACGCGAACATCTTCTTGAAGGAGAACCCATGGCCAGATCAGCACAACACAGGCTACAGCGCTGATAGAGCGGCACGCAAGAAGAAGCGAAGATGGGCTGAGGACTGCAGACCCAATGGCTCGCAATCAGACGGCGAGGATGATGACGAAGTATCCGGGAACGGATCCACACAACACCAACGGAGGGGCTTCTGGACGCCTGCCATACAGCAGTCCTTCAGAGAGCAACTGGAGAAACTGGTGATTCTCGACTACATTATGCGAAACACCGACAGAGGCCTAGACAACTGGATGATCAAGATCGACCAGAAGACACAGCAGGCAACCATCGTCGCAGAGCCGCCCAAGATGGATGGCGATGTGGACGACGATGACCATCAACCAAGCGATTACACGAGGCAGTCGATGGAGCAGTCCGGACTAGACCCGTACGGGCGAAGGGAGCCCATGACCACGACTAGCCGGTCCAACACACCCATGCAGAGTGGGCCAACGCCTACAGTGACTATCGGTGCCATTGACAACAGTTTGTCGTGGCCCTGGAAGCACCCCGATGCTGTGAGTATTTTTGCATTTCTGTTGTATACGGCCAAGCTAACAAGACTGTAGTGGCGCAGCTATCCCTTCGGTTGGCTCTTCCTACCCGTCTCGCTCATCGGCCAGCCCTTCTCCGAAGCCACTCGCCGCCACTTCCTCCCCCTCCTCACTTCGAAACAATGGTGGAGTGATACACAATCAGCACTCCGCAAGTGCTTCTCGCAAGATGCCGACTTCAAAGAGCGCATGTACGCTAAACAGATCGCTGTCATGAAGGGACAAGCATGGAACGTAGTGGAGACGCTCAAGACACCTGATTTGGGACCACTTGAGCTTACAAGAAGGGCGCGTGTATGCGTGTGGGATGACATTGTGGAGATACCAATCGCTGTGCCACTGCGGGCTCCGTCCGCGGAGATGCGAAGAAAACAGACGCCAGGTAGACAGTCACGGTTACAGGAAGAGCATGAAGAGATGGACATCACAGCTGTATCGACGCCACCACAGAAGCCCCAGCAAGACCTGCTCATGAACTCGCCGCCGTTAGAAACAGCGCACGAAAATCGCTTCAATCTCACGCGCGGCTCTTCCTCCCTCGACGTGCGACGTCCTGATAAAGGCCCTGAATCGCCAGCAACAGTGAGCGATGTGTACTGGGGCTCGCGCAACCTGAACCCTCATTCAAATGGACGCCCTGCGCACCAGTCGCGAATGAGTTACGATGCGCCTCGCAGGAACACACGCGACTCACGACACCATAGACGATTCTCACTAACGAACAGAAGAGACGTTGATGACTATGGCTTTGACGATGACGGCGATCTAGGATATGCCGCGAATGAAGATATGGAAGGAAACAGGAAAAAGGTCATTGTGGAACGGTTGGAGATGGTCAAGGGAAGGAATCCGGTGTTTACTTGGTGTTGAGCACATCGTAGCTCAGTTTGAGTGTTTTCTTCGTGACTTGAACACGTGGGAGAGATGACTGTCTTGCATCACAGGCGCAAGGTTACTGTTCCCATAGCATAGCATCTGGTTGGGTAGCATGGGAGGCGTTTTGTTGTACAAGAATCTACAGATAGTAACATGTATGCAGTAGCGGGAACAGCTCCGCTATTTTGCTGGTGCACCCACACCTCTGCATACGTTGCGCAACAACCCCCACACCCTAATAACTCAGTGATACACATACTTGGTGTGCGAGCTGATGATATTTCTTGCTTTTACTCTTTTCGTGCAATACACGTCGGTTCTCCCCGACAATCGCGGGCAACAGCCCTTTGCCGAAACCCCGTGAATAATCGAAGGGTCATCTGACACTCCTGCTAGGCTCTTCTCAGCCACACGCGATGACTTCCCACAACGAACATGAAAGGCAGCAGCGCCATTCCATCCACGCACGGCGATACAAATGAACGGGTTCTCGATCATCTAACTCATAACTCAGCACATTATCGTTGTCTGGCAAGCTGCCCCGCCGCTGTGCCGCGATCCCATACGTCTACCTTTACTTACCCGACGACCGGGTATGTACTAAGCGACTACACACCATCATCTCATCATCCGAGATACGGAGTTGCGCATCCGTAAATCGATCGCAACCAGGCTTGAAAAGACTCGCAATACTTGTGACGACTCCACGAGCACGTCAAGAAACTTTTAACAGCGCGTAATTTGTGGCGAGCAAAGGGATCAAAGCTTGGCATTTGGACCATCAGATGCGCTTCGGCATCCACGTCGTTGGAAGGGTTGGAAGAGCTAGGAAACGCTGAGGGGCATTTTTCACTCACCTGAAGCTCTCTTACCTGCAAGGTTCGAGTCGCTTCGTTTGTAAGCCTGGCATGGACAAGATGAATCCCGCCCTATTACTTGACCCGAGAAGGGTGCGTAGAACAGGTATATCCTCAATCTTTTTCCTCCGCCTCACCTTCTTTTCCATCATTACATGTCATGTCTACTCGTCCTTGGTACTTGCTCTGGTGTTGAATACTCTCATATTCATCAACGCCTTTCCCTCTCAAGTTCGCTATTCCTAGCCCAGCAATATGGACACTGGCAGTCCGGCTTCGGACTCCTCTGAGAAATCCGAACTGGTCGTTTACGAACCCAGTGTTATTTCTCCGATCTCTGATCCATTACCAAATGCTCCTGCCTCCATTTACTTAGACTCTGACCCCAGGCCCCAAGAGCTAACCGCGCACGTGCCAGGCGACAACGCGACCCATCACACCCATGGAGCGCCTGCACAACAACCTCTCCGATTTGACCCTCGCGCACTTCTAAATCCGTCATCTTCAAATCCCAAGCGTCCTGCATCTTCCGGTAACGACACTGATCGCGGACGCGCTGACCCTACAATTGCTGGCCAGGTTTCACTTGTCGAGCGCCTACACAACGTCCAAGAGCGCACATCATCGCCTGCTAAGCGTGTCAAAACTGAGGATCCGCGAGTTCAGAAGAACGGTAACCGATCTAACTTTGCCGGTGGAAGTGCACTTGAGCTGCAAAACCAGGCTGCGCAACCAGCTGCTTCACTACTCCAGAAGGGACCAGCGATTGATCTCACCATGAGTGACGACGAGGACGAGATCCAAGTCGTTGGAGACAACAGCAACGAGAATGTTTGTATCGGAAAACTCAAGCAGACCTACATTCAGGCGCACCAGGTGCCCTTCCCCGACCCGAAGAAGTTCGCTGGCAATCATGGTGGTCAAAGCAGGATCAAAGTATCCTTCCGCAGGGGTGGTGGTAATAAGGGAAATCAGATCATTATGGTAATTACTTTGATTTACAGGATTCTCGCAAAACGTATACTAACTGACATCCAGGTGCTTGACGGTGTAGGTAAAGAATTCGGCAGGGTCGACATGAAGACGGCACAAGGCCTTACACCCTTGATTGACAGCGCCAACACTAGCGGTCTCAAGTGGATAGCGTGGACTGAACCCCGCAGGAAATTGCCAAATGAAGGTCCACCTGGCAGTCAGATATCTGCCCTTGTTGGTATGACTTTGCAGCTGTATTGTCCGCGCAGGGTAGCAGACAATATCGGCCGGCACCTCAAGAGCAAGAACCTGATCTTGGAAACACCCATTTTCGAATTGGCACGCCACGACTACTACAACCCCCAGACCAAGGAGACATTTCAGAAGAATCAGGTAGGACAGCCCGATTTCCAGCTGCCTAATCAGTACGCTGTTGGCGCTCCCACGAACACATACGTTCTTCGCAGTGTCGACGAGATTCGCGCCGATGTCGAGGATGTCTTCGATACCGTTGTTAGTAGCTCGGAAGAAGTCCCCACACGAGAGCCATCATCGCTTATCACCACTGAGCTGTACCCACACCAGAAGCAAGCATTATACTTCATGGTTGATCACGAACAAGAACACCCTCCTGAGATATACGATCAGCGCAAAGATTCATTGTGGGCAGCCAAGTACCGAAATAACGGCCGAAAGTACTACGTGCACGTCATCACGAGTGAACAGGTGGAAGAGAAGCCGAGACCAGGCCTTGGCGGCATTCTGGCTGATGAAATGGGTCTGGGAAAGACGCTTAGTATCCTTTCTCTTATCTGCGACGATGCTTCGATTGCTGCAGCCAAGGACTTCTGCCAAAAGAGGCCCTCTCCGAAACCATACCCGGCGATGATACAACCGACTATAAATAGTCGAGCCACACTCCTTGTCTGTCCTCTGAGTACCATGACAAACTGGAAGGAGCAGATCAAAGAGCACTTCCCGCAGGGTAGAAGTACCTTGAGGTGGACCCGTTACCATGGCGCAGATCGTTTCAACATCTCGCCTGAGAAGCTCGCGGATCACGATATAGTATTAACAACATATCACATCATCGCCAAAGATTTGGCCGACAGGAAGCGGGCCCTCCCCTACATCAATTGGTTCCGCATTGTCTTGGACGAAGCGCACACCATCCGCAACCCGACTAATCAATCAAAGGCAGCATGCATGATGATGGGTCAGCGACGTTGGGCTGTGACTGGTACGCCTGTTCAAAATCGACTTGAGGATCTTGGTGCCCTGTTCAATTTCATCAAGTTAAAGCCATTCGACAACACCAGCGGCTTCAACCAATACATTCTCGGTCCTTTCAAGAATGCGGATCCCAACGTTGTAACGAAGCTTCAGTTGCTTGTTAGCACCGTTACTATCCGTCGTACCAAGGAGATCATCAAGGGAGAAGTACCGAAGAAGTTGGACTATGTCGTCAAATTGCAATTCTCTAAGCAAGAGCGGCAATTGCATGACTGGTTTGAGAAAGACACTCAACGCAAGGTGGCTGCAGTCACACAAGGCAATAAGATGGGCGGACAATCGTACGCTCGTATCTTGACCGCCATTACCAACCTCCGTCTGATCTGCGCTCACGGTCGCGACCTTCTCAGTGAGGAAGCTCTCAAGACCACGGACGGCATGACGTATGAGAAGCCTATGGAGATAGATGAAGACGAGAGCGACAGGCCGCAGCTTACACGTCAACAAGCCTACGAGATGCTCAGCCTACTTGAATCGACAAGTGCAGCTGATTGTCTGTATTGCGCCGACAAGAGGTCTCTACTAGATGCAGACTCTGACGATGAAGACGAGGATGGTAACGTTCAAGACATTATCGGCTACATGACCACCTGCTATCATCTAGTATGCCCAAAGCATATCAAGAAGTTGAAGGACCAGTGGAAAGATAACCTCATGGCTGACGGCTCTGTGCGATGCCACGTCTGTGACGATGTCAATCATCCAACGGCACTGAAGCTTGAGCGCACTGACTACTACAACTATCTCGAAGAGCAAAACCAGATTCGGAAAGATCCGAAGTTGGCGAAGAAAATCGGAAGCTATACTGGGCCGCACACAAAGACGCAAGCTCTACTCAACGACCTTCACGAGTTCCGCCTTTGGAGCGAGCAGCATCCCGATCAGAGGCCAATTAAGAGGTAAGCCGTCGTGTCCCGTAAGGATACTCTGAGAACGTATTAACACGCCTTGACAGCATCGTATTCTCCTCATGGACCACGCATCTCGACCTCATCGAAATTGCGCTCAAGAATGCCGGCCACCCGCTCGTCCGTCTCGACGGCCGTATGACACGCGAAAACCGTGACAAGTCCATGCAACAACTCCGCGAAAATCCAGAAGTCCGCGTGATGCTAGTCTCGATTGGTGCCGGTGGTCTTGGCCTCAATTTGACTACAGCGAACAAAGTCTTCATGATGGAACCGCAGTTCAATCCTGCGGCTGAAGCACAAGCTGTGGATCGAGTCCATCGTCTGGGTCAAGATAGGGAGGTTACTATCAAGCGTTTCATCATGGAGAATAGTTTCGAGGAAAAGATGCTAGTACTGCAGGGAAAGAAAAAGGCATTGGCTGATCTTACGATGGCGAAGGAGCGCAAGAGCAAGGAGGAGGCTACGAAACAGCGGTTGGAAGAGCTGAGGAGTCTCTTCAGGTAGAAAGCGAGTCGCTGTTTCATGTGGGATTTCGGTAAGGAAATGGGTTCTGATATGGTGAGTTGCTTGAGGCATTGGATTGGGCGGAAAACGAAATAATTCGCATGGATTGTGAGCGATGTGGATCTAGGTGGACATATCTGCGGATGTAGACTCCACGGGGCGTTCTGGGACCTGTTCAGTTCACACGTTGCATACCTAGCTTCGGCCCAGACATTTTTGATGCACCATAGCTCTTAGAGGAAGATCGTGAAAAATTATCATCACAACAACAAGACTCCGCTAAGAACCTGCTTTCCAATCCTTAAGCTTGACCAACAACTCTTCCATACTAGACGCGTAAAGATCGAATTCCCCAAAAACATCTGTACAAGGGTCATGTTCCTCAAAGTCCAGATACGCAGTGTGGAATCCAGCCTTCCTGGCTGCAATCAAATCCCACGCATGCGCCGCGATGAACCATCTCGCACCCTCTCCCTTTCCCAGAGAACCAGTATGCTTCACCTTTTCGTCCAAATGCCTCTGCGCATTCTCATAAACGCGTACATCTGGTTTTGCAACTTGAATGGCATCACAACTGAGTAGATGCTGTTCGTCCAATTCAATGCCCGCGTTACGGTAGTAGTTCAAAGAGGTCTCTGACCCTCCATTTGTTACACCATAGACATCCCAGCCCGCTTCCCTCAGTCCATCATAACACTTTTTCAGC
>Ga0268250_10001357_pt1 | contig 10736 bp, 9 predicted proteins | sample AgamicAsSfe_FD_200448 | JGI IMG/M metagenome (GOLD analysis project Ga0268250, IMG submission 200448) | Agave microbial communities from Guanajuato, Mexico - As.Sf.e (v2) (version 2) | ecosystem: Host-associated > Plants > Phyllosphere > Phylloplane/Leaf | place: Guanajuato, Mexico | collected... | reverse complement strand
AGCCAACACAGCCACCCCCTTCGTACTGTTGATTGGTCAGAACCCGTACTCGGGAGAACACACGATTCGGCTGTCTCACGACTGTTGGGTCTTTCGGTTGCTGATCGGAAAAGATGGGATCAATTGGATGGCAGTGCTACACGGCGCTATGTATGTACACGCGGCTCCAATGCGACTGCGGCTACATGTACTTTTGTTGTTGCCTGGGAGATGGTGCAACAGCTATATACTTCATACTTGACTTATCAGACTGGTAGGCTCAACTTCTTTTCATTATACAGTATCATTCATCTCTATCAAACTGCAACACTGTTCACCCCGACCTCCATCCAGAAACCCTGAAAGTCCACTCTATAAGAAAGATGGCTGCGGTTCAAGAACGCAATCTGCGTACCCTTACTCTCTTTACCAGCGCGCTCGCAACACCTCTTCTCATTGCTACGACGATCATATCCCTCGAGTCTAATTCCTGGTACAATCACCGCGATGTAACGGCATTCTGTTTTGGCTATATTCCACTCGCTATGACCGCTGTTGCGTCTGCTGTGAGCATAATCCACCAACGAAGGCGTGGTAGTGTACCAGGGCCCAAATTCACACTTCTAGACGGACTGGCGGGTATCACGTATCTGGCGATACTCATTCCGATTTGGGCGGTCGAGATTGGTGAGTTAGGGGCGCCAGGATATGGTCTATTGACTGGATATACAACGGCTCCTATGATCGTCAACATGTAAGTTCTTTTGAGGGCCAACAAGCAGGTCACAAGCTAACACGTTATTAGGTTTGTTCACTTCTACTTCTTCGCTCACAAGTCTCGATCAGTGTGGGCTTTGTTCGCTGCTCCACTGGTGCACGAATGCCCTAACTGCCACAACAACTTCACAGTGGGCGCCCAGCAGAACAAGGAGACAAGTAAGGGTGGAGAGCGCTACACTCTGTTGCGTGGAGAGGACTACCTTGATACTGATGCTGATGCGGAGCCATACATCGATGCAAGTGCCAGACCTTCCGAGGAGCAGCTACGGCCTGAGTGCGATGTCAAGGACGAAGGTAAAGGGAAGTCCATAATCGATGTATGAGCTAGGGCTCAGTCGAGTGAGTGTGCGACATCTGCACTAGTCATGGGACACAACACCTGGGTGCGGAGGAGAAGGGAGGGAGGGTTTGACTTAGTGAGATTGGGTATGGTAAGAAACGATGCCCATGCACGGACGTAGTGGTCTGTTAAAAATCTAGAGGGATGAGTTTGGCGTCATGGCGATTGATACATATGAAAAAGGTATAGGACTTTCCTTTGCTCAGTCTGTGATGGTACTCTGGCGCCCGCGGTTGACATACGTTCATATTGTCATCTCAATTTCGTCTATGTACACGTTCTCTTTAGTCTAGGCGCCCAGATGTCTCTTTATACATGAACTATCGGCTTTCTAAGCGTATAGCGTTGGGAATCTCTCTCCTTGATCCCACTAGAAGTTGCAGAGTTAGCAAGAATTCTGTTTCAGCACCAATGCAAAACTTACGTGCTCGACGATACATCCGCCCTCCCAACGAAACCGGTCAACAACTTCCCCAAAACTCCCTGTTCGGTAATTGAGCCAGCTTTGCGGGTACTCAAAAGCTGTACGTAACGGTGTGATATTTTGCGAAGCCCAAATTGGGGAAAGAATGCTCCAGGCGGAGTCAGATCCGTTCTGTGCGAGGGGGTTGTGGTTCTATTCATGATTTAGTTAGTCGTCGATGATCCTGTTGTAGACGTCACAATTCTCTTACGATATAGTCTTGCGAGATGTATTTGAATGCCTCACTGATATCTTTCTTGTAGATAAAGGCTTGGGCAAAGGCGTCAGCGCGTTTCGCAGTTTGTTCTTCGGTCGTGTTCATCGCGCGCACGCATGGTGCTGGCTTTGTGGGACGCGCCTGGCGTGCTGCCAGTATGTCTGACCTGCTGTGTAACTCGACTGGAGCAGCTAGGACGGCTAGAGGTGCAAGCACTGCAGAGGCGAGGATGGTGAATTGCATCTTGAGGACGATGTTGAAGCAATGTAAAGCTGGGATATCAAAATGGGAAACGATGCACAAACCAAAGTACACTTATATCACAAGCATGTACCTGAGTACCATCGCTATACCCTGCACAGACCAACAGATTAACGCCAAACTGACAATTTACGGCGCAATCTCCTAGATTAATGCGCCTAGCTGCCCCACCGGCTGTATTCCGGGGTAACATTCGAGGCGCTATCGCCATTTGTGGTATTCAGCTTCGTGGTGGCCTTGGTACGTTATCGACGTCTTGTGTAGGAGTCGGCAGTTGTTGTGGCAAGCGTATTTGTAATTGAGCTTGTTTGTAGGGCTAGGAAATGAGCAGGTTCAGGTAGAAGGGGACGCGAATTTGACCGAGGCTTGATGACGTTGGCGCGCGTGTGTGGGGCCAAGAACTCGGGAGAGCTGACTCAATCAACGCCTGCACGTTCGCCGCAGAACATCAGATAAGTGCTCTGGAGCGAAAGACGGAAGGTCGATGGCTTGGACTCCTGAAACCAGTTTGACCGACACTCCACATCCCCTTGGCCATGTTACGATACGCGCGTAAATCCCCGAGACTCTAGGTACTGACCACCTGCACTACGTAGGTATCGCTATAACGACATCACGAAGGTACCATCGGTTGTTGCCCTTTGACCGATAGCATGTGCACCATGGAAGCATTGTGTTTACCGTCTTCTATTGCGCTACTCCAAACCAGCTCCAAGAGCATCCTCTTCAGATTCACTGGGTAGGTCTTGTTCTCCAAGTCCGCTGCTGAATTCATGCTTGTGTACCACATCTGCTGTGGTGATTTCTAGGCACACTACCTAGGCAGTCCCTGATATACGCTGACCTACCGCATTAACATGAGGTGCTCTAGGTTGCGTAAACAGCTCCTCAGCCCAAACATCACCACAAGCATCCTGGCTCGAACGACCACCACCTTTGTCGCCGCGCTACATTGACCAGTATTCAGATCCTGTGGTCACCTTCATCCTTGTCCATCATTTCAACGTCTCTACTTGCCAGCCTAGACATAGTCTTCGGTCCCCCTCGAAGCTTCCCGCTGTCCGACACATAACCGTAGTCGTGAAACGTTTGCAGCCTCTCTTCGACGATTGCTACCTTCTTGCGCTGCACCTCCGCCGTATCCTTGACAAGGTTCATTCCCTTGTCGCGGTACTTCAAACCATCGGAGCTCCGAGTATTCTGCTTTCGTTGCTTCGCGCCAGATAAAACATGGGCATGTTTATATGGTTCTCCATAACTTCCAGTGCTGCTTCGGAAGAAATCACGAGCCTTGCTGTACACCTCAGGAAGACGAACAACGATCGCGTTGCAGTCTTCATCTTCTGACAAGATTTCGGTATCACAGATGCCCTTGTACTCATTCCAGTTGTCATGAAGCTCTTGTTGAGATTTCTGGAACCTCGACTTGGGTCGTTCGTCGTTCGACTCAGAATGTACACCCTCACTCGCCTCTCTGGCTCTACGTTCGATTTTTTCAAAGGCTACCTTGTCAGTCCGTAGCCTCCTTCGCTTGAAGTTCTTAGATGACTGCTGGCACTTGGAAGGCTCGACTTGCTTCTTGGGTGTTGGTGGTAGAATGGGTAGCTCTTGCATAGCGCTGGCAACCACCGTCAGCGTTTCGGGTACTTTCGACTTGCAGCATATTACCTCTGAGCCTTGACGATGATGGTATTGTGGGCAGATTGCGGCTGTGTTGTTCTTGCTCGCTTCGGATGCCCCATCAGACTCCAGCTTCTCGATTAGCGTATGCTTGACTTGGTGGCGCCAACTACCGATTCCGGACGTCTTCAGCAACTCCAGTGTGTCTTCAATTGTCGTAACCCAAACTTCGGCGAAGAACTCGAAACCCTTTTTCTCGTATTTCGAAAGGAGGTTCAAGAACGCAGGACTAATATCCAAAAGCTTGAACGCCGCCTTCATACCAGTTATGGAGCGTCTTAGGCAATACTGGGGGTGATGTAGCTCCTCGTGAACTCGGTCAATGACCATGTCGCACATGTCGCAATCTCCCGTTGCATGTGTGCGAACTTGTAAAGATCTTCCAGTTCTTTCATAGACCATTCTATCTTTGTGGCCAGCAGACCCTGGTGACCTGCGTCTGAGATCTCGACAACATCGTGAGTAGGCAGGTTGGACCGAGAAGCACGCGATGAAACGTGCGACAGTGTTGCCGTCTATGCCGTCTTCGTAGATGATTGTGTCGACGGTCGAATCCTCTATGATGGCGTCGCGTACAAGAGCACAGCGTTCGACGGCTAGCGCACGGCTCAAGACAGGTCGAGTGGGATTTCCGCGTCGAGCGTCCCCGGCGTTCCGTTTGAAGCTAAGAGTGTCGTCTCTTGCTCGGTTGATCTTAAAACGTCTGATTTCCATACCTTCAGCCTGCAAATCGCTCGCATCCGCTTGCTTGGTGACAAAATCGGCAACACTGGGAGCTTTAGTATCTGCTTCTAGAGGGATGTTAGTATTAAGTTTCTTTAGTTTCTTGTTTATTCTCAAAATCGAAAATGTGTGTGTTTGATTTCGGTTTCGTCTTGACCATCCGCGAGAGAAGACCCTTCAAGTTCTTGTCCTGTTCACGAAGTAGCTTCACGCGGTCCTTTTCCACTTTCGTTACTATAGCTTCCACAAATCTTCTATGAGCCTTGTTATGCAGTTTTGGACTATAAGTCTACTGAATGTTACGCGTCGAAATGTCGCTGCTCAGTGGCATATCGGCGAAGTTGGGCGTTCTCACCTCCACATCGGCCGCCAGCAAGAACTTTCCCACATCTGCCACGCGCTTCTTCTCATGTGATGTGGCTTCCTTGGAATTGTTGAGCATGCGATTCCTCATGTTATACAGGTCAGAAGTGTTCCAGATATTAAGTTGTGAGTGTTGAGAAGAGTGAGAGTTGAAGAGCATAGAAAGGCGCGCAGGAACCAAGGTCATGGCCGAACATGCTTGCGAGTTTTGAAACGGAAAACACGCTCTCTCAATTATCTTAGTGGATCAGATGATGTTCGTGCGGTGTCAGGCAGAAGGCATTGCGTCGCAGTGATCAGCGAAGTGAACGTGAAAGAGAATCGTGGAGCCAGCACACCTACATACTTCAAGTCTATCTCGTTCCATAGCTAGAGCGCGGAAATATGCTACCTAACACTCAAGGGTTTGGCTTGTTCGCATGACAGGACGCTACGCTATCTGTGGTTAGTAGCCGCTAGAAGCTTCAACAGGGGTCGTGCGAGAAGCGACCATGTACCTAGGTAGTATTCGCCCGCACGACGAACGCGCGCCAACCTGCTATTCTATTGCGGCTCCTTCGTCTCTCTTGCAAAATGTCTCAGAAGCAAGCGACCTACTTGAGCTTTGCTCCGTTCGACGTTCCACCGGGTATTCCCACATCGGCGCGTGTTTGACGCTGGCTTGTTGGCGCCAACCGCTGGATCACACCCGATTCCCACCCGGGCGCTTAGCAGACTACATTATTGCACAATGACCTCGAGAGCTCGACAAACCCACTACGTCGGTATCGCCTTGGGTCAGAAGTGGAATGAACGTTGCTGAGCCGCAATGTATTTACGCACAGAGCCGATGCAGGTACAGGTTGGGTATTATACGTGCATGACTTAAATAGTCTGTATATGTCTACTTCTCAAGTTTGTAGATCGTGTGTTGAGTTTTGATTGTCGATAGCAATGAATCCAATGCCGGACCGTTTTGTGTCCCCCATCGGAGTGTGTCCTCATGCTCGGCCTGAAGCTGATACCTCAGCTCCATGCACAGGTTAGATATCAAGCGTACATTATGGATTTAGGCGACTGACAAAGTGGCAAGCACAATCACCGATGGATCAAAAAGGGAGCTGGCTTCCATCCACCTTTCGATGGTATTTCCTGCTGGTTCCGATGACAACCACCGCCACCTTGGGCATCGCTATATCACTCCTGATTTGGTACTCCCAACATCATTACGGCATTGGTACAGATAATGGATCCTCTGCGATCCTCTTTGGATGGCGCTTCACACCAACCCTGCTAGCAGTGTTATACACTCAAATGACAGTCATTCTGTTTGAAGACGCGAAGAGAACGGAGCCATTCGCAAGATTAGCCCAGGCACCTTCGGAAGGTGTCAGTGCCTACGGTACAGTGCTTCAGACGCCGAGAGCATGGTGGGCTATTTTTCTGGATATCATATTCAGACGAAAGTCGGTTGGTAAAACCAGCTGGTGCCTTGTCTGCACCGCTTTCATCAACGTTATGGCTCTCCTCGCTATATCTCCGTTGTCCTCCGCACTTCTTACATCTGAGGAAGTTGTAATCACCAAGGCGCTTGACCTTAGCAAAACCGTCCCTAGGGCTGACTCCCAACTACCAATCGTCGCAAACAGGGAAACCTACTTCAGAACAATGTCTTCATTGATGAGAAACCTATCTACTTCCGTATGGATCGAGGACACTTCTATCACCCTTCCGTTTTGGCCATCAACGGATACAGCGCAACTCGGTCCGAATTTGGTATCTCAATTCAGGTCCTGGACAGCAGAGACGACAATACTCCATGCGGACCTAGAATGCCAGAATATGGCACTAGAGAGTGCCGATCTTGAGCCAAAGGGATACAAAGCCTACGATGTCATGGGTCACGGACCGTACAAGGGCACGGAACCTATGGTAACTTATGTCCTATCCTCGGACGATGGCTGCAGATACGAAATGAGTCTTCATCCTGCAGCCGACCTAGCCGCGAATGGAGGGCTAAAGTGGTCAAACACTTCTACGCTTTACGTAGATACGGATGGAGTACTGCCTATTGGTAAAATGCCCTTCCCTGCCAACGTCTCTTCAACTAGTCCATATGCACGCCACAACGCTACCAGACAATGCGCAGACCGCGACATCATCATTCTGAGCACTCCATGGACCAAGGTTTTCGAAATAGAGATGAGTGGGGCCGCAGGAAGTGGGATCGAGCTCAATCGGACCTACGAACGTTCGCCTGACTTTCGCATGAAAGCATTGCTTTGTCAATCACAATACTCTTTGGAGGACCGTAACGTTACAGCTTCGATAGGAAATGGAAAAGAGCCGAACATCACATCCATACGATCTGACAACATCCACCGCGAGCCAGTTACGAAGGCGCTGATCGATATTCCTATGTTCGAATCCATGACACTACGAGACACTTGGAAAGATTACTTCAACGCCGCAGGCGTAGCGACAGACGCGGAAAGTGCTTTTGATGGATATGAGGGTCCTTACTCGAATGAGAACCTTACAACTCCCCAGCCATCGTTCTTTGGACTTGGTCCGCTGCTTGGCGCCCTTTATACGTTCAACGTTACCCGAATGTTAGATGACGAAGCATTCATAGCTGAAGCGGCAAGAGTTAAAGGGCGATTCTTCACGGAGTGTCTTCGTGAGGCTCTCAGCGATCCGGGTGCAACTGCTATCAGTATTGTCAAAGGAGAGGCAACTACGACCGAAGATAGGATTATTGTACTCCGAGAGATTGGGATCGCATTGGCTGTCTTATTTTTGGTGTCCTTCCTGCTGTTTGTCACAGTTTTATGGGTCTCGCGACTGTCATTTCGACCACTCGACCTCAACATGGACCCTAGTAGCTCTATTGGACATGCTATGTTACTTCGGTCCCAACCACTGCGGTCGTCAGCGTTTCGGGATGGTCATCGTGCACCAAGCTATGAGTTTCATCGAACTCTGAGAAACTACACTTTCTACACGCAGAACGGTCGTTTACATACGGCAGATAGTGGTGATTGTGTAGCTACACGTAAGTTTTCAACTATTAAATAACCAGAGCTGAGAACTAACAATGTATTCAACAGCTTCCACAAACTCTGAGTCTTCCAGCTTCCGGCAGCCCTTAGTAATCCGCTTGCGCACGCTGCTCTCCCTTTCCTGTTTTCTTATCCTTATTCTTGTGGCTGTCCTAGTACTGAACGCATTCTCTGCCAGGTCTCGATTATCCCAGCTTGCTTTCATCTACCAAGCCGATGTGTCGAGATTGGGCTTGAGCTTTTCTACATTCGCCCCTATATCTATTGCACCCACAGTCGTCAGTATAGTAATCGGCCTATGGTGGGATCAGTTAGATTCAACCTTTAGAACCCTTCAGCCATATATCGCGATGTCACGAGAACCGACACCGATTTCCAGCGGAGCAGGTCTGACATATCGATCCAAAACCTGGGCTGGAGCGGCTATCAAGGCCGCTCGCAACAAGCACTGGATGTTATTCCTAGTCGCTGTTGGGAGCGTTTTTTGCCAGATTCGTATGGTTCATCCCCCTCAATTACCAGTAAGCTTGCTGATATTGGCTCCTTAGTCACTGTTTCGATGTCAGCGCTCTTCGAGCGACAAGCCGCCAACATATCTGATCACTCGGTTCTTGAAAGGACATTAGAGCTTCGACAGATCCCGATCATCAATACAGTGACGACCACACCAGGGCGACTTCAAGCTGTTCGACTAGAACTACCTCCATTTAAAGTGCTCGATAGTCTCCTTCTTGACCCACCTAGAAGTTGGTTACCAGGTGCTGCTATTCAACTATCACTCAATGGTACCAAACCTTCCTGGACTCATGATGGCTGGAGCTTCGTGCCTCTCAATCTTGCTAGCATTCTGCAGCCAAATGACACGATTAGCGTACAATCCCCCAACAACGTAACGCTTACAACATCCGCTATTCGAGCTCGGCTAGAATGCGAGGAAGTGCCCGAAGTTGCCAACACTTCAACATGGCTCATTCGTTCCAACGACACCGAATCCCTTGATGAATCATACGATTTGGAAGGCTTGAAGGATTATTATTCTTTCAATCGTACGATGTTCTATGACAGTCCGTCAAACACGTCAGCATTTGCTACCGACGCCACGCTAGCATGTTGTTCTAACGAAACGAACGGCGATTCAGAAACAGCAGTAATAGGGTACTGGTCGCCAGTCGATGTTGAGAATTTCTCCAACGCAAACAGTCAGTGGCCAATCCCATTTGTTACGAAATGGATTGTTGGTAGGCCTCTCACAGTCACTGGGCCGGACCAGGAGGACGGACAACCGTTACTATTCAAAGACGCACCAGATCTACAGGCCGCTCGCTGCGTGCCAATCGTCGAAACGGCAGATGCCAAAGTGGTTGTGGACCAAAGGACCGGCACAGTTCATTCATACGAGGTCATAGGGTCTATTGACCCCGCACAATCAGCGTGGTCGGAAGTGTTTGTCCGACATGCTCTGACCTACGGGAATTCGACGCAGCATTATGATGAGGAATACGATGGGCCGTTGAATATAACCACAAGTTATGGGGTTCTATTTATGGGCTCTATGTTCAGAGCTGCAGACCCTACTCTCGGCCTAAGAAGATTCGCCGGCGATGTCATGGAGCCTCTTTACGATAATTCCTTTGTCATGCGCGATCGCGAGATAGGTATGAACATGGATCTGATGACATACAGCATGTACAGTCTCGCCAAGAAAGATCCACAGGCTTTGCTCGACTATGCTACGCTTGTTGCTCACGCAGATCAAACATTCCAAACCTTTTTCCAGCACTTCATCAGCCATGGTCTCTCTCTAGACCAAGGTGGTCTTGGCTACCAAAGGATTGGTGACAACAGTACAGATATGTTGGGAGCACCAGTTACACGGGATGGCAGAGCTCTGCCGCAGCGCGAGTACGTGGAACGCAACACCAATCGTACGGTCGAAGTCTTGGTATCCCGTCGAATTCAAGTTCTTCATCTGAATTCAATCGCCACGTATCTGTCAGTCGCAATCATTATCTGGCTTGTAGGCACTACAGCCGTGGTCAGCTGCCTGCAACGAAAATATACCAATCCTATGATTCGCGATGTTCAACTCATCGCTGATGTACTGGTGCTCGTCGCGGGTAGCGATCAGCTTATGCGATTAGTAGAAGAACGAGGGGTAGGACTAAAGAAAGCCAACGACGTCAAAGCTATGTTGGGATGGTTCAAAGGCAGAGATGGGGAGGGGCGTTGGGGCATTGAGGTGGTTGGAGGCAGTGAAGCAGTGGAGTGGGTGGACGCTCCAAAGACGGGCTGGCATGCGCAAAGTTGCTCGAGACGACGTTGGTTCTCACACAAGGGGGCTAAGTCATAGTAGTAGAGAGGGATTGTTTCTTTACAGCTACCTGCTAGGGGACGACGCTCATGGTGGTAGCGCTAAATAGTGAATAGTACTCGTTGGGGAGTTGCTAATGTACTTAGAGTACGCGGCGTGTTCTGCCGAAATGTCCGTCTACTCCGCATGCGTCGTATGCCTACCTCATGCTTCTTCGGGAAGGGCAATCAGAATTCATCAGTTGCCTTGAGGACCGATGGTTACCGTCGAAAGCGGTGTCAACAATCTAGAATGCTATGGTACACTAAGCCGGAAGTTCCTTTTACTCCAGTCCGGACGTTGGTCCTAAAACCCCCAGAAATCTCGGACCGCAACGGGTAAGATAGCCCGAAACTTCCGTTGCTGACGTACGTTCGTACAGGACCGTATCGAGAGATATATGTGATCGATATCGATAACGATAGATGCGACCGCTGAGCTTCGTAAGTGTGGGGTGGACCCATAGATGAGTGGAGAAATGTGATGGCGTGGAGCAAAATGACCAACTACAGTGTTGTTCTGGAACGTCGAACTACTGC
>Ga0268250_10001354_pt1 | contig 10745 bp, 7 predicted proteins | sample AgamicAsSfe_FD_200448 | JGI IMG/M metagenome (GOLD analysis project Ga0268250, IMG submission 200448) | Agave microbial communities from Guanajuato, Mexico - As.Sf.e (v2) (version 2) | ecosystem: Host-associated > Plants > Phyllosphere > Phylloplane/Leaf | place: Guanajuato, Mexico | collected... | reverse complement strand
GGTCCGAGAATGCCTGCCTCGTTCGTCTGGATAGCTCCAACTTGATACCATTCGGCAAGAGCCGTTTGCTTTCCCGCCGCTGTCATAAACTCACGGACCAACCACGTCAGACTTTTAATCTATTCTCACTCGCACTCGAGTTACTTGGAGATTATTCTGGATATCACAGCACTACGAGCATCTACTATGCTCTCGACTGACTGGCTATGACTCTTTAGAGTTGGATGCTTCTGTTGGCTCAGCAAAGCATGGTCAGAGTATTCCTATACATGGTAAGGCTGATCAAGGTGGACCCTGAAGCCTTCTGATAATGCACTCAACTGCACTTCGGCCAGGTGAGATACGGAAGCTGTCATTTGCTTATGCTCTACGTATACAATGAATGTTTGGTCACCAGACACTTGTGCGTTGTCTGTCCTGTGTCCAAGCTGTGCTGTCTCTCCTGAAGAAGAAAGAGCCGGCACCTGCATTCACCTCCACCTCCGCAACGCCGGTACCGTCCGCATACAAGGATATCTATTTGGTTGGCTTTCCATTCACCTCAATATCGACCGTCCCTTGGCCAGGACCGGGGTCTTCATGCTGAGCCTTCGATCCCTTACCACGCCAGGTGCTTACTGCAGGAATCTTTGCCGAGTATCTCTCTTCTTGTGTGCCGTATGCTCTGGGTGAGAGCTTGATCAGAGTGTGTAGAGGAACCTCCATCCAAGGACTCTTCGCCTGGTCGACGCCCATAAAGTAGGCATAGATGCATCTCAACACTGCCTGATGTGTCACGATCAGGATGTTCTCACTGCGCTCCAGCTCCATGATGATGGGCTCGAGACGAATGACCACATCCCTGTAACTCTCACCGCCCAAGTAGCGGTAGTTGTATTTGTCGTCGTCGCGAGCCTTGAAGTCTGCTGGGTACCGTTCCTCGATCTCTGCATACGTCAAGCTGTCGCAAACACCAGAATCCAGTTCGTCCAGAGCCTTCCACGAAAGCTTCTCGAATGGTAGGTATTTTGAGGTTTGAATTGTTCTCTTCAGAGTCGAAGTCCAGACTGTGAGTTCGAGGTCGCCAGCAGATTGCTTCACAATCTCTGGCAGCTTCTTGGCGTACATCTGACCTCTTTCGCTGATGTTTGCGTCACCGCCGATCTTGCCTGACAGGTTGTATTCGGACTCTCCGTGCTGTGGAAGTTAGCGTTGGTCCTCGGGGGTATGGTGTTCATGGCAGGGAGCTTACTCGTGACAGCCAGATAGAACGTGGTTTGATGTGCAGGTTCATCAAGTAGTAGACTACTCTGGACTGGAGGTAATCCTGGATCTTGTTGATGATGACTTGATGTCCAACATCAATCAGCTTACAATACGTAAGGTCGGCCTCATCCTCATCCAATGTCTCGTATACCTTCTCGTAGTTCCTGATTCTCTTTCTGAAATCCTGTGCAGCAACTTCGGGGTCTTGTCCCAGGTAGTCGGGTGATGTGGTCTTGACCTCCTTGATGTTGGACATGACGAGCTCTTCATCGTCACAATTTGACTCGACAAACATGGTCTGTACATTGGCAGCGTCGCATCGATCTTGAATCCAGCGTCTTCGTGCTTTCGTCGAGTTGGTAGCATCGAGTATTGCAACAAGGCCCTCGCCGTTGTCGAACCACTTGATCATATCGGTCACAGCAGCCTCAGCAGCAGCTTTGCGCATTCTTTCTCCCTCTGCATTGCTTGTATCGAAGAACTCGGCGGAAGGGTTGGGAGTGGTGGTACGGCGGTATTGGCCCACGTTAAAGGTCTTCGCGTCGACCGAGAGCCAGCGAAGGTAGCGAACAACTACAATAATGTTAGTACGATTCAGATGAGTAGGAGCTGGATGATGTGACCTTTTTGGGCTATCAGGCTCTTTCCTCTGGCTGGAAGACCAACCATAACAACACAGATCCTGGTTTCCGGGGCCTGGATGCCGCTGCCGTTAGTCTTCCTGTTTGGACGCATCATCTGGCCGTCGGGCACTTTGCGCATCTCAGGTTTGTACTGCTGGCTCGTTTCCGAGGGGGGTTGATCCAGAGCCATGGTTGTCGTTTTGAGAGAGGGTATTGATAGAAAAGTAAATAGGAAGGAGAGTCCAGTGGTTAATGGTTTGCCGTGACGATGTTCCGAGCCAGCGGCTTGTAGCGGCTTGAGAAGAAGCAAGTAGAGTGATTGCTGCTCAATGAAAGGACGGCAAGAATGGAAGAACAAAGGTACAGTAAGCAATTCTCTGGCTTGACGAGGAAGCCCTGAAGTTTTGCAGCAGCTACGGAACCCGCGTGACTACCGCTGAGTTGGTAGTTTCCGTTGTAGATGGAGATGGCGGGGTTATCTTTCAAGTCCCTCCCCGCGCCCGATTTGGTCCGCAGCTTCAATTGATGTGTGCAACCGGGTAATTTTTCGAGACACAGCAACGTCGTCGAGTGTGGCGTGAGATGTGTTGCGTTTGGATGTGTGACTTCTAGAACAGAACGGACACTGTACCGAGGATGAACAAGGGTCAGGAGACGAGAAATTAAGGCCGTCATTTGGGTACGAGTGCATGACGCCGATGCGGCCAACCTCGGGTCTTCTCGGCGACATTTCGACCGCGCGGTTGCTCTCTTCCTTACCTCCTTTTTATCCAGCTTCTCCAGAGTCCAGAGTCCTCGGTTGCCACAGTACGGTACTGGAGAGCGGCATGTCCAGATGCCCAACGCAAAGAGAAATGACTTACTGTAAACACATTGTCTGACAGAGTGCTTGCACGAGGCCGAGTGCCTGCCATGACCCCCTTCATCTTCCTGCTTGCTGTCTCTGAGATTGTTGCTGCCGAGGAAGTAGGTACTGATAGAATGAAAGTCGACACTCTCCCGTGGTATCGATGCCAGCAGATATAAGCTTGAGCACGAGGCCTTTTATTCTCAACAAAGAGCTCATCATCGTGACATTCCGAGCGATAAGGGCTGATAAGGGTGGTTGAGCAAGCGTGGGACGGCACAAGTTTCGTACCACGGTCGACCTTTGTGGTACACCCTTGAGAAAGCTTCAATACGCTCAAGACTATGCCTGAACTTTGGACGCTAACATGATCCACTGATCAAGTATACAATCGTGCTGTTCTCAAAGAATCCCAAGACTTGCGATTTGGGCTATCAAGGTTACCCTGTCGACTAACATCATATTCGCCGGTATCAAAAACATGTTTCCTGCTCATTAGGTGGTCTCGATCCAAATCTATCAAAATGCACTGTTCTGCTTGGCCGCCGGCTATTTTTCTCGGACGACAACAACAATATTGTATCTAGACTTCACCATGTCAGAGAAGTGCTTCAATGCTCGACAACTTGACTAAATGGGAAGTGACGGCTTGTGTCCAATGGAATCAATGAACAAGGAAAGCACGAGTGGTCGACACTGCCTCGCCCAACTTCTAAATATCTGGCTCTCTCCCAAGGCTGATCATCCATCCTACTTCCTAAGCCGCCATCGATACAAAGCATCTCTTCAGTCAGCAGAGTACACGCCATTGATACTTGCCAGCAGGACAAAACACTAGCATATCGTTACCAACGCATTCAAGATGGGCGGCAACAACTCCAGACCGAAGCCAGCAGCTCCCGCAGACAATGGAAGATTGCAACGAGAACTTGTTCAGCCAGGTGCACAACCGGTCGCCACACCGCAGCATATGACTACATCTGGCATACCCGTAGTTCCCAGAACCCAGCCAACTCCCGTTGTCGCTCCAGATCCGGTGCTTCAAGAATTCAGGGCGGCCTATGTTGAGCCAGATCAGCACGGAAGTGAGATGGGAAGCATGTAAGTCATGAATGCTTCGCTCTGATCAGTCATAAAAGGCCACCTTTCTTCCTGAAGTATTCATCGCTGCGTTTGCTCGCTGGATAAGTCTTTTGCCCGTTGGCAGACCTCAACCTGCTGCTTGATCCCGTTTCCTTCCACATATATGTTAGAAGGGATGCTGATCACCACCAGAGCGTCTCAAGTGGTTCCATTGCCACAACACCCTACCTGGTTCATGCGGATTGTCGAGAACCATCACTCAAGGAGCCCCATCGAACAACTCGTCTTGGAGACCAATCCGCAATGCAGGTTGAACCGCTTACAGCGTCTGCGCAAGATCTATACAAACCCCATCGTACGAATGTCCGCAGCAAATCGACAACGCATCAAAGTCATCGATGCCCAGATTGAGGAACTCAAGTTCTTGATGACGAACGATGACGGCAAACCTTTTGCACGGTATCGTACCGAGGCCGATGAAGATCCCTCACCACCATTCACTCAGCTCAGCGGGAGTCTGGAAGAGCAACGCCCTGTACCTATGATTGCCCAGCTCGCAGACCAACAAGCGTCTGAATCATCGGATCCTGGCTCTGGAATTCGGATGATACCATACAACAGGACCATGAGGCGATACATGCAGGAGAGTCCTCGTTTACCTCCTCGTCATGCCACCAGCTCTTCTCACATACGGACCGGCAGTATCAGGCTGCCAAGTGTCACTGCCGAAGGTCAAGATTGGGCAGAACCACGGAATCACCAACGACACAGCAATAATTTATCGCGTGTTTCAGAAGAGACCTCCACAGCTAGGGTCAGACAATCAAGACACAGGACTTCGGGACACAACCAATCTGTGCCGCCCCCATCTGTTGGGCCTGCAGTGGTCCTCGAACGCGACCCTTACAACAAAAGCCTGTTGGTTCCCACAGAGTCAGCACGGAAATCAACCTCACGCTCGAAAACTTCGAAGGATCCTTCCAGACACTCCAGAACTACTGGGAGGGTCTCACACAAGACGGCCAGTCATTATTCCGAGCAGATTGACGTCAGACCAGAAAGCAGGGATCCGGGTATGGTCTACGTTGCTGGGATGGGCAGGATTTGAAGCTTTTGGCTTTTGCATCGTTGCCGTTGAATCAGATATGCAGTCTTCAATACAACTGGTCTTTCTTCCTTGGATTTTCCGGAATTACTGTACTTGTGAAGCTGTCAGATGTTACCTAGACTGTCATATTCTCAACAAGGATGACTAGCACTAAGCGTTGCGTGTTCAGGTTGCTGTATTTGGATATGATCGTGCATTCTCACGTCTAAGACCAGTCACCGTGTATTCCAATCGTTGATTCCAGCCACATCACAAAAAGTTAATGAGACAACAATCATGCGGAAAGATCAAGATTAGAGTATGTCTGTCTGGCTAGCTAGCTGACTTTGTTATCTGACCGTGATATTCGGGGCGCATGAATCAGATGCTCGGCTCCTCATCTCAAAACCTGAATATGGCAAAGATCGATTTCTTCTTCCCCATTGTTTCTCTCGTTTTCTGTCTTCTCTTCTCATCGCATTATTTTTCTCTTCCTTTCTCTCTCTCCCTTCTGTCCTCGTTTTCTTGCACTCAGGCCTTCTTCCTAGCCATCCTGCTCAAAAACTTCCATAACTCACCTCCCTTCTTCAACAACTCCACATCAGCCCTGAGGCCCCGTGGATACTCTGCAGTAACGCCATCTGTCATAGTATCCAGCATAGCACTTAGATTGCCCTCGTGCTCTCCGTGTACCTTTGCAGAGCAGGTATCGCAGAAGTTTGCGCCACAATTGTGATCGCAGGTGTATGTTGATGGTGCTGCGCAGATTTTACAGTGGGACTGTGAAGTTGCGGTGGAAGAGGAAGTTCGGGTCGGAGTCGAGGAAGTTGAGGCGGGCTGAGATGGAGAAGTGGAGATGGGAATGATTTCGTGGGTGCTGCACATCAAAATCTTCATATATCCTGTTGTGCAACTTAGACACAACTGCGTCTGCTCTCTTTTCTTTGCCTTTGCAGAGACCACTGCGTTTCCAGCTTTGTTTGCATCAGGAATCTCCTGGCTACCTTGTCCAAAATCGTAGAGTTTGATGTTGCGAGGTGTGGGAGAACAACCTTTAATTGTATAGGAGGGGTCTTTGCAGATAGAGCAGGAAGTAGTGGGGCAGTTGAAGTTGATGGGGTAGCACAGTCTTGTAGTATGCGGCTTTGCGAGGCGCTGCAGCATTTGGACTATTGTTTGATCTGCTGGTGCTGTGGTTGAGGTGGGCTTTTTGGCGAGTGCCTTTTTGATATTCTTCTTCGGGGTGGGTATCTTGCGAGCGGGCGTCGAGGCTTGTTCGTCGATCTCGATATCTTCTTCATCGCTCTGAGTTGCACGAGAGATGGCACTGCCATTGTTGTTCTTACTCTTCTTGCTGGCTTTGGAGGACTTTGTCTTTGTCTTCTTGCGCTTCTTGTTCTTCTTGGTTCGTGACTCGTCTGATGAGGATGACTCTTCTCCGAACGGCATTTTGTCCCTGATCAGAGTGTCGGTGTGGTTGAAGGGGATTATGTTGAATCTGCCGTTTGGGTCAGTGGGATCAGTAGGCAAGCCACCACTCATGACATGATCTTCCTCTCCGTCATCGTTGGTCTCTTCGTCTTCGTCGAGATCTTCAATGGCCACTTTCTGTGCTGATGGGTAGTATCTCTGCTCATCGGTGTAGGTTCCCGATGGGTCATTATCGTAGACGAGATTGTTGATGTAGACGCAATGTTCCTTTCTTGGTTCCTTCCGTAGGTTGAAAGCTGCAATCACTCGATGTTCGCAATGCTGGTCTTCGCAGTTGCAAGGTGTATGTATTTCCACCACCTCTGGTATGGTAATATCAACGCCCCGTTCGTATTTAGCGAATGCCTCAGGGGTCTCCTTACTATCAGCGACTGTGTTGTACGGATCTTCTGGGTTGAGTCCAAGCATGCTTTGGGCTTCCGACTCCTTACTCTTGTGTGTCGCATGCGAGTTGTTCGAAGTTGTATGCGAGTAAGCCGGAGACGTAGGATTCCAGGTGTAACTCGGTGACGTGGGATCTTGCGATGGATTCATATCAGGCTTCGCATCTTGATCAGAACTTGGTGGTTGTCCGATAACCTCCTGCTCAGCTCCTGCCTCTGCGTCAAGCTCGTTATCTTGCTCGGTGTTATTGTTCGTAAAGTCAAATGAGTTCATGTCAACCCCAGCATCTTCTTGCAAGATGTTGCTTAGAACTGTCGGCGTTTCAGTGGCTTCATCTTGGAACAACTCGCCAAACCCTTCGGCCGGGTCAATCTGTGCAATAGGTACAACCTCTGGGATCTCAAGAGTGTCGGGTTGTGGGACGATCTGTGGACCTGCTGGACCGCCGAATAGCGAGACTCTAGGTCCAGAAAATATAGTTGCATCGAGATGTTGCTGTGTGTCTGACTCGGAAGGCTTGGTTGTTATTGTATCCAACTGCAAGGCCTGACTCTCTCCACACGAATCATATGCGGCAGCCAGTCTTGCTACCTTTGCAGATGTATCATCAGAATTTCCGGCCTCTGAGTTTAACTCTGTAGCTAGGGAAGGATCGTTATCCGGGCTGACGACTTCGGAGGCGATTGTCTCGAGGTCAGAACCATCTTGTATATGCATATTCTCTGCAAGATGTTTGCTGGGATCGGAGCTTTCTGGGCAGTTGTTCTGTTGTTCACCAACAAGTAGGTCGACAGTGTCCAGGCCTTTCTGCTCAGAAGCCACGGCCTCGGTGAGTTCGGGCTCTGGCGCTGCAGTATCTTCGGTCGTAGATTCAGTGTCGACAGCCTTAGAAACCTCGCGTTCCATACTTTCGGGCTTATGTGCTTCAATGATCGTAAATTCTTCGGCATGTGGAGCATCGTTGGTGACGTTGATGATCGCGACCTCATGAGCATCTCCGTTGACTCCCATATCAGCTCCGGGAGTGGCAATCCTGATTGGCGCTGAAATTGTGTAGTTGTTGTCTTGGCTTCCCTCCTGTGCTGAAGAGGCTGGAGTAGTCTCTTCGGTGATCTCAGGGTTTGCCTCTACATTCATAGCACTACTGTCTGTGTCTATGTTGAATTGCACCTCGAGAGATGCTGTTGCGGCTTCAGCTGCAGCCCCGGAAGGAATTTGGGCAGTGGTCTCGAGGGCAGTCGCAGGTGTCTGGATGCTGATGTGCATTGTTATGGAGTCCATTCCAGCCGTGTCAAGAGCAGGAGATGCAGCGGTGTTCGAGGTGTCGTGTGCATGGTTCTTGGGGTCTTTGTCCAAATGAATTTCGGTGGGTGTTGGGTCGCGTGGTGGCATGACCGAAACTTGGTGAGTCGCGATCGGGTCAAGCATCATGCTATCATCCATACCGGACCTGTCAAGTAATGTTAGTCAGGAGGAAGTAGTGAAGTGAGGTGATGACTTACTGAACTATGGAAGTTGTTGGATGATGGAGTACTTCCTTCAAGCGTGGCAAAGTTTGTTTTTTGGGACGAAATCCTTGCTGTGAAGTTATGTATCGGGGAAGCGGGATTCAATTATGATGAAGTAGATGGTGTGAAATTGAATTAGGTGGTGAGTTGGATTGCAGAGTCTTTTACCGCGGGCCAGCGGTGTATCGCTGCTGTTTTGTGCTAGTGAGAAGGGATTCCAAACCCGACTTCGTACTCAAGATGTGCTCCGAGCAGGGATTCGATGACGGCGAACAGTCGTTGTTGCGACTACAGATATCAAGCGGATTGGTTACTGTAGAACACACGGCGAAGCAGGTGTCCGCTACTGATTGTAAGTAAGATAGAAGCAAGTGGATTGGAGAAGGATGAGGACAGATAGAGGGTGTAGAAGAGGACATGGATCTTTGGAGGGAAGATTGGATGGACAATGTAATCGTAGTCTGGAGAGGTAAAAATGGTTGGAGTTGAAGTGGTCGAGGATGATGAAAGTAGTTATAGGTGATAAGGTGGGGGCGAAAGGGCTGAAAAAGCTACACATGACTGAAGTGGTAGAGCTAATGAGAATAGTTGAGATTTCTACGTCGACGGTGCATATGTGTTTCTGTACCAGGGAAAGACGAATTCAGATAATGAAGAATTCGGTATTGACGAACAACCATTGGCAAAAAGATCGACGCTTTCGACGGAGAGCCATGTCGAGAAGCAAGATCTGCAAATAGGGAGCAGCTGAGGCGACTGTCCAAGATTGAAGCAGTCTTATATAGGAGACGAGAGCAAAGCAAGAAAAAGAGCGGTCCATGCGGTCAAATCCCAAATAGACTCTTCAGAATATGTGTGCGAGACATAGGAGCGAGGTGTAGCGGGATGAACATTACGTCTTGTAAACAGAAGTTGAAAGTAACTTCGCGTTGATTACCAGATTGTGAAGACATATAGCTGGTAGCTGAGAGGAACATCAGATGGATGTTGCATATACGCTTTCTCTGGCAAGAGCCATGCTGATTGACTTTCGCCTTGTACTAGATTGGTAGAGACAATTTGACTGACAGTATTACGCTTGCTCAGACCCGCATCTACTTCTCTGCTCAATCCAAGGCGATGTGTTGGAAATCAGAGGAGATGAAGTCGGTAGCGTAGAATGGCAAGCTCCGGCGATGTTGGGCACTGGCCACCACAGATGATTTCATCAAAACAGCTTCCAACGCTCCTTGTCAAAAGATTATCTCTTCTCACCACACATGGCCAACAATTCGAGTGTGCTCAATGCGCCTCTTCTTGATTCGCCATGGCGAGTCGGTTGACAATGTTGCCGGAATACTGTGAGTTGTCGTACCTGCTCGCGAAAGTCCGACTGATCTGACTGACCTTTGACAGTGCCGGTAGAAGAGATTCCGCACTCACAAATCATGGAGCTGAACAAGCCCGTCGTCTAAGCAAATACCTGGCAGAGAACAGGCCGCCATTGACACGCGTCTTCTCCTCGTCCTTGCAGCGTGCTCATACTACCGCTGGTATTGTGGCAGGCGAACAGTCGACCAAGGACCTGACTGTCAGCACCGTTCCTAATCTGATCGAGCGCGACTTTGGCTACTATGAGGGCAAGACCAATCGCGTTCGAAAAGGTCCGGATCGCGAGAAACATAAGCAAGAGCCTGGCTTTGTCGACGTTGAGTCCAAGGATAGTCTCGCCATTCGCGCAGACCTCTTCCTGGATCATCATCTCTGGCCTATGCTGAACGATGAGGCCGACTTTGGAGGCGCTGCTGAACATGTCGTCGCTGTTGTGTCACATGGCATCTTGCTGTCGAGTCTTTGGCGAAGACTGTTGCTCCGTCTAGGTCCCAAAAGCGTGACAATCTCACGTGAAGTCATCGCATCTCGCGGTGAAGTCGTGCTTTCGCATCTGGGTGGATGGAGCAATACCGGCTTTCTTGAATTGTCTATCCAGGATATGAATCCGCCGGACGACGAGCTTGAGATCACTTTACCTACCGTGGTTCCATCTCCACATGCCATAGCAGTCACTGCTGACTCGTCATATCGCAAGGAACTAATCGTCACTTTACCTCCCCACCTGACGACTGAGTCTTCCGAGCCAGAAATGCCGACAGATGAGGATGTTGTTGGCGATGTAAGTGTCCCAAAGGATGCTATTGACCCTGAGTCAAGCGAGAAGGAAACTTCAAGAATCCTTGATGGCTACCGTACCACCATCCTTACCGTCGACGGCCAGCAGCATCTCCAGGGCTTGAAGCGGCAACGAGGTGGGATTGGTCGAGCTCAACATGATGACAAACAGCAAAGCATGACAGCCTTCTTCAAGAAAGCCAGAAAGGATTGAGTTCCTTGTCTGCCTGTGCCTAGCATCTTTGAAGCAAGAGATGCTTGCGCATAGGCACTCACTAGTATGGTAGGCTCTCACTTTTCTTCTTCTCCCACTCTCTATCATGATGAAA
>Ga0268250_10001352_pt1 | contig 10753 bp, 5 predicted proteins | sample AgamicAsSfe_FD_200448 | JGI IMG/M metagenome (GOLD analysis project Ga0268250, IMG submission 200448) | Agave microbial communities from Guanajuato, Mexico - As.Sf.e (v2) (version 2) | ecosystem: Host-associated > Plants > Phyllosphere > Phylloplane/Leaf | place: Guanajuato, Mexico | collected... | reverse complement strand
CAACCTCAAAGGCGACAGAATAGATTTCGTCGTTACACAGGACAAAGATGGACTGGCGCCGAGTAGCTTTGTTGTGAGGAACGGGGAGTGGGCAAAGTTCTTCTTGGATGCTTGGTTCGATCCTATTTACCGAAGTTACAACTTTCAGAAGGCCGAAAGCCATGCTTTGGAGCATATTGTCCAGTGAGTTTTCTCCTCCTATATCCGCGTTCGAAGAATGAGCTGCGTAACGCTACAAGGACATGATCGCTGACTGTCAAACCTTTAGATGGCATGGAACCATCCTTGCTAAACTAGCCATGGTACCACAGAACCTCCTCAATGCCTACGCGACCGGACCCGCGGCTGAGAAGGATGGTCAGTACAAGGACGGAGATCTTGTAGCAAACTTCCCTGGCTGCGATAAGGATGGCAAGACTTGCGCAAAGGAACAAGAAGCATTTTGGGCTGTTCTTGAGCAGGGCAAGAACTAGGAGCAAAGTGCATAGGAATATTGCTTCGAAAGATTGGTCGCCTTCTGATAAGGAACACTTTGCAACGCAAGAAGAACAGGTAGAGGTTTGGAGTAGATTTGTATTGGAAAGGTAAAGATCGATATTGGAGTATGGCGTACGAGCTTGCACTGTCCCGAGGACCAGAGATGATGATTCTACGCATCATGGAATCATGTTGCGTGGAACATGATTAACATTAAACGTTGAAAAGTACAACTATAGTTTCTCGTAAAACGTGTCATGACATCTTGTACATAGCTAATCTACATGTTGTTTGAGCAACACAGTCTTCCTACTCAGCGCCCTTTGGCTTCCTCTGCTTCTTAACACTGACCATGCTCCTTCTCGGCCTAACCTTCCTATCCCTACTAGCCACATACTTGGGCCCACTGACCATGCTCGCACACATCGGTCTCCTCTGTCCCACAAACTTGCCCAGCGGACTGAACACCTCCACTTCGGGGTAATCCTCCTCCCACTCCGCCATCCGATCCTTCATATGGTCGTCGTAGAACTCTTCCTCGAGCACCTCTTCCGGATCTCTCCCTTCTTCCTCTGCCCTCGCAATCGCAGCGAACTTTCGATTCTTCCGCTCTTCTTCCTCCTTGAGACGCGTGACACGGTCGAACTTGGCTTGGTTGGGATCTTTCTTGACGAGACCAGAGGGTTTCCAGCCTTGCGGTCTGCGGGTTTGCGCTGAGACTTCTATCCATCCTACACCCTCTACCAAGATGTCTGTGCTCCATACCCGGAAAGGCAGATTCTCAGGTTTCATCTTACCGGCCATGGGCGAAGTAACGGGACCAGCAAGTTTCTTGGTAGCGTCCCATTTGAGCTGAAATCTACCGGCGGAATTCATTTTGGAGCCTACATTGGGGGCGAGTATAGGCGGAACTTGGAGCTGGCGGTCCGAAGTTTGCGCTTGGTAGTCTACAGCTTTTTCTGTGCGGGTTACGTGGGGGTGGAGTGGTACGAAGGGATGGACGAGGAAGACTAGGTCGGGGGTGACGGGTGTGATGCGGATCAATCCACCGCCGAGGATGAGTGATTGTCCTGGTTTGATGGTGTAGCGTTCGGAGTTTATGCGGTTCTTCATTACAAGGTCATCGTGTGCGGTGGGTTGGACGAATGTCTCTAGGCCTGGTGTTGTGCGTGCAAGACCGGGGAGATCGATGAGCTCGCCTCTGTTGTTGCCAAACGGAATGCGGATTGGAGACGCTGTTGTTCCGGGGAGAGAGGAGGCAATTGGAAGGACAGGGTACGGGGTGTATGGCTGCGGTGGTGGGAGGAGCGCGTCAGGATCGAGTTCGTCCTCTTCAGGGTGGTCCTCAATTTCTTCAGGAGGCTGATGCAGATGTTCTTGAGGTTTGTTCTTCAGACGTTCCGTCTCAGCGTCTTCTTCGGCAAGCTGCTGATACACCTGCGTGAGCTCATCCAGTGTCTTTGCGTTATTGATCATTGTCTCACGCTCGGCTGCGCTCCGGATCTTGCGCACGTCTTGGTAGTCTGCTCCTCGTCCTTTGGGAAAGACGGCTTCGAAGAGGTTTGACTTTCCCACGTTGACCTTGCCAACCATCCATCCCGCGCCTCCACGCTCCCAAATATCTTCCTTGACCTGTTTGGTCCACCACCCCCGCTTTGCGCTCACAAGTCGCACGTTACCCAACCGCGCATTCGCATTCTGTCGTCCTAGCGCATCTCGAAGCACGTCTCGGACATATGGCATTAAGACGTCGACTTGCTCCTTTTTTGGCGCTAACAAGTCAGCTCTTGTGATAATGAAGCTTACCTCTGCAATGCGGTCATTGGCCACCCATCCCTTGTGCTTTGCTCGTCTGTTCTGTGTTCGAAGTTTGGGTATTCGCAGGGACGATTGGAGGTTGGGTACGATGGAAAGCGGGAAATCGGCGGCATCAACGACATGGTAGATGTGATTGCGGCGATGGGGCGACTCTGCGATCGTTTGCTGTATAGAGTCGACGGTCGGGTGGTGTATAGGCGATCCTACGCGGTGATGGAGGAGCTTGTGGCATCGGTCGCATACAGGCGTAGCAGGCGGTTCGTTGTCTTCTGGTGTCTCGGAGTTCTGGTCTTGAAGCCCCAATTCTCCTAGCAACTCGGGATTTACATTTTTGAGCGCCTTGGTATAGATGTCGTCCTCGGCAGTCGCCTCTTTGGGCCTGTTTGGAACCCAGTCTAAATATTCCCGTATCACATTCCTATCGACATCATAATATCCAGCCTCCTTCCTGTCGTATATCTGACTCGGCGCACCGCATCCCGGGCATGCTCGTGGCAGTTGCCTTTGAGTTGAGGATGCCTGTGTTGGAGGATGTCTGGGGGGATTTTGGCTGTTATCCGCGGGAGGGGTAGTGGCGTTTATTTGTTCTTGAGGTGCAACAAGAGTTGAGTATGCTTTTGGAGTTGGATGTTCGGGGACCCGGCGGCGAGGTGCGATTATGGGCGCTCTGAGCAATGCGGGACAGAGGAACAGTGGTATCGAGGCTTCATGGTTCAGCAGCGTCCTGACTTGCCTTAGAGCTGGTCGCATACTGTGAGAGAAGTCTGGGCACTTCGGAAGAATGTACGTTCAATAGTGAAAGGACGCAATTGTCCCCCACGCAACGCGACGCGCGCATTTGCCATGAAAATTAGTTAACGGGCGTCGGAGTTAGCAGGGATATCTGGCCTAAGCGAATCGGAGGGACTGTGCCTCGGCGAGTCATAGCAGCTCGCGCCCGCGCAACGGGGAGTTTATTACTTTTCTGGGGTATTTCACACTCAGACCACCCGCTTCAATAGCTTACACTGTGCCCGCGAAGCTCTATAACCCCTCTCTCTTCCACCCATCCTCGCTGCCAATCCCCCCTTCCACCCCGCACACAACCACAACATGCTCGCGTCATCAAGAACGGCGCTGCGCCAGGCGGCGACTAAGCAGCTGTCTCTCAGGACCAGCGTCCGAGCTGTCTCCGCTTGGTCGCAGGTACCGCAGGGTCCTCCAGTAAGTGGCAAAAGCAATTGGGCCCCAGTCGTCTTTCGCAAGTGCTAACAACATATCCCAGGATGTAAGTATAGCTTCTGAGAGAAACATCAGACAATAGCTCACCGCCCCTCAGGCCATTCTGGGTATCACCGAAGCCTTCAAGGCTGACAGCAACCCTAAGAAGATCAACTTGGGTCAGTACACACATTGTGACAAGGAAGGCGCGACTGACAGACATGCGCAGGTGTTGGCGCCTACCGCGATGACAAGGGCAAGCCCTACGTTCTGCCATCCGTGAGGGAGGCAGAGGAGAAAATCATCAAGTCAAACCTCGACAAGGAGTACGCCGGCATCACCGGTGTACCCAACTTCACCAAGGCTGCCCTCAGGCTCGCGTACGGCGAGGACTCAGCTCCTCTCAACCAGGACAGCATCGCCGTCACCCAGACCATCTCCGGTACCGGTGCCCTCCGCATTGGCGGTGCCTTCCTCGAGCGCCACTACCCCGGTGCGAAGACCATCTACATTCCCACCCCATCGTGGGCCAACCACAATGCTGTCTTCAAGGATTCTGGTTTGAAAGTCGAGAAGTACCGCTACTACAACAAGGACACCATTGGCCTCGACTTTGAGGGAATGGTTGCCGACATCAAGGCCATGCCCAAGAACAGCATTGTCCTGCTCCACGCCTGTGCCCACAACCCTACTGGTGTAGACCCTACCGAGGAGCAGTGGCTTGAGATTGCTGAGGCTGTCAAGGCTGGTGACCACTTCCCCTTCTTCGACATGGCTTACCAGGGCTTCGCCAGTGGTGACACTACCAAGGATGCCTTCGCCCTCCGTCACTTCATCAAGGAGGGTCTCCGCCCTGTCCTTGCTCAGTCCTTCGCCAAGAACATGGGTCTCTACGGCGAGCGTGTTGGTGCCTTCTCCGTCGTCTGCGAGTCTGCCGAGGAGAAGAAGCGTGTTGACTCTCAGATCAAGATTCTTGTCCGCCCACTATACTCTAACCCTCCAGTTCACGGTGCCCGCATTGCGTCTGAGATCCTGAACGACCCTTCTCTCAACAAGCAATGGCTTGGTGAGGTCAAGGGCATGGCTGACCGCATCATTACCATGCGTGCCCTTCTCAAGGAGAACCTCGAGAAGCTCGGCAGCAAGCACGACTGGAGCCACATTACCTCGCAAATTGGCATGTTCGCGTACACTGGTCTGACAGCTGAGCAGATGGACAAGTTGGCAAAGGAGGTAGGTTTATATCCTGCAACTATCTTGAACTTTACGCTAATCGCGACAACAGCACTCCGTCTATGCCACCAAGGACGGCCGTATCTCGGTTGCGGGTATTACCAGCGAGAACGTCGGCCGCCTCGCCGAGGCCATCTACAAGGTCAAGGGTTAGAGTCATCATGACATTGTTCCACTTCCTTCCGTGAATCAGCGATCCTCGGTATGGCATAGCTTGACGCCAGCATTGTACCATACAGACAGCATCAGCGGCTAGATTATACAGTATCAAATTCTACGAGAGTCTACGAGAAATGAAACGGCTCACGATCCCCTCATCCTCGTCACCATATCTTCTCTTGTGTTCTCGGATCGAGGTATCTGATTCGTTTAAATTGGTTGATGCTACCATCCTTAGCCGAAGTTTTTCCAGCTTTGACATCACCCACTAAATCCCCACACCCCACGAGTCGTTGGTCATTCCGTCGTGAAACCATCGATGATGTGTAGATCTTTACTTGATGTGGTATCGCCTGTACCTCGTACTACAACGACGCTAGTTCCCGCGCGCTGGGACGCCTTCATCGCGAAAGGCCAAAAGCATACGTACCGGACCGGTTTCGCTGGCTTGCATATGCGGCATCCCCAAAAGGTCGTCACCCCTCTACATGCGGAGCAGAGTCGGTTCTTGTCGCGCACATCTCTCCAAGAACCGAGCCTTGCGTTCTCCATTGTTCAGTAAGCCGTTCCGGTACCGCACACCGCATCGTTCAGCAAGTGTCCTCACCGATAGAACCACCACGCTAATCACTCCGCTCGGTTACCCTGCAGCTGCGATCCGCAAGTTCCTCGTCCTGCACGTCTGAATCACAGGCGCTGATCCTGGGCGCCTCCATGTAGTGTCGCTTCCGTCATCCGTACCCCCTGCACGAGCAACAGGAAAGTATCGACGCCTTGCAGCTCGGAGGAGGCCGGATGAACGAGTATGATTCACGCGTGCAGGTTCCTGCAAGAAAAGAAGTCAGGGTCCATGGAGCATGCCTGTTGGTGGGTTTGGTACCCGGACCTATGGCGTTTGTTCGCATGGGCGGATTCGTGTGCTGGCAACGACTGTGATTATTTTGATAGGATAGCTACATGGCAATTGTGAAGCGCGCAACGTGCGAAATTCAACGGTGACCCGTCGACGTATTTGTGTGCGGTTAATGCTGCTAGGTTGGGCTAGCAGATGAAGTTCCAGGGTCCGGGTAAGTATGCACGATGACGATGGCTGGTGAAGTGACGTCGTTGCTCTCACGACGAAAACCAACCCTCGTCTTTCTTTATATTCGTACGCTGGCACCCCGCCCTCACCCTTCCAACAGCGGGCAATAGCGATTTTCCGAACGCTTCCAGGCCTTCTTGGCACACTGTCAAGTTGCCGTCTTCATTTTCCAACCTTTTGCGCACAACGATTGCATGCGCTGCCGACGGGACAAAGCGGTGCGAGCGAGGGTCTCTGCTAGCTCCATCAGCCGCAGAGGACACCATGGAGCGGGCAACCTGCCAGGTCAGAGGCCTGACTCCACACGACATGGGCGCGTTACATTACTTTTGGCCGGACAGCCGATGAGATCGATAGGGGTCATGGTCGCCAGTCAGCCGTTGGCAGAGGGTAGAGTTGGGCTTTGTGACAGGCGATCAACGGCGAGTGAAGGCTGCCGATTGACGTCGAGGTATCCACCCACATATAGCGAAAGCCTTATTTCTGTGCTCATCATTCCGTGCCCCCCCTCTTTTGCGGTGATGCAAGCATCGCCATTCTGACTTCTAGAACACGGCCGACTTACATATGAGCAACGTGCCCGTGACCATCACTGCCGCTAAATTGCTTTCTTCTTATCTCACCGACTCGACGTGTCGTCCCAATCTACCGCGAACAGCATAGCTGCAGTCGCTTCTCTCGGCAACCGATCCGTGGAGGCTTTAGCAACCTAAACGAGCAGAGGGGTTGACTAAACTAAGGCCTCTGTACGTAGTAGTTCGGCAGACAATAACAGTCACACTCGCATTTTCCCCCCTTGCCCTGCGTCCGTAACCACTCTTCTCTGCAGAAGACGACAACTCTAATAACGGCGCTCACAGCAACAACGGGCCGACCCTTTCGTCATTCACTAAGCTAGATCCAGCCACAGCCAGTGAATCGGACAGCCGCACGGTCCACTACTGAGGCGCGAAAAAATATCCGTCGCGCCCACGTCTTTGAAACGCTGCGACACCAGTACACGAAGGTGTCGACAGCATCACCTCGAGGTTGAAGAGGGCTTTCTGTTTCCCGGATTTGCTGTTCGGTCTTGTTCAAAATGTCGGTTACCGACGACAAGGTTCGTGTTGCCCCTCCATTACCTGCTTTGCTCCTGCCTGCGCCCCTCCATGTCCTGCAATTCTCCGCACGTGTCAACCCTCCTGCTGTACACATCGCAACACGCGCCTATAGCTTAACCGCCTAACCTAAGAAATTCACTACAGAGCGGCGACATCATGTCGATCCCTGGTGCGGAAGACCAAATCGACCCAGCCACCTTTGAGCAGATTCTCGAGATGGACGAGGATGAGGTCGAGCGCGAGTTCAGCAAAAGCATCGTCTACGACTTCTTTGGCCAGGCCGACCAGACCTTCAAGAAGATGGACAAGGAGCTGTGAGTGCCCCTGTGTCTGCCCGGGCATCACCATGGCGTGCTTGCGCGCGCAATGCCGCCACATGGTGAATGCGATGGCTAACGCCACAACAGCGAGAAGAAGGAAGGCAAATACCTCAAGGAGCTTAGCGAGCTAGGTCACTTCCTCAAGGGCTCGTCCGCCACGCTCGGCCTCACCAAAGTCAAGGACTCGTGCGAGAAGATCCAACACTACGGTCAGCTCAAGGACGACGCAGGCTTAAAGGACATCACCGAGGAGAAGGCGCAGGAGAACCTGGCCAAGATTATCAAGCAGGCCAAGACAGAGTTCACCGACGTCAAGGAGATTCTGAAGAAGTTCTACCAAGACGAAGGCGACGAGGAGGAGGAGGAAGAAGAGCCGCCCGCGAAGGCAAAGGCCTAGGGCGCAATTTAGCCAGAGCTACGGCGCGAGCAACCATCTCGCACTCGCCACGCTCAACTGGAGGAGACGGCGTCGTAGCAGCCAAGCCTCGGACCGTACGCTCCAACGAGCGACATTTGACTCCGGCTTCGCGCCCTACAACCACTCCTCAACCTTGACGAACTTTTTTCCTGTGCGACATGCCTCTCTCACGTTCCTCGGAACGCTTTTTGTGTACATGTCGTCATCGGGCCAAGGAGGAAATTACAGTACTCTACATAGCCTGTCCTCAATCTTTTCTATTCCCGTCTGATCGCATTGCATAGAATATGAATAAATGTTAACCGTTCTTTAAATTGCACACATGTGCCATCAACTGTTCCTCAGCCCTACCGGTGAAGGGCCGAACGAGCGCCCATCGGCGGGCGCATGTCACTCACCCCACCTTCGGGACCTACGTCACCTTTTGCACATGGCCTTTGCCGAACTTGGTACCGCGTGTGATAGGCTGACTTTCCAGACCCCAAGAAAAGTCAACACCATGAGTGGTTCCATCGTAAGGTCCTTTCTCGGTTCCGTTCTTGTAGCCTTGCCGGTCTGCCGTCTGTCATGTGGCGTTTAGTGAGGCGCGCCTGATTTTGCCCGCTTTCTCTTCCCTTGAACCGCTCGTTCAACCACTCTCGCTTTTGCACAACTTTTCTGACTTCTCATGCTCTTTGCGACCATTCTGCGTCAGGCTACTTCTGGACCAATCAGTCGCGGCGCTACTATCACAACTGCTATCGCGCACTCCACTACTCGCTACCAACGAAAGAACAGAGTCGCCCGTCATTCTCTACAATCGACTCTAGCTCAATTTTCTCATACCGCATCCTATACTACATCACCAATCATGGGCAAGAAAAAGTTCAAAGGCGAATACAATGACTTCCTAGATGGCGAGAAGTTGCGCGACAACACCGAAATCAGAACGACATTGCAGGGCTTCGCGGCAAGAGATATTTCACCATCGCTCGGACAACAAAAGCATACAGGTAACAAGAACCAAACCAAAGGCGGAACAAAGAAACCACAACTCACACACTTCTTGTGCCTACCATTGGTCACCGATACGAGCAAACCTCAACTGCAAAAAGGACTGGAGAGATTCAAGGAAGACCTAGCAAATGATGGCCCGGTACCCACAAAGGCTGTCCGGCCAGTTGGCACATTGCATCTAACGCTGGGAGTAATGAGTCTCTCTCCCCTAAAATTAGAAGAAGTGAAGCAAAATCTGCAAGACTTGGACCTACACATCCTCCTTCGCGACATCACCCATCGACGCGTGGCAGAGAAGGCTGCCGAATCTGGCGAGATAGCAGAAAACCTCAATGCAGCAGCCATGCCCGACACAGACGCTTTGACGATCAATCTCGGATCTTTGATTCCCATGCAAGCACCACATAAGACAAGCATTTTATACGCAGAGCCTCAAGACCCATCACAGCGCTTACAGCCTTTTGCTGCGGCGTTACGAGAACAGTTCACAGAGAAGGGACTACTGGTGGAGGATACTAGACCATTGAGATTACACGCAACGATAATGAACACAATCTACGCGAAGCCGAAGAAGCATGGAAGGGGGCGACCCAAGAGCCAAAGACTCAAAGACGGCTTGAAGCACATGGAACACAAAGTCTCGCCCCACCACCACCACAACGGCGAACACACTAAAAACACCTTAACCAACGACGTTAACCTAGAAGACGAAACTGCATCCACAGCAGGCTCTCTAGATGGCAACGAAGCCACCGCATCTGTCGATGCCTCGACAGCAGAAGCGCCACGTCCAACCGGTGAAGGCCATGGCCCAGATGGCAAGAGCTGGATGCGCTTTGATGCTAGGAGTTTGATCGAGAAATACAAGGGGTTTATCTGGGCGGAAGGGGTTAGAGTGGATAGAGTTTGTATATGTAAGATGGGAGCGAAGAAAATCTGGAGTGGAGGGATAGAAGGGGAGGGTGAAGTGGTAGATGAGCATTATGAGGTTGTTTGTGAAAAGGAAATCTTCTGGTGATGAAGGGTCAGATGGGATATATGTTTTGCAGTGCTGGTTCATGGTAGATTCGAAGAAAGAAGATGTGGTACTACGCTTGTTGAGGTAGACGACCAGCCACGTATCACTGAGATACCTGGTTCTGGTCTAACGCACCAGGGTGGGTACATAGTACCATACCTCACAATTGCAGGCGTCGCAGTGTACTTGTTTCCCACGCTACAACGCTCTCGACCCCCAATTTACCCATACCACCTTCACTCCCCACGTTGTAGCTTGCTGATTTCCACTTCAATCCTTTCCGCCTCCTCAACCAAGCCTTTCTTCCTTTTCGCCAAATCCCTCATCCCTTTCTCGCCAGCCTTCCCGTACAATTCCAACTCTCGCCTTGCCAGTGCCTCCCGATCCCATAGCGCCCTCTTACCCCCACCCAATCCCTTTCTATACTCTTTCAGCGCATCCACAAATTCCGGTGGTGGAGGATGAAGTAGAGTATGGATCTTAGCCTGTAGACCAAGTAAGATGGCTTTCGTCTGGAGGAGTTCGGCGGATGATTTGGTGTGTCGGGCTAAGGCGCCTTGTTGGGTTTGCTCGAGGATTTTGATGCTGGTTGAGAGGAGGGTAGAGTGCGTGTTTAGTAGTGTTGTTAGGGTGTTTGTTAGATGCGTAGTTGCGGCCTGGAGGTCACTGGGCAGGGACTCTGTAGCGGAGTTTTCAAGAGTCTGGGCGATATTTGCTAGTGAGGAGATTGGTGGCACGGATGATGGGGAGGCGATCATGCAGAGGTAGTCTGCTATGGTGACGAGTTGGGTCGATAGAGCAGAGGCGATGAGACCTATGTTCGAATGGAAGAGACCGATGTCGCTGGAGAGGATGTCTCGATCTGATGCTGAGATTTGACCATTCAATTGCGCAGTCACAATCTCTATAACCGCGTGGAGGTCTGGTGGG
>Ga0268250_10001351_pt1 | contig 10768 bp, 8 predicted proteins | sample AgamicAsSfe_FD_200448 | JGI IMG/M metagenome (GOLD analysis project Ga0268250, IMG submission 200448) | Agave microbial communities from Guanajuato, Mexico - As.Sf.e (v2) (version 2) | ecosystem: Host-associated > Plants > Phyllosphere > Phylloplane/Leaf | place: Guanajuato, Mexico | collected... | reverse complement strand
CCTCTAGATAGGAATTCACGAATCTATATATCTAGAGTGAATGCGCAGGGCGACAGATGGGATGGAAGATGATTGGAGACGGGAGGCGTAAGGCGCGTCGCACGTGTCTCGGGGGTCCGGCAGCATATCTGGCTCGAGCGGCCCGCCGTAAAACCTCTTTAGCGTGAAATCTTGGCTTCCCGAAATTTTGTATGCGCATCACTGGCTTCAAGCTTCCCAACCATCCGCCACGACAAAATCTACGCTGTACCGCTGCGTCTGATGGCTCATCGCATTATCAAAAACACACCTTAGAGCCCGTTACGATAGTGAAACCACCTAAAAATGGCGACGGCGCTACAGAAACAGCTCGCATCCATTGCGGCTTCGAGCACCCATCAGCTCGACCTGCGCGCGCAAAAGTCGGCGCATGGCAAGTCGCTGCTATTCGATTCCAAGATCGCCGCATCGCAATCCTTCGAAACCATCTACCTAATCTGCTACGATGGCTACAAGGACCTTTGCGCATTGGATCCCAGGTTTCTGCGCTTCTCGAAGAATCTGTTCAGCGAACAGAGCAAGTCGGAAGATCGCACGCAGATGAGCAAGGATGAAAACGCAAAGTTGAACACAGTACTCGAGGCATTCATCACGCTGGTCGGACCAAGGCTACTGTTGAAGCCGGCGGAGAAGGCCCTTGAGTGGCTGGTGAGGAGATTCCGGTGAGTTGATGCATCTGGAAGCCTCTGATGGCTTTCCACACGATTGAGGCTGACAAGAAGCCAGTATCCACGAGTACAACACCGAAACCCTCGTCTTTACCTACCTGCCCTACCACAACACACCACAGTTCCTTGCACTGCTCTCCATCCTACCCGCACAACCACCGCACGCTATCCGCTTCCTCTTTCCCTACATCCAGGCGCCAACCAAAATACCCCAGCGTACGATCGCATACACTGCCATCAATACCCCGCAGTTCTTCAACGCCTACCAATCATATGTAACCAAGGTGGTAGAGGCGGGCCACCAGGCCTCGCATATGCTGTCCTTCTGGTCAGGAACCACAGTTGAGGCTATATACGGCATAGTGAGCAACGCAAGCTCTGGCAGAAAGGACCTCCAGGACCAGGGAACTGAGAAGCTGGTCTTGGAATTGCTCCCTGTCCTCAACAGCTGCATGCGGGCAAAGCATGGGGCTGACACGGTCCTGGCCTGTTACGCTATCGTCATTATGATGGTCAACCAGGCCAAGGTCGGAGACAAGGTCTTGGATGGACTGATGGAAGCTGTCATTGCAGCCCATGACGAAACATCCCTTCAGTCATGCCTTGCATGCCTAGCTATCATCGCCATGGAGCGCTCCAAGGCGCAAATCCCTGCCAAAGTATCAAAAAAACTGCTCAACGTCCCGCAACTCGTGCAGAAATTGACGGCGCTGTCACATCAATGTCAGGTCGAACGACTGGTCCTGGGCTGCGCTCTCGGTGCGCTCAGTGATAGCTCCGACGAGAACCGTGAAATCTTCAGCGAGTTGATCGCATCTGGCCTGCTCACTACGTCGCGCGTTCAGATGGTGCTCTCAGCACTGGTTCAACTCCTTCGCGATAGTGCGCCGGGTTCCCAAGAGCACGGAGAGGTTCTTCAGCTCGCTACCAAGATGACCGAATCTAAGGAGCTACAAATCATAATGCAGGAAGTGGCGAAGCAGAACAATGTCGATCTGGAATCGTTGGGACTCACTGTTGGCCAAACATTCGATATCGCGGAGATTCCCGAAGAGGATTCGGACGAGGAGATGCTCGATGCCGATGAGGATGCAACCGAGAAGCCCCTCATACAGGTGCCCGAGATCACCAGCAAGAGCTTCTTCGATGCCGGTTCAGAAAGCGAGTTCATACAAGTCGCCGACGTTTTCGAGCAGGCTGTGGCCACAAAACAGACCCGGCACTTCCTCGTTTCAGACACGTTGCAGCAAGATTCCGCGTTCAAGCAACCAATCTACCTTTCGTTCCTTGCTCGCGTGTGGAGTAGCATCCGACCAGTCGCTGTCCGCGTTGCCGCACTTCGTGCAGCCGCATCATCATTCGAAAAGATTGAAGCTGCACATGTTCTGCAGAACATCTTGCCGTACCTTATTCACGCGCTCACTGATTCATCCCCACTCATCCGACGTTCAGCAGCCGCATGTGTCGGATCTCTGGCACGAAAGGCCTCCGCCAAGTCAAAGGCGCAAACCTGGGGAAAAACAGACCTCTATGGGAAGGAATCAAAGGCCCTTGCAGAGCTCAAGCCTGAGGATGTCCTGGTTTTTGTTTCGTCGATGCTGCAACCGATCTTGGAAGAATGCGTGATGGACTCAAAGTTCGTCATACCTGCGCTTCGCGATGTTCTGGAAGGCACACAGTTGAAGAACCACACCAAAAACACGATCAAGATGCAAACCAGGACATTAGTCCTGGGATTCCTCGCAAGCCATGCCAGTCTTACGCCAGTGTTGAGGGTGCGACTTAGCCTTCTACCAGTCGCGAACATACGCGGCAAAGTTTCCGACACGGTTCGCAGTAACACCATGATTCCCTTGCTCACCGCATGGTCTAGTCTTCCAACTGCGACCGTGACCGCTAGCTGCAACAGCGAAGGCCTTTCGCTTGATGAGGTGGAGCGGGCTCACATTACTTCCACAATGCCCAGAGAGGCGAAGAGCGCTCAGCTGCTCCAGGACATAATCTCTGGAACCCTCAACAAGGACCGCGAAACTCTGGTTATTGCTGCTTTCCAGCGCATCCATACCTCGTGGTCGTCCTTCAGATCTGAAGCTCGACACGCATTGGCCCAGTGCATGCTCGGTCTCTCTACCAGTGAAAGCGACACCTCTTTCGACAAGCTCTGCAGAGAGCAGTCCATTGAGATACTGCGCAGCGTCGATCTTGATTCCGCTATTCTCGTTTCTTTCTTGGAAAGCATTCCATCCCCTACAGCTATGCCTGGAGGAGCGCCTGCTGCGAAGAGAAGACGAACAAGCCGAAGTGAGATGGCCCGCGTGGAGCTTTCGTCTCAAGATGACGTTCAGCGACTTCTCCGAAAGCTCACATTGGTTCTTGAGCTAGTTGAGGGATCCAATCCAGGACAACACCCAACGCTGTTCAAGCACCTCTTTGGTATCTTCGCGGAGCTGCAACCACTCAAGCAACAATCTGGATCCGAGCTAGTGTACCTGCAGAGCATCATTCTGGGCTCACTCAGCCCTATCGTAAACACATTGAAGGAACAGACGGACACCACAGACTACCAATCAGCAGTACGAGCGGATCTACTCATTGACTGCATTCGACACTCCGGCAGTCCTCAAGTTCAGAACAGTGCTCTCCTGCTCATTTCCAACCTCGCATCATGGGTACCCGATCTCATCCTTCATAATCTTATGCCCATCTTCACCTTCATCGGATCTACTCTACTTCGCCAACATGACGACTACTCCGCCCAAGTCGTCGATAAGACCATTTCCCGTGTTGTACCCCAACTGGCAGCTTCTCTCCGCTCAAAACACAGGGACTTTATCGCTGGAGTGTCCGATCTGTTGCTCAGTTTCACTGCTGCCTTTGAACACATTCCCCTGCACAGGAGGATGAAGCTGTTCACAGAGCTTGCTCGCACACTAGGCCCTGAAGACTCGCTTCCGGCTATTGTGGCGCTACTTGCCGATCGCTACCACAGCAAAGAGCAGCGAAGGTTCTGTGCCGATTTGCTACTTCATTTCGAACCTGTACACACCCTTGTTACTTTCAAGGGTTACCTCGACCTACTCACTGATGCAGTGGGGCCGAAGCCTCAGGTCTCGGAGACGCTGTTCAGCCTTAAGGAGAAGACAAAAGACAACAAGTTCGATCTATCAATCCAGAGCATGCTGTCTTGCTTGACAGATCTTGCACTCGATGACAAGGTGAAAGCGCATGTCACCCGAGCGTACAGAAAGAAGGATGACCCTGAACGGCCACGAAGGATCTTCGCAAACATTGTCGAAACTACTATTCAGTTGTCAAAGAAGCTGGCAACGAACCCCAAGACATACGCAGGTTGCAGCCGTGTCCTTGCCAGCTGCCTGGATCTCCTACCAACAACTGATCTCGTCAAATCGGCACAGCTACTCCTCTCAAGCGCGGACTCTCATGTGCAAGTTGCCGCCGTCAAGTCAGTTGAGCTACGCGCTGGCACCGCTAAGCAGCATGACCGCAAGTCTGTAGAGGCCCTGATCGCTTTCCTCCCTAGTGTCCAGGATCTTCTAGAGCAATCACCCGAGATAGACGCTAAGATGGTAGCTGTTAGCTGCATTGACCGCATCATCGAGCGATTCGGAAAGAAGGACGTGTCTGCTGTTGCATCAGTTGCCCAAATCGTCTCCGGACCACAATCGCTATCCAGCAGCGATGACCGCCTCCGCATCCTATCTCTCCTCTGCCTTACGTCTGTTGTTGACGTGCTCGAGGATGAAGCCATCTCGCTTCTTCCTACCGTCTTGCCAACAGCGTTCGAATACTTGTCGCATGCGATCGAAGAAGAGAAGACTGGTCTACACAATGCTGTGTTCACCATTCTCTCAAATATTGTAGAACGACTGGGGTACATGTTCTCGCGCGACTATCTCGAGACAGCTCTTCGGTTGTGCCACCGCTCCGCTGCTGCCGATCTGGAACAGGCTTGCGACGAAAGCCGCAGCAGTTTCTTCCAGAGCGTATCTGAGCACCTGGGTGCCCAGGAAGTCTTCGCTGCTCTGAAGTCGACATGGCCAGATGCCGCCTCTCAAGGATTTGATGCCTCGCTCGAGCAGCTTGAGCTTCTGCGTGCGACTGTCAACACCCAAACCAAAGCTAAGCTTGTTAAAGCCAGCCCGCCACTCTTCAGCCTGCTTCTGCAGACTTTCCGCCTACGTGAGACTGTTCAATCTGCCACGGTGGAGGTTGACGACGAAGAGATCGAACAGCTGGAAGGCACTCTTACGGATTCGGTCATTGCTATGGTATTGAAGCTCAGTGATGCTACCTTCCGTCCTTTCTTCGTACAGCTCGTGGACCAAGAGGGCCCCGTTTCTTCCAAGCCTGAACGAGCTATCACCTTCTACAAGTTCCTTGCCGCTTTCTTCGACAAATTCAAGGTATGTAACGATCTCTATTATGATGATGAAGTATCGCTAACAAATGTTCAGTCTCTTGTAACAAGCTATTCGAGCTACATCATCGAGCATGCTGCGAAGATGCTTATCGGACTTGCTAAGGACGACTCAGAGGTCGCCACCCGCAGCGCTGTTCTCGCAGCCCTCCAGAAGACATTCCAGCATGACCAAGACGGTTTCTGGCAGGCGCCATCCCACTTCGGAACGATAATGCCACCTTTGTTGTCTCTGCTCAACCTCCCGTCTGCCTCTACTTCTACTCCAGAGAACAACACCAACAACGTTATTCCCACCATCACCGAACTCGCTGTTGCATCTGCATCATCTATGGAGAATCACCGTGAGATGAACAGCATATTGCTGAAGAACATGAGAAGCGAGGACAGAAACACAAGACTCGCAACAGTTCTGTGTGAGCAAAGCTTGACGAGGAGGCTGGGTGAAGAATGGTTGGGCTTGCTACCTGAGATGCTACCGTTCATTAGTGAGCTCATGGAAGATGACGATGAGATTGTAGAGAGAGAGTGCCAGAGGTGGAAGAATGGCATGGAGGAGATTCTGGGAGAAAGCTTAGAGGGTATGCTGCAGTAGCGCATGAATAACCATGTTTGATGTAAATAAGGAGTTTGATAACCACGTCTAAGTAGATGCAACTATCTGTGCGTCACTACACACCCAGCGTATTCCTCCTTGCGTGCTGTCTCGATATGCGACCTGTATAGCAATGTATGCCGCTAGTCGCGATTATGACGTCTGTCGGCAGCGCGCACTGACCATTCCCCTGGGCTTCCAACTTGCCAACCACCCGACTTCATCGTTCGCGTCTTTCCAACTCTCAAACTATGGCATCGTTATTATAGCAACCTGCCACATGCTTCATCACGAGCCGTGCTTACACAACAGTCGGTAATATCTCGCAATCACGGGTTGTTTTCCGAGGCGACCTTCCAGACCGGGATGAAGAAGACACAATGACAGCAAACGCGAGCATGATCACCTTCAGTGGTTCGGTCCTGGAAGCAGATTTTCCTCGAATATCTTGTTCCTCGTACAAAACTGGTGCTTTTTGGTTCCACTCTATTTGTCTGAAAGCTGATCGCGAGGACGTAGACACTGGGACTCCCCGGAACAGACGGACAAACCTCAAAAGATGTTGAGTATCGAGTTCGCAATGTTCGTTTGCGACAGTACATATCTGAGCGAACTCTTGTGGTAACAGAAAACTCAGTATGCTATCAACTTCTTTTCATAAGGACTTTGACCTTGCTGATGTCTTTTCAAAGCAACGTTTGCCAGTGCGTCGCTGATGAAGTCTGATGCAGCATATTTCATATCCGTTTTTCGGAGGCTCGACAATATCGCACTCTTCAATTATTCCGCGCTATAATCTCTGTTGCCTCATCTTCGTTTCTTATACTTTCCTCGACATCCATATCGCGTGCGTACTTACCACTTGCCACTGATATGGACTTTCACTGGAATTACTGGCATCAAGACTCGCCCTTACAGCATCAACCATGAGGTCAGTGCGGCTCACGTGTGTTATCCACTGGTGCCTGACCACTGCCACTCAAATGTTGCGTATAAGCCCTCACAGTATTCTCTTCCATTTTGGTCTTGAAAATATCACACTCACGCTTCAGCACAATCCGCATCCGTGATCCTTGACATCGAACATACCAGCCAGCCTCATCCCACTACGTACCATAATTACCGTCTGTTGAGCCTTGATCCAGATATGGCCGAGTCCTTTAACAAGAAACGCAAAGCTCAAGTGTCGGAGCTGACCCTCGAAGATGACCATAGAGCTACGCAGCACAGCAGGCTGCCTTCAAGTCGAACAAGCGCAAGCCATAATCCTCTCGCGGACCGAACGTGTACCCGGAGGAAAACCACGAAACGCCAGAAAGTCGCGCAGGCCAAGAGTGATCTAAGTTTAGGACGTGAATCAAATGCACTGACTTTCACAGACGCGCCCACGAACACTTCAGCTGCGGACGAGGGGGACATAGTAACGGAGGATACGCCTGTGCAAGATCTGATAGCATTGTCGAAGGGCGCGCGAGCTAAAAGGACCAAGGCGAAGAAGAGGGTTGTTGAAGAGGCAGAAGATGAAGACGACGATGTGAAAGTCCAGGAGCGACTACGTGCTAGATTGACCAGTAAGAGATATTTGTGTCCTTTATGTGAACAATTATGACTAACTTTCTTAGTCTTCGATCCAGAACCCCATCCTGCCTTTAAGCCATGGCATTGCGATTTTGCAGCGCCTACGCCACCGTACGATGATCAACAGGCATGTCCAATTGATTGGTCAAAAGTAACCATTCTACATGACGACCCTCTGCACTGCCAAGAAGCCTACGAGTTGCGTCGTCCATGGGACAAGGAGCCACTAGCATGGGACAAGGTTGCTCAAAAGGTCTTCCTCCCTCCTTCTAAGGACGGAACAACTTGGAACATCAGTCCAGAGGGAGGGCGAAAACGGTTCAAGGCGGCAAACAAAGCGGTCTTTGAGCTGACAGGCGTTTACTTCCCCGAGAGTTCGCTTGGACTCGAAGGTCATGGCATACCCCTGCACAAAGACTTGAAGCCGATCCTCGAGGAACTTGCTGAATCACATGTCGTTGTCAAGAAGGAAGTAATGGTCCCTTCCGAGGGTGATGCGCCAACCGGAACGGATCCATTCGTTGACCGGAAGGATAAGGTTAGCATCACAGACATTCTTCGATAAGAGTCGCGCTGTAATTTGCTGTAGTAAAACTCATTACCTATTTGATCGACTCGAACATTAATGTTTTGCATCGAGGAGGGATATATGGCAATACTACTATACACTAGTTCGAAATACATCATTGATTGAATGGTTGAAGATCTCGATATCAAACATTGCCTGAGGGCTTTCGGTGCTATCATGCGTCCACTGCATGATTGGGCCGATCCTTGTCGCTCAATCTATGGATGCACTTTACGCCACTCACCAGACATTCCAACAACCACTCCAGCGGATTCTTTTGAGACGATGGTCTAAAGAGAAATGCTTGGAATACGGCACTTCTACGCCCCACATCGCTGCACATATCCATCCTTCCTTGGATAAACATCTCGCATCAATGGCCCTGCTCCTCTCCGCTTGTCCCAGGGAGATACCTACGGCGTTGTCGAAACACCATGATGTACTTTTCTCTAACAACTCTTGTGCTAGCAAGCGCGACATGCGCTCAGAATGTCAGTCGCGGCGCAGCGATGATGCGCTTCGCCTGTTCGCAACTTACGGTCGAACGTTTGGATCCTTTGGTCAACCCTGGAGTTGTCGGAAGCCCACATACGCACCAGATCGTTGGGGGAAACAGCTTCCAGCCCGAAATGAAGCCTGGAGAATACGATATGGTAGAAAAAAGTAATTGTACTACGTGCACATTCAGCGAAGATTTTAGGTATGTGAGCAAAGCGATAAAGACTGGCATAGAGCATGCATCTAGAACGCGATCATGGCTGATCGAGCGCAGCAACTATTGGACTGCAGCGTTATATTTTCGCGCACAGAATGGCACATACAAACGTGTTCAACAGTTCCCGAACGGTGGACTAAACCAGAGAGGTGGTATGACAGTATACTATATACCCCCATATGATGGCGTCAGTAATGTGACTGCCTTCAAGCCTGTTAGTCTATCCTTCTACCCTTCCTATCAACAAGAGATAACGAAAGATCTTCACGAACCTAAGCTGTGTTGCTGACATGAGAACAGGGTTTTCGCATGCTCGCCGGCAACCCGCTCCTTCGCAACACCACCGGTGAATCCCGAGGTATCTGCCATCGTTGCATCTACAAAAATGCGCAACCCTTTGGCGGTGCCCCGTGCACAGAAGAAGACACGACCTTTCTTCCCACCCGCATGTGCGAAGGCGGTATCCGCACACAAGTCACGTTTCCTACATGCTGGGACGGCGTAAATCTTGATAGCCCCGACCACCAGAGCCATGTTGCATACGCGGAGATCCCCTACGAACCGTATGTTGCACCCTTGGCAACGCATCCATATACGCCCGAACAGCAGAGGGGGAAGTGCCCAGAGGGATTTCCGATTATGCTGCCACAGGTCATGTATGAGGTCATGTTCGACACAATGCCATTCAACCAGAAGGAGCTATGGGGCAACGAGGGAACACAGCCTTTTGTGTTCAGTATGGGTGATGCGTAAATCTCCCCCGTTCCGCCGAAATACTTGGAAGCCCGTATTGCTGCTAACTCTGGAAGATAGAACTGGCCACGGCAACCATGGCGATTATATGTTCGGCTGGAAAGGCGACGCATTGCAGAGGGCGCTCAATGCAAGGTGCAGTAACGATCATTGTAGTGAGCTGGAGAGGCAGAGCGACGAAGATGCAATGAAGTGTAGTATTCCACAGACGGTGATAGAGGATGTTGATGGCTATGAGTGTAAGCATTCTCTTCTGCATGAGAGGTATCGTGCTAATTTATTGGACAGGGCTTGAAAGTCTACCCGGTGGAGTGCAGATCAATGATGGCATGTAGATCTAGCAAAGGCGCCCAACTCTTTTGCGCGTAAAGGCACGCTAAAGCTCAGCAATGTACAAGAATCAAAGTGAAGACAAAGAAGAAAGAAACGGTTTCTTACTGCCTTGATTGATTGTCTTAGTCCGTTGGCCAGACTACTCTGCAGTACGGACGCATCTGATAGCAATGAAGAATGTACACGCGTTATTTAGAGCGAACAAAGGCTTTCAGCACCTCACGCCGTGCTGAATACATCGTTGTACAACAAGCTTCGAATAACTTTCATGATATTGTGACTACATGCAGGCTCTCATCATCTACAAGACGACCTTGTTAGGTGCCTCCTGCTCCTCCGGCTCGTCGAAGATGTTGATGCTCCACCTGGGCTTGTTGGCTGTGTATGGTACGTTGTACCTTCTCCTGCCCTGGTGCTCATCCGAGAACTTGGTGATAGCCTTGATGTCTTCATCGTCGAGCTCGATCTCCTTGAAGTTCTCGGCAATGCGAGACGCAGTGACTGACTTGGGAATGACGGAGTGGCCACCCACTTGAGACCATGCGAGAATGACTTGCGCTGGCGTTGCGCTCTTCTTCTCCGCAATAGCCTTGATCTCGGGGCGGTGGATGAGCAGCGGGATGTCAAAGAAGTTGTTGCCAAAAGCGGAGTAGGCAGTGATGTGGATGTTCTTCTCCTTGGCGTAGGCGACGAGCTCCTTGCTAGGGAGGATAGGGTGACGCTCGATCTGGTTGACAGCAGGGACAAGGCCGGTCTTCTCAACGAGAGCCTTCAAGGTCTGGTATGTAAAGTTGGAGACACCGACGGAACGGACTTTGCTCTTTGGCAGCTTGTTCATGGCCTTCCATGTCTCACTGTTGGGAACGGAGTTGTCGATGTTGACCTCGTTGGGGTCGGAGGTCATGGGGAAGAGTTCAGAGTGAGGGCTCTTTCCCGGTCCGAAGTTAACCGGCCAGTGGATGAGGTACAGGTCGAGGTACTCGAGCTCAAGCTCGGCGAGAGTGTCATCGAGAGCCTCCTCTACCTTCTCGGGATCGTGCTGAGTGTTCCACAGCTTTCCAGTGATGAAGATGTCCTCGCG
>Ga0268250_10001350_pt1 | contig 10775 bp, 10 predicted proteins | sample AgamicAsSfe_FD_200448 | JGI IMG/M metagenome (GOLD analysis project Ga0268250, IMG submission 200448) | Agave microbial communities from Guanajuato, Mexico - As.Sf.e (v2) (version 2) | ecosystem: Host-associated > Plants > Phyllosphere > Phylloplane/Leaf | place: Guanajuato, Mexico | collected... | reverse complement strand
TCATCACGGTATTCGACGTTTGGGTTGGTGTTCGTGCTTGGGAGACGCGGCGCACGTTGATGTCACCAAAAGTTTGGATCTGCAGCCGAGGCCGTCTTGTTCTTAGTCATCTCATCCGCACTCCACGAAATGCCGTTCCCCATTCACCAACACCACACCAACATGGTCAGGTTTCCTGATTTCATGGCTGTTTACCCGCGGTGCTCTTTAAGTCGAAGGTAAGACCATGTTGCTACCCTAAGATTCCATATAAGAGCACTTTCGCTACGTCGCGCAGCTGTGCCAGTCAGCAACAGTCTCGCTCCCTTATTTTTATATCATAGATTCTTCTACCTGCTATCTGAATCATCACCTCTGTCTATGCGCCCAGAAAACTGGTCAATACCATGGACATACAGCTCGGAACATACGGAATGAAGATCTTGTTAAAAAGCCGACCAAACGTTGGTGTATCCAAGCACGATAACTTTTCGAGTCATTCACCCCAAGGTATCTCAGCAAGTCGTTGCAGAAGGTACCGATTGCCGGGATTGACAAGGCTCGGATCGCAGTGTTATGATGCTAGCGGACCCACTTCAACGTTAGGATCCTGTCCGGAGTGAGTGCGACCCTGCTTCGTTACGCCCGTAGCGCAGCACCGATCTTTCCGCAATTGAATCTCTACCAACTCTGCCGCTACGTAGTAGGACCTTGACACTCCGAACCTCGATTGTTGTCGCTCGGTCTCATGTTTTACGTCCGTAATCTCGGGCCGAAGGTAATGAAAGTCGGCTGCCTCAACAATATCCTTGTATCATCCAGGTTGTAGTCTGCTTATTTTTGAAGCCTTCGACCGGGCGGAGCGGCTTTTGTCGCAATTGCAAGCTCGGCGGCAATTTACTAGAAACCTACGTGGACAAGCCAAGGTATCGTGAATTGCTGGCCATATCAACAGCGAAATAATAGTGCCGAAGAAGCAGTCCGTTCAACTTGGTTCAATGATGGCTTACAGGTCGTACGCGTCTATCATAGATTCAGTATCTATGATGCATGGACAAGGTACCTGCTCAGGTATATAGATGTGCTCTCTCCTCTGTCCTCTTGAAACACAATCCTGTTGTTTCGAGAACACATGCAATTCTCCAACAGGTCGTCGAACGTTACCCGATTCACTATTGCCCACTGTGTCTCACAAAGCATACCGTTTTCCAACATGGCCGAAATTATCTCCCCCGACTACCTCGTCGTCGGTGCAGGTGCTGCAGGCATGGCCTTCGTTGACACTTTGATCTCCTCCAACATCAAAGCCACAGTAGCCATTGTCGACAGCTATTCCCGCCCAGGAGGTCACTGGACAATCGCCTATCCGCATGTCACTCTCCACCAGCCATCCAAGGTCTATGGCGTGGATTCTCGAAAGCTTGGAGACGAGAAGATTGACCAGATTGGTATGAACAAGGGCTTTTTGGAATTAGCAACAGGCGACGAGATTGTTGCGTATTATAGCAGGGTCATGAAAAGTACCTTTCTTCCGTCTGGTCGGGTTGCGTATTACCCACTGCACAACTATACTACCGAAGGAGAGTTTGAGTCGATTGCCACGGGAAAGCGCTACCAAGTCGGACCAAACACTCGTATTGTAGACGCCACGTATTCCAAGATCACAGTTCCAGCCATGGGCCCACCTTCTTACGAAGTCTCAGACCAGGTCAACCTCGTTACGCCTAACGCCTTGGCAACACTCAAACGACCTTATGGCGCCTATACTTTGGTTGGGGCTGGAAAAACCGCAGTCGACGCGTGCGTGTGGCTATTATCTCAAGGCATCCCTCCGCAGCAGATTTCCTGGATCATGCCACGTGACTCTTGGTTCCTCGAACGCGGTACCCTCCAAGCACCAGAAAGCACACCCAACCCTGAACAGCAGTTGAAAGAAAAAGCCGACGCACTCATGGGAGCCACAACATCTGATGAGCTTTTTCTGCGCATGGAGACATACGGACATGCGCATCGTGTAAACAAGAGCGTGAAACCAGCCATGATAAAGGCGGCGATTGTCTCAAAGCCAGAGCTTGAAGAGATCAAGCGAGTCGAAAATATTATACGCCAGGGACGAGTCAAACGCATCGATTCAGACAAGGTGACTTTGGAGCAGGGCACATACAGACCAGTGCCCGATACGCTCTACATTGACTGTACTGCAACTGGTTATCCATACCGACCTGTTGTTCCCATCTGGAAAGGCAGACACATAACGATCCAGATGGTAAAGTTCGTCCAGCCTACTTTCAGCGCCGCGCTCCTTGCACATGTCGAAGCTACCTACAACAGTGATGAGAAAAAGAAGAACGAATTATGCAAGCCTCTTCCTTCTATGAGTAAACCAGCGGATTGGTCCGCTACTCTTCTAGTTTCTATGCAGAATAGGTTGAGGTGGATTGAGGAGCCGAAGATTACTGCTTGGCTTGAAAAGTCGAGGCTGGAAGCTCCGGTTTTGGGGCCACCGCCGAGGGATCCGGAGGAGGCTGCGAAGCATAACGCTAGTATTCCGCATCAGATTAGGGCGATGTGCGATAAGTTGGAGGAAATCGTGAGGAACGATACTGCCATCGCAGCCACTGTCTAGCTGTATCCTCGTAGATCTTGCAACGAATTTTCTCAGCTCGCGAGTGATCTTTTTGTTGAACCAGGTTTCGTTCCCTAATAATTTCTCAATCTGGTTTGCCAAGTTGTATGTATCAATTCAACTGTACTATTCGGTTATCGCCGTCCCTCGGCTCAACCAATAGCATCAGTTTGCATCGAATAGTGCCCGTCTGTTCAACTAGTAGAAGACCACTCCCCAGACCCTTGATATGCTTCCATAGAGAATCGGAAGAATGATGCATAGACCATCGTTACGTCCATAGCGACTAAAGAAGCTGGATCCGAAGCTTCAAGTGCAAAATGAAGATGTGCCTTGTCGACCATCCCGCGAGGACTGCTCATACATGTCGAGGTTGAGACAAAATCTGCGACAGAACGCCCGGGCATTGCGCGACGGACACGGTACAGTACCCGTGCACCCGATCAACCAGTTCGTCGAGTTCAACCCGTGATTAGGGCGAACGCTAGGTCGGAGCTCCTTGAAGGTGATCAGCCGAAAACGGGATGGAGGGATAGTTGCAGTTAAGCAGCTATCTTAAGGTTACCGCCTTAGGATAGCATACCTCCTCTATCTGAGAGCTTGGCCCCTTCAAGCTCAAGTAAATCTGTGATAGATTAGTTCTGATTAGTGTCCTCGGCTGTATGCCTTAACAGTATCATGGCTGTAGTGGACTAAAGACTACCAGCCACGCGATCGGCCAGAGGTCCACGAGCCCTATGGCCAGCTCCCCGTAAGGTCAGCCACAGGATCGAGAAGGTGTGCCGCAAGGTGAAGTGTTGACAGCCAATAGTGGGTTAGTAGAAATGCGATGGATGGAAACGCGGTAGACTAAGACCAATGCGGTGCAGGGCGTTGCAGCGATGCAGCGATCCGTACCGAACACTACATGCACTAGATGATTAAGCGATGCTATAACACCTAATTATAAAGCAGCAATATTGTACGGGGTAGTTGTAGGCAATAGTACTTGCTTCACGCTACAAGAAATAGTCGGGGATAGCTCTGTATCACTACAACAGATATTGGGGTTGTCCTGAGAGTAATTCTTGTATATCTCCTCGCGCTCGAAGCGCGAGTGAAAAGCAAATCTCTAAGCTAAGACTAGACTGGTAAATGGGTATACTATACCCATTTACCAATGTAGCTAAGACGCCAGAGAGAGAAGTAAACATGTTGGGACTCGCGGACCGTACCGCCCGTCTTGCCGTCTTGTGTTACAAATATGTTATTACTAATTGGAAGACGTATTCTGCACTGGATGGCAAAGGTATAAATACCTTGACTGCACCCTCCTACAGAGCAAATAAGCTTGACATTCCTATCTACACTAAACAACCAAGCAAATCTCACCAAGAGCTCGATTTTTCAACACCAAGATGCATTTTTCAGCAACAGTTCTACTTGCCATTCTTCAGTCGGCCGCTGCGGTCCCTTACCACCAAACCTATGACGCCGATGTGCAACTCGTAGTAGCCCCTGAGACTGTGGTGGACAAGTCTGCGCACAAGAATACTCTGCAGACCATTGACACTCAAGTTCATGCATCTGAGAGTAAAGACCTTGAAATCAAAATCCATGTGGACGTATCCACCCAACCTGCAGCAACGATGGTAAGCAACCTTCTGTAGCGTACTATTTATCATTGGGCTAATAATGTAAACCTATAGGCTGAGAAAATTCCAGGATGGGTTTTCATTGAAGAGAAACGCATGCAGGGACGCATTCATGGCAACACTTTCTGGAGAATTAGGGGGGAGCTCACAGAAGACTTCCCAGCCGAGGAATTCTTGTTTGACCCTCTAGTGTTCACTCTCAACCATCCTCAGGACTTTGAGGGCGAGTTTACTGGTGAATTTTGGAATGGTCAAATGAAAATGAACTGGACTTCAGGTGCCACTATTACTGGCAAAAGTGGGTTAAGTGATCACACGATCAAGGGGAAGACCACTATCGACTATTCCCCATAGTTGGCTGCACGAAATCCAGGGGATCAGAGATACATAGCCAAATGTACTTAGCTTTGCCGCAACTCTCTAAGCGATTCAGCTTTCGAGAAACGCCCTAGATTACGCCTTCTCTCAGCTTTGCCATCGGAAAGCGTATCAGAATGAACTTGACTTGACTTGGGCTTCGCTATAATCCATGCTATTCCTGCCTACAATACATTTTGACATCGTGTGTCTTCCGCTCTCACTGGGGTGACACAGATTCTCAAAGACTCTGGAAGAACTCATAGAGATGCTCGTTGACTTCATCCGCCTGCTCGATGTGAAGAAAGTGTCCAGAATCGACAGACTTGACGTGCATTCTCGGAGCATAAGGTAAAGTCGCCATCAGCTGCCGTGCCGGAAGACCAACAGGATCCCTGTCTGCCCCGATGAAAAGTGATGGTTGCTCAATTATTCCTGACATGGATCGGACTTCGTCTTCGTCTTTCGAGTTGATACCTCGCAGAAGCGCTTTGTACCATCTCTGAGCTGCCTCGACACCACCCTGTGCTTGGGTAATGGTTTTCCATTGCTCTCGAGTGGAATTGGTGATGTAACTGTTGCCGTATTCAGCCATTCTATCTGCTGCTAGCCATTCTTGGGAGGCGCCGATCTTGGCGATGTGCTCGATCCAATCCGTTGGTGTGTTGGAAGAGTAAATAAGGGAGTAGAATGAATCCAACTTCGCTATTGTCAGCTTGTATGAAAACTGGGTCGTAATGATGAACTTACATGTTCGTCCATGAGGACGTGCCCATCTGGTTGGTCATAGTAGTACCAGTACCCGAGAGCGGGGTAGCCGACTTCGGCTTGTGAGATGTTGTTGTAAGTCTCGACGTAGGTCATATTGACATCGACGCCGGGAGCAAAGTACCCGATATCCAAGAACGCAAGAGCTGAGAGGTACTTCGATTGATACGTATGAAACCGGGAAAGTAAGAAAGATCCTCTGAGGCACGTCAGCTCGAAATTCTTGGAAGAGATCGGCGTCACCGTGGCTAGGTATGCTTACAGGTCATGCGAAACCGCCACTACGTTCTCAATGCCCTCACAATCAAGCAGTTCAGCAACTTCAGATGCCATCGTCTTCAGACTATAAGCTTCCAGTTCCACAGGCTTGTCTGTACCACCAGTACCCAGAAGATCTGGAGCTATAATACCATAGCCACGTCTGGTGAAGTACTCAATCTGATTGACCCAGCTGTACGAAGACTCTGGAAAGCCATGAAGGAACAAGAGGTATGGCTTACCACTCTCGCTAGGAGAGTTGATGGCATAGCGGTATGTTGTTCCAGAAGTAGGAAGTTTGACGTTCTTCATCATGCGCACATAACTGGTGTTTGCGATATCCGCCTCATAAAACTCAGCTTTTGATACTGTTCGAGAATCTAGTAGACATACCGTTTCAAGGTTCAGATTGAACTGACATGTCGAATCCTGGTATATTGTCAGCATTGCGTTCCAGCCACAGCTCATATTGGATTTCTCAGTACCTCTGCACGACGGTGTAGTGTTGGTGTTGCTCCTGACGAGAGTAACAGACTACTTGCCAATAAGAGAGCTTTGAGCGAAGAAAGCATTATTCAAGTCGAGAAAGCAGAACACACCCTTGATCTTGGGAGTTGTCAGTCATTGTTGAAGAATCAAGGGTTGTTTATGTATATGACTATCTGCACACGCAGCCAGCTCATGTTAGCCTCAATTTTGCGCACAAGAGCTGCCAAGGGAATATTTCACTTGGTTTAACAGATCGAGGTGATTGTTCATCAAGAACCATCAGATTAGTAAATCGTGCCAAGTGTCCCGAGATTGTTGCGCAAAACGACCGTTACGGCCGAGTGCGGCTAAAGTTGCCCCGTCAGAATTCCCACATGTGTGCTTCGCTCGATTCAGCCTTCTCATTCATTCAACGAGTCCTAATTATTCTAACTGCATTGCGTATGATCGCTTCACTGGCATGGTTAGCAGAGACGAAGCGGTGTGGTCGTCCGTTAACTCCGACTTTATTGCTCCACTACGTGAAAGAGAGAAACTAAACATCTTATTGGAGCAGAGTACTTCTTCCTACTATAATAAATTGTATTAGAGCTATATAAAGATTAATAGAGAACCTAGAAGTCTACAATACTATTAATCTTTATTATCTCTGTTGTTATAAGCTAATGTAAGCTGTAAGGTAGAGCTTCTCATCTCTACCTGTTCGATTTTTCTCTTGTGTAGGCTGGCTCGTTAAGATCCACCCGCGAAGCAGCTCTTTCATTGCAACTTGATTTACTGTGTATCTTGGAATGTTAGAACTCGGTAAAATCAACTTCGCCGTGTCTTCAGAGACTTGTATATCATCTGACCATTTGAATTCATTCCCTTACCCTACATATTCTCACGTTCGCGAAGGGCATATGTAAATAGTTCCAACAGAGACCGGCCACTAATATTGCTCGAAGGGAATGTAGGATTTGATATTGGGCGCGCAGACTGCTTCGACATCGACTGTAACATCATGACCATACAAGAGCCCCTAGCGTAGGAAGGCACTGACAGCTACAAAGCCACAACTACAGACGCAGACCCCACCCCAATCGTGATGTTGCCTCCAGCAATTGCCGGGATCTTGCTGGAACCGGGAGATGAACCCTTCCGAAACATTCAGCCATACTGATAAGAAAGAAAGCTACCAGAAAATGAAGAAAATGAACGTAGTGTGATCACCATCCCAGTTGGGATGCGGGATCTGCTATCTGCTGCTAGTAGCGGCAGAGAGTTGCGTTCGATACCTAAGTGTTGCTTGAGCATCATGAGACACACCGAGAAGGGGTGATCAGAAACCACAAGCCCCAAGTATGAGGCAGATTTGCTCAATAGTGTCAATCTACCAGGCATCTCTGTGCAACTCCGTGGTCTCGCTCCACAACATGGCCAGTTGTTGTGTGCCCGATGCACCTTCAGAGGACGTTTCTGAGCGATGTTTCGCGTCGTATTTGAACAGCAATCTCCCACGCGGTGTATATCTTAGTATGCGTTTGTTGGATGTGGGCTCATATGCCTGTTCTACCCACCGATCTGGTTGACCAAGCTTTGGGATGTGAGTAACTGCTTCGGCCTTCATCCGGTCCCAATACAAACGGTAGTCACCGTTTTCTTTCCAGTTTGAAGACGGATGAACGAGATATGCCTTGATGTGGTCGTCGTCGAGCTTCGGTGCCGCTAGCCGCAAAGAGTCTTGTTGTTTGTTTTCGCCACTTCCTTTACCGTTTCTCATGCCCTTGATGACCGTTTCTTCGAAAATCTTGTCTTGGTCTTCGTTATATCTTTCCCAAAATTGATTATCTTCGTCTGTGGCGAACGCTATATTCTCCCAGAAATGCCCGATCCATATACCCTTGCGGCTGATGATAGCCAGCATAGTACATCCTGTCAAATGCGTAGCACTAAGACTCAAGCCATCATCATTCTGGTAGAACTTGTATTCCTCGAATAACGAGGTGTTGACGTCGTACTCAGTCTTTGCCGCATTTGTATCCCTCACGCCCCAAACTACTGGCTCGGCTTCATTAGTCTCATCCCTGATGTATTTGGCTATGTTCTCAGGAGTGGGTAGTTTCATGCGTCGGTCAATGGTAGAGTTGTCGAAGGAGACCACCAGACTCCTCTCTGCGATGCCGGGGCCTCTCTTGGGCGCACTGCATTTCGAACGACCGTCACGGCTATTGAGCTTTCTGTCAAAAAGGGAGTGCTTGCTAATGCCATAATCGACCACACGAGCATCCTTCTGAAAGAATTCATCGGCACTGTTTGAGTATCCTTGGCGACCATCAGCAAGAAGTTAGGAACATAACAGAGATTGCAGTACTTACGCAAGATGACGTTCGCAGTTGAACAGTAGATGGCTAACAGAACCGTGAAGAGAACAATCTTCATATCTTCCACTCTTTTAGGTCGTGAATATTTAGTATTCTCCTTGAAATATTATGCGCTTACCAGTTTTGATGGTCACACCGAAAAGTCGTTTCCCGCACGCAGATGTGTGTGCTCGCCATCAGTTGAAAGCGAGAATGACTTGGAATAAATACCGGCTTCATGAATATGGTTATCTGCAAGTGCCGTATCATGAAAGTGGCGCAAACAGGAGACGTAGGCTGAAGCCGTGCCCCAACCGGGCGTCGTAGGTACATAGCGTATGGAACGATGCGCGCGCTATCGACCGTGCCAGAAGGTCTCATCACCTGCAAGGACATAGATGATGCTGAGATTCAGGCTAACAAAGGTGTTGTCCTCTGAAACCCGAGGCCGTGTGCGAACTGGGGGCCATCACAAGCGGTTAGTGTCTTGGCATGACGCAAGTTATCTAACAATCACTCGAAGGTCATTATCGCCTGGCCCGCACACAGCTGTGCCGCATGTTTCGAGTATAACATACCCATCAACCCCGCCACAGAAAGATGGTGCCGCACACCAAATCACTCGGGCATCCTTTACTAGCGACATGGACAACGTACCTCGGGAAATACAGGAGGCCATCGGCTCTGACGACACTGACAAGCTCCTGAAACTGCTTCGCGTGCATCCAGAACGAAGCTACGAAGAACTGCAAGACTCTCTAACTATAGCGATATCGACTGGATCTCTGCGTACGATCGAAGTTCTCCTCAATCACGGAGCTACACTCAAATACTCTTCATACGATGAATTGTTCATCAGAGAAGAGCCTGCTGTATTTAAGCAACTCATCGATCACGGCTGGGATATTAATAGCACGGAATTCGAGAGGCCGCCTGTACAGTGAGTACCTACTTCAGTTCACTCACGATCTTACTCACACGGTCATAGCCAAGCGCTGCACAACGAAAGCCTATTACGTTGGCTACTTGATAACGGCGCGGATCCAAACATCAGATCTGTAAGGCGTAGTTCTTGTCTACAGCCTGGCACCGCGCTCGCCGCAGCGGCACAACTCAAAGACCCAACGGCGCTGCAAGTTCTGTTGTCTCATGGGGCCGAGATGGATCCGTTGGCATTGTTTCACGCCATAAAAGTCCGTGGACACAAGAACGGCACTGCTACCATGGGTGTCTTGATTGACCATGGTGCTGACGTGAACTTCATGGCGAAGAACTGGGCAACGCCGCTCATCCATGCGGTTCATTACAGATCTAAGGAGAAACTGTTGTATCTGCTGAAAAATGGTGCAGACCCCACTATTAGAGGCAGGGTAAGCAAGAACACGCCGGCCGAGTGTGCGCAACGTCGTGGCGATCAAGAGTTATTTGAGATTCTCAAGGCAGCCGAAGTTGAACATGCGCAGTAGCAGATGTGGTGGAACAATCTTCTGTCATGTAATGCTGATTAGGATGAAGTATCTCATCGTTCTATTGAGATTGTCGATAGTGCAATGATATCGGCACTTTCGGGTGTTCGAATAATGGTGTTGAACAAACCTCCATCTCGAAAACCTAAAAAGCCATGATCGTAGGTAGAAATTTGGGCCATCCACTATTTGCTATCTCGGCATCTCGCCATTTCGGACGTATCATTTGACTAGTTACAACAGGGTCAGTTATTGGGGGCATGATTGAGTGACGCAATTGACTTCTCGAGCCAAATTGGTAGTTTTCGCAACAGAAGAGTAAGAAAATGCCACATGTCGGTCGCATGCACCCATGGTCATGCTACCAGAGACTGCATCTAGGGGGAAGTTTCGGCCCCCCACTCACTCACCTTCAGGAATAATGCCACTACATCTACGCCAACAAAATGCAGGAAGCGGCACAGGATCAGACGCAGGAGGAGGCGCGCTTCAGTGAGACGGACAGGTGACTAGAGGGCCAAATTGTAAGAAAGTTGCGACACTTCGTGATGTTTACATTCCCGAAGGATCCATAGAACAGCGTATTGCTCGAGGCGACTGCGGGTATATAAGTGGTCGCTCCTACAGTTATCAATATACCAGATATCAACGGAGCACTGCGAATCGTGTATTGTACTCTTCATTCCCGCATCACATTCCTCTTTCGGTCCGCATTATGGTTCGACATCTCACTTTGATCGGTTTGTTCGTACTTCGATCAGTCTCGATGGCTGAGATCTTCACACTCACTTTGGGTGATATCGATCAGTACTCGGCAACTCTAGTATACAATCAACACTGCTTCAATACCTTATCC
>Ga0268250_10001349_pt1 | contig 10776 bp, 10 predicted proteins | sample AgamicAsSfe_FD_200448 | JGI IMG/M metagenome (GOLD analysis project Ga0268250, IMG submission 200448) | Agave microbial communities from Guanajuato, Mexico - As.Sf.e (v2) (version 2) | ecosystem: Host-associated > Plants > Phyllosphere > Phylloplane/Leaf | place: Guanajuato, Mexico | collected... | reverse complement strand
GAGTAGTAGTGATGAGGAGAGGTTGATGGGGGAGATGGACAGGGAGGAGAGGGAGGATCAGGATGCGGGTGAAGGTAGTGGGCAGGGTGGAGGGAGTGAGGAGGGCGCGGGACATAAGGTCCATCGGTTTGCGCAGAGTGTGTTGCCGTTTGTGGGGAGTGTCAAGGTGAAGGAGGGGCTGAAGGGGGATTTGGGCGTGCAGAGGAAAGTGAGGGAGGAGTTCAAGTGAGAAGGTTGAGAAGGTTAGGAAGGATGAATGGGGAATATCAATGGTGCGCCAACTTGGAATGTTGTATGGCATGAGCGAATGGTGAGGGCGTCAATGAGCGTTTGTGGGAAGCATGGTGTTGGGGTTGGTGGTGGTCTTGGCATGGTGGGCTTGGTCGCGCGCCAGAGGTCAGCACGATGACAGACTCTGTGGTTCGTGCTGGTATACACGCTGGAGGCAGGAGGCAGGAGGCAGATCATCAGTGAGGTCAGGCGTCTCGACTGTATTGCTCGTTTTGTTTGGTATAGATACACCACCGTCATGTTCTATCATTCACCTTAAGTCTTTGCGCCTAGGTGTACTTGGTCTATATCCCCTCTTCTAGAACGACAACTCTTGTCTCCAAGTCCAAGCAGAGCACACCGCTGTTGCACTTTGCAGAACAAAGGGTCGACGGAAAAAAAATCAATGTCGGGAGTGAGTGCCGTAGTGACTTGGTTCAGATCTGGCTGGATCTTAGATATCTGATCTCTTCCGACTTCAACTTCTTTGCAAGAAATTGTTGGGATCATGGAAAAAAAGGTCAAGGGACAAAAGTGGTGGAGAGTGCCGTCGCAAGTCTATCAAGATTCAGATCCTGCTTTCAGACCGTCCCGACTTCACCTTGTTGGGAGAAAAGGTTGAACTGCTAAAAAAAAGGTCAAAGGATGAAAGCTGGGGAGAGTACCGTGGGCATTTTATTCGGAAAATTTTCAAAGCCTCTTTAGTCTCTCCATTGTGATGTCAGTGGTAGATTAGATACTTCCATTGAAAAAAGGTCAATGGTTGAAAGTCGTGGAGAGTGCCGTCGATGAATATTTTCAGATTTAGGTGCTATTAGCCTTGCGATCTCGCTCGAAAGTCTTCCTGAAACAAGAAGCACAGTCTTGAAAAAGGTCAAAGGATGAAAGTCGTGGAGGGTGCCGTCACACACATCAGCCACATTGTCAATGCATACAATCACCGCCACCGCCACGTGGCTATTCACATCGCTAAGTACACCAAAAGACTGCATCAAGCCTACCCACCTTAATCCTTCCCTCCAGCCAAACTCCGCTCCACCAGCTCACAAACAGCAGCAGCGCTTCCCCATGAGGATTGATAGCCCGATCCGCCATGTCCACTATCCATGTCAGCCCTGTCGCAAATACATACGTTCGTGTGGTCGTATGAGACGTACTAGCAATGGACGACCGTGTGTCCGCCCGCAGCCCCAGACCGGTGCTCAGCCTCGACCCGGGGACCTCCATCACGGAGCGGTCGCAGGCCGACGCCGTGGCGCACGATTGAGAGGGCGTTAATCCCGGTTTTGTTGGGGTTGCCGCCATTGTTTGGGAGGGTCAGTTGAGGGCAGATGTCGACGCAGCGTTGCACTGAAGGGTGTGTTAGAATGGGATAGACACGGGGCTGGCGATAATGGTCACGTAGAGGACTGCGTGAAGAGATGGTCTATTCATGCCAAGGTTGGGCATAGTAGCTTACTGATTCGCATTGCCATGTTCATGTCCGGCTGTGATTCCCAGGAGCCTTTCTGGTAGCAACCGCCGAGGATAGTGCCGCCTAGAAGTGTAGTCGTGATAAGTGTTCGCCCCGCTCAGGAGGGAGTGAGAAGCTAAACATACCACCTGCCGCACGTTGCATAATGTAGACACACTCGTCGCCACTATCATCTGTGCCACTCACGCCGCACATGATGTTGGGCTCATTCCTGACCAGCACTATCTGACCTCGAGCTGGGAAGACACTTGAGTCGTCCACGCCTCCGAGCGATCTCGCGCCCAAGCCGGTACAGTTGACGATGATGCTTGCAGGCTGTCCAGAGGCATGGAAGCTGCCTGCGTCGTCGATATGCGAGACGATGCCACGCTTCAGTTTGGCTCCTGCCTTCAGACATTGGCCTGCGAGATAGGGCAGATAGATTGACGTGTTGATACAGACTGAGGTGAAGGCTGTAGCAGAGTCGATGCCAGGAGGCAACTCGTCCTGGGAAAGGACTCTGAAATTTGGCATGAGTGTCGCATACCAAGGATCTGTGCGTATCAGTTCACGCTGCCATTGTCCGATAGCTGAGTCCATGTCCTTTTTGCGGTTGTAGAGTACCGTGTCCTCTGTAGCTATGTGAGACGCGAGGCGAGAAGTGATTGGGTGGCAGTACGCACGGAAGTGTATGCCAGCTTCAGGCACATCTCTGGCTAGACGCTCGAGCTCAGGCCATGTTTCTCGCTCGTACTTGTTGAAGTCGGTGCCCGGGATTGAAGTCGGGAGGTAATTGGCACCCTTTCACAACAGAATGAGTCTCATGTCGCAAGGTTTACACGAGTGGACATACTGCCCAAGGACTCTAGCATGAACAGTGAGAGGAGGTCATCTGAAGTACAGCCGGTGCTTATATACCGCATAGAGTATATCATAGTCTCCTGGCATATGCTGTGCCACGATTGTGATAGAAAGCTTGGGATTCTTCGAGAGCAGTAAGGCACTGGTCAGGCCTATCACGCCTGCACTACGAGGACAAGCTTATCAGGAGATGAAAGCTCGTTGCAGTGGAGAGTATTACCCAAGTATCACAACATTGGTGGTGCTCATTACTGTGCGAAAGTTACCTAGTCGTAGGAAGATGCCCCTCTCTTTGCGATGGCTCCAGGGACGATACTGGTCGCCGATGTTTTGTTGATAAGTTGATTTGTGACAAGTACAGCCGAACTTGGGGAAAGAGAGAGGGAGGAGGGGGAAGGGAAACAGCACGACAGGGTAAGACTAAGTGACATCATCACTCGACTATCCAAGAGTATACATACGCTAAAAGGCCACCGGACCAAGCCCTCTAGCTTTGACAGCTTCCTTGACGTGTTCTTTCGCAGTCTCCAATGCTTCTGACCACTTCATGCTAGCTTGTGTACTAGCAGCAGCACTCCTAAAAGCATCACCGAGCTTTTCTTCACCATCACCGACATCACCGCCAGCACCACCGTCAACGACCCACGCGATCCACTTCACCACTGCTATAGCTTTGTTCATATCGCCCTCATCAGTGACGACGTTTTCAAGATACTTGCCCAGTGCGACCACGTCTTCGGCATAGGGGCCTTCGTCCCGAAAAGCGTCATACCATTCGCTCACAGCACTCCGCAGGTCTGGCAAAGCCGTAAGTCGCCTCGATGTAAAGCATGGTCTTGGGGCGCGTGCAGGAAGCAGCAAAACTCTTTCGCCATTCCGCTGCTCTCCAGGCTCGGCCTGCTTCTGCTGTTGCTGCTTGCTGCGAAGTGCATTACGCTTTCGAATGACTTCAAGTCCTCCAGTACGCTTCAGCTGCTCAGCACGATGCTGTGCCAAGACTTCTTTGCGAATGTCCTGAGGTAGTGCGTTGAGGAACTCGTCAGAAATGTTGACTTTGTTCGCTTCCGCCTCGTCATTGCCGACATCGGAATCTGTAATGTCATGACTGGTAGCACGATTGCTATGCGTAGTGGCAACAAAATTGGATTGGGTCAACGTGGAACCATTGGACCGGGCGCCTTTCAGGCGCGACAAGAAAGTATTGCCGCCACCTCCTCGGGGTCGACCACGTGTAGCTGAGCCCTTCTTGGAAATTGCAACCGTGCGGTTCTTGCGCGGAGATTGGGGGAGGATCGCTTGCGCACCTCGCAGTGCCTTTGTTGGTGGCATCTCATAATGTGCAATGATCTCAGCACGAATCTCTTCGGGAAGAGCTTCTAGTGCTTCACGATCCAGCTGCGAATGACTTGGTAGAGCCGTATAGGATATAGGCTTTGCAGATGGAGAGGTCTGTCGTATCGGAGCTGCAGTCCTTACCGGTGCAGTTGCTTTGATGTGCTTGGCCAATCGTGAGCGAATATCCGGGGGCAGTTCAGCCAATACTGCAGGATCCACCTGAGTGGGCAGAATGAATTGTGTGCCCAGGATGTTGAGAGGTTTCCTAGATGGAGAGTCTGACATGTTATTGACGGAATTCACGAACTCAGTGCTGGATCTTGTCTTTCTGGGCGTCTCTGGGTCGTCCTTAATGGAATCCACAAGGTCAGCATCGACTTTAGGAACAGCTGGCGCACTCTTGAACTTGAGGCGCCGGTCGACGGTTGGCACTGTATCTGCAACAGGTTCTATTGCCTCACCCTGCTGTGCCGCAGGCTCGAGGGGCTCTGATACTGCTTTAGGCAAGTCATCGATGACAGGCTTGGTTGCTGTCTGGAACTGTAATCGACGCTGACTGCTTGCTTGGTCTCCACCAGGGAGAGCTCTGATCGGTTCCAGCTTTTGCATCTGTACCCCTAGACCTCTCAGCTCGCCTGGCGAAAACCCATAGCCACGCATGATAGAGAGAGCTTCTCTGGATAGAACTTCTTTGTCGTTGGTGGCCACACCAAGCTGAACGCTTTTGTTGAAAGTATCACACTTGCCATGACCGAGATGCTTCGGCGGATCGAGTGGCGCATCTGCTGCCCGTCTCATGATCTTCATCGTCAACTGCTTTCCCTTTACTCCCTCTTTCAGCAATCTCTTGTTCAGTTCACCACATAGCGAGTCGACAAACTCTTCCGCTTGTTCTTGTGTCTCGAATCGCACGCCCCAATTGACCTCCGCCGATACAGACTTGCGAACGACAACATCACCAACTTCCTGGCGGTCAATACCGCGAGCATAGTTCCATAGCTTCTCACCAGTCTTTGGGCCAAGTACGTTGATAAGCTTCTCTCGGCTCATGTCTCGGATGTCCTTCACGTACTTGATCCCAGCTTCTTCCAGCTTCCCACCTATACTCCATGCCACACCGGGAAGGCTTTGCACTTCAAGTTCACCTAGAAATGAGAGAACCTCTTCTGGTTTAAGCTGATACTGTCCGGCTGGCTTCGCTTTCCGAAGTGCTACCTTAGCAAGCAAAATATTTCCACCAATTCCAACAGAAACTTCACAACCAGTTTCTACTTTGACCTTTGCGCGTAGAGTCTGCGCAATCTCATCTGCCTTACTTTGCTCTCTGTGGATGTTCCCCTCACTGATCTTGGTGCCATCCGTGCCTCCGTATTCCAGACACGTAGCCGAAATGTCGATGAGTGCTTCGTCAATACTCACACTCTGTATGACACCCTCTATTGCCATCATAGCGTCATAAAAATGTCGACTGGCCGCCTCATATTCAGGAAAGTCGTATGGAAGCACCTTGAGCTCGGGGCACAATTCGTGAGCACGTTTCATCCACATGCCGTTCTTGACTCCGAATACACGGGCAGGATAATTGCAGCTTGCAATTTCGGCGCCCCCACCGCCACCATGTGCCACGCAAGCAGGTACGTCTTTGTATTGCGGGTGTTTCTTCAACGTAACTGCAACAAAGAAACTGTCAAAATCAACATGCATGATATACCTCCTGGCATTCGAGGCACGCTTCGGTCGTGCTTTCTGCGATGCCGACTTCTCGGCTGCCAAGGCCTGCAGTTGCGACTTGAGGTCGGCCTTCCACGTAGACAGATGATGAAGCCGTGACTCTCGATAGTACTGATCCAGGAATTCCGGGTTGATGGTGCTAGACTTGCGGATATGCGGGTCCGCTAGCAGAATCGTGTTGTGCTCTTCGGCAGTCAGGTTCGAGGTCTTTCGATCAGCGCCTCCATCGAATGGTCCAGGTGGAAGCTTTCGTTTGAGAGACTTCTTGGTCGGCACAGCAGACATCTGCGCAAGCAATGTAGGCGTCCGTGCTGAGTCTGCTGGCTGGTCATCGTCCACCTGTACGATCTGTTGTGGTTCAGGTGTCGATGGGCGCACTCGAGCTGTGGATGAACCAGGAGGATCAGCCCGTTCGATACGCTCAATGAGAGCACTGTCATCAGGTCCCTGTGCACTTTCATCCAAGATCATGAAGTCTGTCATGTCTTGACCCGCAAAGTCATCCTCTGCAATATTTCTTGGTGAAATATGAGATAGAGTCGTTCCTTCCTGCTCTTCCACGAGCTCTGGCTCAATTGGCACATGACCTTCGATAGCTTCATCGGCTAGCCTATCGACTGCGGCCAGATCCTCACCTTTGAGACTATCAAATCCATGACTACCAAACGACGTTGAAGGGCTTGAGGTCGTGCCGTCTACAATAGGTGCACTTGACGACTCTGGTGGAGGGGCTTGTGTTAAGTTCTGCGGTAGCTGGGATCTATACCAACTCGTGTCCGATTGCTCACGATAGCCTTTACTTTTGACATTAACCTGGCTGACCACATTTCCGTCGTCGAATCGCAAGACCTTCTGTCGTTCTCCTTCGTCCACCACTCGGTAAGCGTCCCATGGTAGTAGACGTCCGGCTTTGATGCTGTCAACAACCCATGCCGGTTTCACAATGCGATATCGACGGAAGTCTACAATCTTCTTCGGTGTCAAGCTGCTAGCAATGATGTGCGTGACAGTAGTCTTGCCGTCCAAATACTGCATGAAACCACCACCATGGCTGACGATCAGAGTATGTAAATCATTCAAACTTGGCTGTGTGTAGCCATTCACATGACAGACCACACCGCGGAAGATCTGAGGCTTGTCTGAGGAGTGGACACGAAGCTCAGCATCGAGGTTCTGAAGCTTTATCTTCTTGCGTCTGAAATACTCGGGAAAGCCACCAAACTTGCTCCCCTTGTACTCATCGCCCTCTTCATCATCGAAAGTGTCTTGACCGGAGTCAGTAAGCTGATTTTCACAAAGTGATCATATTGCTCACGCCCTTCGATTCGTTTGCGGACTGCCTCGGAGTTCTTCTCAAGTCGAGAGCCCATAGAACAGAATCTCGTTGTCACGCGATATGGTTACGAAGTTGACGAGTGAGCAAAACCTGATGACTCGTGTGCCAGGAGCGGCGCGTAATCGCGTGGCGTTACATGGAAAGTGGGCGTCGTGAACCTTTCGGTGCTCTCGTAGCCCCGCGGCCAAGTCTGGCAACCTTGTAGCTTGGACTGAACGACGATTTAGGTTGTTAATATTGTATCTGAAACGAAGTGATGAATCTGAAGAGTCAATTGAAGTGGAGATGGTTCATCGATCACGTGGCATGATCTATTCCCTTGATGTAGTCACCACCGGACCAGCTTCCGGCGAGTCAACACCCAAAAAGTGGCCGGCTGCACAATAGCATTATCCTCAGCAACAATTTTAAGGAGAAGTAAGGTGATGCCTCAAATTCGTGATACTCTGCTAGAGCTAGCTGCTTTTCTAGAGCAAAGTGATTATGCATTCATATGTCCCACACCAGAGTCACAGGAACGTGTAATGACGAAGCGGAAAAGGCATCCAAAGACACGATACAGCGAAAGTCTTCAGGACGTGTTTGGTTGGAGTTTGGATGCATCGAAGTCTGTTCTTATTTCCCTGTTGTCTTGCCTTTTCTGACAGGATCTGTAGAGAAACATGCTCTGCTCTTCTATCCCCGGAGCTGCAGCAGCACCTCCTCCAGGCTGGCATACTGGAGCGCTCAAATGACGCCTCTCAGACATCCGGGAATTCTGAATCAGAATTACTCAAGTCCGCTATACGCGTCTCCAATCTCTACCTACCAACGCTAGCTCGCCCACTTCAATCACAGTCCCAATCACCACTCTACTTCCACTCTTCCTTCCCAACCACAGCCACAGACTCCGTCTTCTTCGGCCCTGACACATATCTTTTCCTTGACTTTATGAGCGTCGAGCTGCCAAAGCTTAGTTTCCAAGGTGCATCGACAGCAGACTTTAATCCGCGGTGCGCTATTGATGTATGCTGTGGTTCTGGTGCAGGAGCCATCCACCTAGCGCGCCATTATAACATCGAAACCACCACCTCAACCCCTGTCTCTGTCGTCGGCCTTGACATGAACGACGCCGCCCTCGATCTTGCACCCGTCAATGCCACTCTAGCTGGTTGTGCATCGAGTATCACATTCACCAGCTCTGATCTCTTCGCTGCTGTTGCGCACCGTAGCGACATCGACCTCGTTGTGACCAATCCTCCCTACATTGCAACATCGGCGCAAGACGGTCCGAAGTACTCTGACGGTGGTGGCCAGCAAGGTCTGGGTTTGCCTTTGCGCATCGTGAAGGAAGGGCTGGATGTATTGGCCTCGGGAGGGTATCTGCTCATGTATACTGGTGTTGCGGTGGCATACAAGCAGCCCGGCAGAGACGCTCTGCTAGAGCATCTAAGGGAGCTGGAGGCGCAGGGAAATGTGGAACTAAAAGGGTATAGAGTGCTTATGCCTGATATGTTTGGAGAGGAGTTGAGTAATGATGCCTATGAGGATATTGGAAGAATACAGCTGGTAGGGGCTGTATTGAGGAAGTTGAAGTAAAAAGTGCTCAACCCGATTGTCATACGAGAAACGACTTATCAGTCTGGACTGCTGATGGTCATGGGTATGTCTAGGCTAGGACGAGAAGCCTGGTGTCGTAAAGCAATAGCCTTAAAGGAAAATACGCAAGCTGGTAAGTTGACCACCAGAAGCTCACGTTAGCGTCAATATACTGTACACTCTATTCTACTTCCACAACTATCGTACCTTACCTACCTGTCTCTATCCGAGACGACGTGCATGTTTCGGTGGGTGCTATAGAACACGTTTCCCAACGTATTCCGGTATATCTGTACACGCGTAGCGCACGTAAACTCACTGAGGCTCGATCTCAAGACCTTCTATGGGCTAGACAGACGTGAAACCAACCTAATCGAGATATAGGGGGGTTGAATCGGTCTTAGGAAGTTGAGGAGCAGTGAAAAGGTATAGGAAAAGCCAGGTTTGGTATCTAGAGGCTTACTTTTCTTCCATGGCTATGCGGACAAAAGTCGCAGTCTGCGTGATCATTGAGTATATATTATCATATAAAATAATGGTTGATATGAACTGGTTTCATGGTGTAGGTTAGTAATTATTTGATCTAATTGTCGGTCCATCTTTCTAACTTGTAGTTAAAGTTGGTTATCACGTCTGTCTAACACACAGAAGGTCCTGAGATCGAGCCTCAGTGAAATCATTCTTTTTCGCGATTTTTAGATCAACTTTTGGACACATCATGCTTCTTCTCATTAGCAAGCTATACAACACTATTCGCCTGCATAATTTTCGGACAAAGGACGTCATGGGTGGTATACCGTGTAGCCTCCTACCTGGTCCAGGTGCACACATTATGGTACCTAAATGAGATCAATTACATTGTTGGGCACATTATTAGTACATTCGAATGTCAAGCTGGGAAAGTTAAGGGAACGAGGATGGACTATTGACACATCGACTACGAGAGAAGAGTGTGATGTTTTCGGTGCCGGCAACACCTCACTCGTCCAATTCAGCATCGGATATCAAGCAGCAAGCGCAACTGTCTAGTGACAATAATGGTAGGGTAGCAACAGGGCACTACAGGTGGACAGACGACGTTGATATGAACCTATGTAGATGCACCGCACTATCTCCTTCTTCTACAATTCTAAGACTTTAACACAACGCCTCGCACTGTACTGCGCGATAAGTGATCTGTACTGCGCGATAAGTGATCATTGCCTGATACAGTGACCGACAATAAAAGCCAGGAAATGGCAGGCAAGGAGGAAGTGGTACCAATCTTGTCGCACATCTGCGTGAAAGTCCACATCGGATTTCCGCATACCCAATGTTTTCCCTTTTCGAGGACAAGCCAGCAGGTGTATTTGAGATCATCACTCCCGTGCTGTCTTGTAAGGTCCAGGACGTTCCATTAAGCACGCCACATTCTCACCGCATTCGAGTCGATCTCGAGCTGATTCATCAGCGATTCCGACGATGTCTGAAATTCAGATTAGCAGGGCTAGCCATCCACAAGGAGAGATATCAGCAAAGTGACAAGATAGGTCTGTGGCAAAAATCAAGCAGTTCATCAATGATTTGGAAGACATCCTGGAGCACGATATCCCGAACAGCCATTTACCACGAGGAGAGATATCAGCACTAAGTGATAAGGTCTTCAATGGCCAAACATGCAGCAGCGCACCACCGATCTGGAAGATCTGGACCTGAAGCCTGTGCCTGCGAAAGGGCACGCCATCGACTAGCCCCGGTCGAGGTGATTGAGTTTAAGGAGCTTATCGGTGGGGTAGGGTTGTCCGACCTTGTGCCATCAGACGGCCCAGACTGGGAGGGTGGGTATTTGCATCGAAAGCTTGTGAGCAGTGAGGAGAACGTCCGGCGTGACAAAAGTCAGTGTCTTCTCTGGCTGGAATAGCGAGCAGCAATCTGGAGCTGGTGGGGTCCAAGGATAAGCCGAATGCGATACTGCAGGTACTGAGTAGAAGGCGTTGATGAAGGAGACATGGGTGACGGCAGGAGGGGTCGAGGCCGAAATTGTCTCGGCAGGTCTGGGTATGCGAGCATAAAGGTATGCGAGGACGAAAAGTGTGGTGATAAGCAGTTGTTTATATCGACGACGAGACGAGTGAATGTGAGGTGGAAGCAGGGGGCGAGTCGGACAATTGATATAGTGAGTGATTGAGTTAGCTGTGAGGGGTAGATGGCGGGGCTTCAATCCAGACAAGGT
>Ga0268250_10001348_pt1 | contig 10779 bp, 13 predicted proteins | sample AgamicAsSfe_FD_200448 | JGI IMG/M metagenome (GOLD analysis project Ga0268250, IMG submission 200448) | Agave microbial communities from Guanajuato, Mexico - As.Sf.e (v2) (version 2) | ecosystem: Host-associated > Plants > Phyllosphere > Phylloplane/Leaf | place: Guanajuato, Mexico | collected... | reverse complement strand
GCTGTTTGCACCCAACTAGCAGGGCTATCTTTCCCTTTTGGTTTTCCATACCTTTTGCCAGATTTGAGTGGCATCTTGCCTTTTCTTCCCCTGCAATAGCACTTTTGGCGTTTGCCGCGTTTTGTTTCTCGTCTCTAACATGCTGTCCATTTCCGCGAGCGTCGTGATAGCGGTTGGATTCGCAGGAGCAGGATGTCCTTACGCGAATCTTCCGAATGCGGCGGCAGGTTGTCCTCATGCGTTTTCAAAGATCTCGAACGAGGTAAGCGCTGATCGCCAAGATACCGCGAAGCACGAAGTCATTGATGTGGCGGCAGACAAATTGGGCATATTCTACATGAATCGCATCGCGCCTTCCGGATCTCAATTGCGGATCGCTGGTGCGGATGGCAGTGATGCCAGGAGATTGATGGGCGAGCAATCGAACCCATTTGATTATCATGCAAGCTGGTCTCCAGATGGCGACTGGATTGTCTTCACCAGAGAGCGCCGTGCGGATGGCCAGACAGATCTATACCGAATCAGGCCCAATGGAAGCAACTTTGAGACGTTGGTGTCTACATCTTCCTTCGAAGATTCGGGATCATTGTCACCGGACGGCCTCAGACTTGCTTACATCTCAACTGAATTCAACTACACTACCAATGTGTTTGTGAAGGACCTGGTTACTGGCGATACCTTTAACGTCACAGGCAGCTATGAGACCGTCGGAGACTTCGCCAGCCCTCACAGTTTCTTTCGACCATCTTGGTCACCTGATGGAGCATGGCTTGCGTTCAGCTCAGACGTCAATACAGACTGGACAGGCCACAGTGATGGCACGGGTTGGGAGCTCACACAATCACTAGCAGTCTAAGTCGTCAGAGCTGATGGATCTGACTTCCGAAAGGTGATAAGTCAGAAATATCACTGCCTGGGGTCTCCCAAATGGTCTCCTGATGGTCTCCGTCTTGTTTACTACAACATGACAACAGAAGACACGTACGCTGCTCATGGTGTGTCTGATCAGCAAGCTTCTATCGTTTCTCAAATCTACAGTGTCGATGTCGCAACAAGAATCAATGTCTCACAGCTCACGTACGATTAGTCGTTCAAAGTCTCGGCTTCTTACGTCGGTAGCAGCGACAACGTCGGATTTCTGTTGAAGGCTGGCAGCAGCCCAGGTTTGAACTACACAAACAACGATGCCAAACACAAATACATCAATGGCACCATGCGTAACCCATCATGGTCACCTGATGGCAGCCAAGTCGTTTATGAAATCTAGACGTGGGAGCAACGCCAAGCTGGACAAAGCCTCTTCAGTTGGGACGACAATTGGGAGTATCGATTTATGGACGTTTTCCCCGACTACAACCTTGCCACCAAGCGGCTAGTAACGACGCAAAAGCAGCTTGGCGACAGTTCCTCCAACGTCGTCGCCACTGATGCTCTCTACGATGGCCTTCGCACAGAGTTCAGCGTACACGAGATTGACTCCTCGGCAACTGCTGAAGGTCTTTATGCGCAAGGTCTTGCGGGCGCGTTTCAGCCGTCGTGGAGCGCTGACGGGTCACATATAGCCTTAGGCTATGGAGCTTGGTTCTTCAATCGGGCCTTGTACAATGGCACTTTGTACCTCGTGGACGTCCAAGAAAACGGTTCATCGCACAAAAACATCACGGACGGTTCTCTAAATGCCGGATTCCCCTCTTTCTCACCAGATGGGAGCAAGGTTGTATATCGCGTTTGGAATGGGACTCCAGGACCTCTGGGCTTGCACATCTGAGATCTTCGCAGCGGCGAAACGACGAGGTTAACGCAAGGATGGGACAATGCGCCCGGATGGTCTCCTGATGGAGAACGTATCGTCTTCACCAGACAGACCAACTGGACTGTCGAATATGGCTCCCGCTGGTACGAAGACAGATTCGATATCTGCACGATCAAGCCTGATGGTTCAGACTATCAGGTGCTCACGCCCTCACTCTCAAATGACGCTCACGCAGTTTGGGCGAATGATGGGCGCATAATGTACAGCAGCGGCATGTACGGATTTCGCGATGAAAGTGCCATTTATGATAACACATTCCAGCCATATGGGCAGATCATGGTCATGAATGTTGATGGCTCCAACAAGACTATGTTGACTGATAGTATGTGGGAGGATTCCATGCCGCTCTTTGTGTGGAGATAAAAGATGTCATGGAGATCTCAGTCATAAGCGCAACTTTTGTGTATGGCATTATTAGCTTCCCGTAAATTGATTCATGTACAACGTAACAGGACGGGAGTCCAATCATGTAGGGGATATGGTGACAGCCGCAACGAGCAAGGCAGAAAAACATCTTCATGTGGAGAGTACTAAGAAAAAGGATTCGACCTCATCGACTGGTCCGCGCTGTGGTGATCCTGGGTAGGCGATTGCACTCGCTGTAAGCTGTTCTTTAACAGCGATCGAGCCATGGCGATTCTCGGACTGGTCCAGTACCTGGCCACTCCGGAACATACTCGCCATCAAAATCTTCAGTATGGCGCTGGACTTTGGGAACAAGACCTTGCCGTTGGACTGCTTTGGTACATCACTTTGGGAAAGGCAGCTCAACCTCGCAATGCACGGGCACCCTCGTGGTCCTAAATCTACGTTGATGGAATCTTGCTATCACCACCACATCTGCAACCCTAGGCACCACCGTGGAACATATCGAAAAGTTCGAACCTCTAATGCCGCTTCTCCCAGAATCCAGGTCCCCAACGCGCAGCACTCTCCACACAGATGTGCCGCAATTCGGGTTCAAACCTGTACAGTACCTAGACTGTGAAAGTAGCATTGTGCCACGTAATCTCATTGGTCCCATTTTGCTTTCGCAGTCGCCTCTTCTGACGGATACAAGCTTCCTCCGCACCAGTAGCAAGCCCCTCTGGTCCAGAGATGTAGACGAATGTGCTCCCTGCAGAATCCTGCTGTGCCTCGACGAAGTTGTCCACGACAGGTCCAGGCTGCATGCGCCTGACTGTGACGACACATGTATCTGAATGTCAGCCGTGGAGTAAGCCGTGTATCAGACCACAGGCGCATAGGGCATACGCAAGGAGCTTGTGAGCTAGTAGTAATGTGGATGGCTCTATTGCGAAAGCAGTGGAGATCAGACTGTTTCTTCCGACAGGCAACAAGACCAGTCCGAGCATGACATCGCACCAATGTCCAGTCACTCCGGACCATACGACTCGAAACATGTACTGTGTCCAGTCTATTGCTTCGCCCTTAGCATACCAGAAGTTGCGTTCGGCTGGCAACCAATACGCCGCCGGTGCCAATGTGAGAGCCAGGATCCATACTGCAAACGATGTTCCGCCAACAGTTAGTCGTAGGCCAAATAGTGGAAGAGGTTTGTCAAACAGGTAGCGACCAAAAGCTGAGTTGAAAGCTTTCAATTTGGACGATGCAGCAAGGAAGATTGCCGCGACGCTGACGCCACCGTAGAACAGGCTGATATGGAAACGGACCTGGGGAGGGAACCAACGGTCGACGCATATGGTACTGTAGCATGGAGCGAAGGTCAGGCCAATGGTGAAACCGGCGCAGCCGACGAGCAGAGCAGCAATGACGAATAGACTGAGCGAGCGTGAGCGTATGCAAATGGAGGATGAAAAAGCTGCCATGGTATGCGTTGGTAGTAGGATTGCTTGCGTGAATATTGCTTCGATGGCAAGTCCACTTGAGGAGCCATGATTCATATTATACGCACTGAGCCCAGCGCGTCGAAGGCAGATTCCGATCGATGTCGGAAACACCAAGCAGTTCAAGCTAACCGACTATGCTCCATCTTGCGATTGGATCTGGGCGTCTCGAAGGTACCCATTGCTCTAGTATGTGTTCCTGAGCGGACAGTATGCAAGGCGTGTGAGCACGGTGGCGGAGTGTCTTGGTATCTCGCGCTGACTGATGACATCTGCAGCCGCTCGCAACGTCTACCGAATAGGGCAAGCGCTTGCCTGGTTTTGGCATTGAGGCACTGCGCCTTGAATCCTTCCGTCCTGTTATTGCCTGCCGCCTCACACGATTAAGCACCTTCGCACGAGCATGCCCAGCTCAGCCAGCTGCTTGGCAAGTCATAGATCCATCACTCGATCTTTGGTCTCTGGGAACAAGAAAAACTTGCCGCGTGGAACTATGCATGCGGTTATGCTTACTCCGGGTACAACGCCCCCCATTCTGGACCCACGACTCCTCGTCTGCTGTCACCGGTAGTTGTTCGAACTTCTCAGAACGACAATGGTGAACCGCGGGCCCAGCACCGGATGCCAAACTTGCAGAGAGCGCCGTGTAGGCTGCGACAGGGCCAAACCAGCTTGCAAGAAATGCCTCGCGCGTGGCTTGATATGCTCTGGTTACCGTGATTCCAGCGGTGTCGTCTTCAAAGACGAAAGCAAGGCAGTTTTCGCACGCCACAGCAAGCGGGCGGTGGCGAAATCGAGGGCAATCCCATCACAACTACCTTCTGATCCACACGATGTGACGACTGCCTTCTTCTTTCGCCAATGCGTGCTGCCAACTCGTCAAGAGTGGCCGCTTGGCAACGAGTATTTTGAGCACATCCTACCTTTGTATAACTATGCGGCCCCTTCATCTGCGTTGCATAGCGCAGTGTCGGCCATGGCACTCAAAGTTGCGACCATCCACCACACTCAGGGATATGTGCAGCCGTACGTCGCTAAGGCTGAGCTTGTCGCCGTTCGAGCAATTAAAGAAGCATTATCTGACCCACAACAACGTTGGAAGGACGAGACACTGTTGGCGGTTCTGTCCTTAGACTTCGAACAACGATACCGCAATGCTGCAGATCAACATCATCGTCCACACCTCAAAGGCGCCCTTGCACTCATTCGACAACGTGGACCTACAAGCTTCAATCCAATGGTCGCACAAGCGCTATACAGGGCAACGAGGGGTCACGTTCTGTTGCATGCGCTGTGGTCTGGTGATGAAAGCGAAGACAAGGATATAGTCCTGGCGCTACCAGCCCTAGATTTGGCGCATAGCAATGCAGAATCTGCCGTCTAACACGTCCTGCAACAAGTACTATGTTTGGAAAGACAAGTACTCACTTTAAGTTCCTGCGATTCAGACTCGTCCCCAAGAGAACATAAAGGAATGTCACACGCAACGCCCTCATCCACCATGTCTTCATCAGACGCTTCTTCACTTGCTGCTCAAGCACAGGCGTTGTGTGATCGTCTCGCGGAATACGAATATGGAGTGTCTTGGGAACTCTCTGCGCCCGTCGTTGCTCTGCCGCACGGCAGTCCAGAACGACCAAGTGACGCAACAGCAGTCAAGCAAGCCTTCACCTACGGCCAATACATCTGCACGTATGTGCTAGTCCTCAAGCTTCTCTACTCCACAACCAATCTTGCGCGACACAGCGACGAAAAATCCGGGACCACATATCTGCTTATGATATTGAACCGAGCACGAAACCTCGCCTCTGCCCTCTGCGTATCTGTTGTGCCCATCCTAGATCGCAGTCGCTTCCTCGTGCGACAGGATAATGCAGAGATGGAACGAACAATCGACACGGAGACCAGACCTGAGCTATCCAACAGTCTCAAAGATGACGGGCTGGCTTCTGCCAGCCGCTCTCACATGATATGTCTCACGACGTGGATGTTGGGTATCATTAGGGACGAGCTGCGTGGGGCTGAGGGTTTCACACTTGAAGATGGTGTCATGGCTTACATCCTACATGCAAACGCCTTGGTCCATCGATAGGTGGTAATGGCATGTTAGAAACAACGTGATCTGTGGGAAGCGCGGCACGTGTAACGTCAGAAGCGCAACGCGAACATTGACTTTCCTTACTTTGTTTCATAAAGACAACACAATTAGACTCCAGAAATCGCTACGCATGAGCTCGCGCACTTCATCTTCGTCAATGCCGAACTTTGTATAAATATCAGGTCCCGACTTGTTTGGTACACTAGGATTGTCTGTATATCGCTTGTAGGAGACAAGATAAGAGGGTATAGAACAAGAGCCAGAACTTAGAACGCTAGTCAGTACAGGTACGAAAAACCGACTTCGAGTCTAGTATTGCAGTTGATTTCTGCTCATGATCTCACATTCTAGGCTTATCACCGATGCTAACTAGGGAGGAGGCACTCGCATTCGCGATTTTTCACACACCAACATGATTGGAATTGACTAGCGCTACTGCATAATCCTGCAGGGCAATTAGAGCTTCCCCTCATCTTCATATCTACAAAGCTGCGAGGATCAATCTAGATTCGTATATCCGATGCATCGGATCCGACGGATCGAATATACGATCGCGTGGGATTTCAATCACAAGCTATATAATACTGCCTATGATACGCGCGAAAGTCTTGATAAACTGACATACCTCGCTCTACTCTTTTACATAACAGATCACCGACCTCGTATAAAAACTGAAATGGATGCCTCCCTAGAAGACGCACTGACTTCTGCACTGTCTATCACCACCAGCGCTCAGTCTCGGCTCGTGAAACATAGCCCTTCGCTCGAAGCTGCTCTACACAATTCGCAACAGCAGGACATTCCACCTATTGCGATCGGACCAGCAGAGGGCCAATACCTTTCCATCCTCTGCAGGCTTATCGGTGCCAAACACATTCTCGAGATCGGGACCCTAGGCGGATACTCAACTCTCTGGTTTGTCGATTCAGTACCTGGAGTCAAGGTCACGAGCATCGAGATCAATCCTAGACACCGCGATGTCGCGTTGCAGAACATCAAAGCTTCCCCGAGTGCCGAAAATGCAGAAGTTATACTTGGAGCTGCGCTCGATGTGCTCCCTGCACTTTCGACAGAGGGTCGGGTTTTTGATTTCGTCTTCATTGGTAAGCTCCTCATGCTATTGCTTAACCGTGCTGCATTAACAAAGGTGGCGTGTGCAGACGCGGATTGGAACGAACAAGCACAATACTTTGAGTGGGCGGTCAAATTGACCAGGCCGCATGGTTGTATTTTCGTAGACAATGCTTTCAGGCAGTTGAGTGAAAGCGCTGCTGAAGAAAATGCAGAATTTGGCGAGGCATTGATCAAGTCAGTGGAAGTGGATATAAGAGTCACGGCCACTTTGATCCCAACGCTTGGGACTCACAGGAAGACCAAACTGCTGGAGAATATTGACGGCTTCCTGATGGCAATTGTCAATTAGCAAACTTGTATTAACTGTTGTATGACCATCTCAGAAAAGCAACGAGGTACCCGTTCTCTATGAAAAACCCGGGGAATTTCAGTTCTTCGATGCTTTCATCAATGTCCTTACATAGGGCTCGAGAGGAAAGACTTGAGAATCTGGTGTCACACCACCAAAACAGTTATTCCAGCGAGTCTGCAAATGCTCTGGAGTCTCCCATGCATTCACAGGATCACGTAGCCATAGCCTAATCAGGTGACGTCTGAAACGGACTTGTTAGCCATGTACGCCTTCAAGTTTATAGAAGAGGGCAGTGCGACATGCCTTTGTTGTGGGTCATCCCTGTAAGCTGTTCGGGCATGCATAATGCTGAAGTCGTTGACGAATTGCATGTCCCCCTTCTGCATAGAAAGTGTGAATGCATGTTCCTGTGCGAGGAAGTGTATCCCGTCTAGGATTTCAGCTTGCTCTTCAGTGATTGGAGGGACGTTGGGAGGTCTTCCAAGGCCGCCAAAGGTTGTGAAAGAACTCCGGCTGCATCGCAAGATGATTCTTTCAGGACAATCCTCCGTGGGTGGCTGGTGGTAAAGTAGAGGCCGACGGATGAATGGCGTCTCTGGCTTTTTCCTGCACATCTCTGGATTAGCATCTTCAAGAGCAGATTGCAGGCAAAAGACCGCTCTGACCTGTTGATTGTCCAATTTTCCGCCAACGTGCGTAGATAGTCTGGTCGAGTCCGGGCCAACTCATTGTAAAGCCACCAGCTGCTCACCAACTGACTTTCGCCACCCTCTGCCGCTTCAGATAAGGGGAAGAGGCTGACAATGTCGCCACTGTCGTTGTGGAAAGCTTGCATGTCGTTGGTGTAAGCGGGTGCTCCGATGGTACCGTTGTCCGCGATACTCCGCAAGTCTGTGATGTGAGAAATCACGACATCGGCTTTCTCGTTGTTGTACCGGCGGTCTTGACGACCACGTTGGATGGCAATGTACGAGAAAATTCCCACGTAGACCAAAATGTTTTGCTCTCGTGTGTACTTGTCCACAGGGAAGCCCCGAAGTAGAGCTATTCCACGACCACCATGAATCTGATCAGAGCATCGCCGGAGGCGGGCATGAAGTGACGGTAAAGGGAATCGTTCTGGGGAGATCTGGCTAGTAGGGCAGCCCGACGCTAAAACATAGTCAGTAATCTTCGAGCATCGCGAGGTTGGCGAGGAGTCTGACCTTGGAACTTCCGCAATGCTGTGTCGATTTCCTCAATCTCTGCTTCGCTGAAAACGTGGATCCACTCCGCCTTCTCATTTTTAAGATCTTGCGGTTCCCAAACCAGTGTGGATTCCAAATTTTCCGGAAATCCTGCATGTAGTGTGTTATCGATGATTGTAGATTGCAGCCTGCTATCCCTCCTAGCCTTGAAGGCCCCGAGGTTGGGGAAATAGTCGAGTTCAGGAAATGCCGAAACCATGCTTGTTGAGATTTCAAGTGTTGACTTCAAGAAGACTTGACAGGAGCAGAATATCAAGGACCGGCTTTCTGGTAGTGCCCAGCTTGGATGGAATATTGCATACTAGTGATATTAACGCATCCTGGTTATACGCTCGGTCCCGTGGGTCTCGTGGGTCCACTACCAAGGTGTCACCGCCTGCATGTATTATTGCATCTTGCATGTGTTATTGCATCTCGCATATATTGTTGCATTTTTTCGTATTGACCCCACTGTCCGGCGTGTACGCCAAGCGACTCAACGACGTTATCTGGGCGATGACATAGGAAGTGACAAAGGCATGCTGCCACCTTTATACACATATATCCGGATTCAGGTCTCCTACAGGCCACAGGCGTCAAATTCGGTCCAAAAAATGGTCAAACACTACGAGCTGGGAATTTTGGACCAACGCCCGAATCTCTGCACTTACTCGGTCGTTCTGCTAGGGTTCCCTGTTCGCGATGACCAAATCGATCATGTCAAATATCACCTCCACCGCGCTGCAGACCGATTGGGCACGGCTTTTCCTTGGTTGCGCGGCCGCGTTCGGCGTACTTTCAACCACCAGGACGAAACAACATCCAGCGGAACATATTATCTTGACCTGCATACGAAACACGATATCTTGAAAGTACAGGACATTAATCCGGATGGCCACTCATACGCCAAAATTGTACTCAACGGAGCGCCCATGCATATGCTCCCGGCACAATCTTTGACCGACCAACGCGGATTTCCTGAGCATATCGATACATCAAAAGAGCACGCGCCAGCATTCGAGATCAAGGCGAACTTTATGCTGGGCGGCTTGCTGCTTTGTTTCGCGACAAACCATGATGTTCCGGATATGACCGGCCAGGCACAACTAATCCGACTGTTCGCGCTTGCTATGCGCGGAATTCCGTTCACTCCAGCTCAAGTCGAGATTGGGAACATCGACAGAATAGTGGCCATCCCCAAATTGCGTTCGCGTGAAGCACGCATGGAGTTTCCGATCTTCAAACGAGAAAAGCCTTCGAGAGACAGTGTTCTAGATTTGTGCAGTGAGGTCACCTCGGACGCGATTTGGAAGATGGTCAGATTCCCGGCTGAAAGCTTGTCTTGGCTGAAGGTGGCTGCCAATCGTGCAGCAGAGGACGCGGTTGAAGATCCCTCCGTTGATGTAGCATCTGGCGGCTGGGCCAGCACTAACGATGCATTGAGCGCTTTTCTGTGGCAACGGATCAGCAAGGCGAGGATGAACTCGACAGGCTCACATCAAGAGACCCGCATGGTACGCATTCTCAACTGTCGCCAACGCGTCAACCCGCCTATTTCCCACGAGTACATCGGCAACTTTGTCTTTGCTACTGTTGCAACTTCCCCAGTTCGCTGTGTGCAAGACAGTCGACAATTTGCTACGATTGCAAAAGACTTGCGCAGAGCAATTCACAGTGTCAACGACTACACTATCCGGGCGTTCGTCTCTCGGATTGATGAGGACTCAGACAAGTCTGCTTATTACTTCGACGCTTCTTTGAGGGAAAAATGCGACCTCACCATTTCTTCTTGGGCGGAGATGGGACTCAATTCGATTGACTTCGGCTTCTTGGGCACGCCAGACATTGCTCGTAGACCACTCATGGCTTCATCGGAGTCTTGTGTTTGTCTTGTTGACAAAACGAAGCACGGAGATATCGATGCTGCCATGTGTCTTAGCGAAGACGAATGGGTTACTCTGGCGAGAGATGATATCTGGAATAAGCATGCAGCTATAGTCGGTTGATCAGCTAGCAGAAGATGTGGTAGAGCAGTGCTATAGCTTCCTTTCCAGAGGAGTGTGCATAGATCTGTTCAATAGATGAACTGGGATACGATCCGCAATCGAGATAAAATCACACCGGAAGAAATCGATACATAATAACGAACTTCAGAGTTGACTGAGAACAAGATGCTAGAAGACAGAGGCACATGACAGGAAAAAGGGGTTGCGAACAGGGTTCAAGGTCGAGCTCTCAGAATCGTGTGGTATTATCCTGATGGACGCTGCTGTAGAGGCAAGGTGTCTCTACGTTTTTCTCAAGGCTCGTTGAACATCGCGTCCGGCGAAAGCCCTTCCTTGGACCAGTACATCTCCTCTGATCTCGTC
>Ga0268250_10001347_pt1 | contig 10780 bp, 13 predicted proteins | sample AgamicAsSfe_FD_200448 | JGI IMG/M metagenome (GOLD analysis project Ga0268250, IMG submission 200448) | Agave microbial communities from Guanajuato, Mexico - As.Sf.e (v2) (version 2) | ecosystem: Host-associated > Plants > Phyllosphere > Phylloplane/Leaf | place: Guanajuato, Mexico | collected... | reverse complement strand
GTCAGATGTGTATAAGAGACAGGCTTATGTCAGCCACCCCACCTGTCCCCGTTGGGTAGACTATGATCCTTGTGGCGATGGTATTTTGATGTAAGACAGGATGCTAACAAAGCGTAATAAATCACAAGGTTGCTAATGTGACTATAGGAAGAAGGTTCTTGTCGACTTGCCCTCCGCGTTCTGATCGGTCTCGTGGTCAGCGCCGTTGCCCAATTTCTTTCTAAGGACCTCGGATAGTTCACAGAGTAGAATGCAAATATCTTGAGGACGACACATACGACAGGTGCACACAAAGAAATTGGTAATGAAATCTGTGCCAATATTGACTTCGTAGTCTACGCAACGACATGCAGATCGATTCCGAAAATCTATACTAATAGTAACCATTAAATTATACCGCAACGCAAGTAGGGGGTATTGGAAAATCTATATACTAAGGAAATGAAGGTTTGGTGATGGGCAAGGTCTTCGTGCAGTCAGTCAACTTGAGCAGGTCTTTCTTCTCTACACCCAACAAACTCATCCTGATGTACGCCTTCGCATAGTCCAGGTTCCAATGGACCTGGTTGCCGACATAGAGTTTCCACTCATCGTTGATCTTAGGATGTTTTGACAGCACCTTGTCACTTGGGAGTACAAAGATCTTTTGGTCTTTGGAGATACCCGCGGGGTTGTTAAGTGTGTCATTGTAGAATTCAACGTCCCAAACACCAGGAGTCGTATCGAGAGGCTTCTCCGCGAAAGTAGGGTCGACAAAACGTTGTTTGGCTGTTGCATGGGCGCCTACGAGGGCTGCAAGATCGTGTGCTGAGAAACCCTTCTGTTTGAAGAGTTCGATCATCTTGTCGGCATCATCTCGAACATCTGGTAGGAGACCAGTAGGCGCAGCCTTTGTAGCGTCTTTGCGGCCAACGAAGGCAAGTACGCGTGGACCCTTCGGGCATGAGACGGTGGCATGGTTATGCGCATATTGGACAAGATCGGCGTACCCAACCTTGTACTTGGCCTGTACACTACGAAGTAGTGTGCGAATATTTTGAAGGCCTTTGTTCTCTGGTCGGTCCTCTTCGCCAAAGTCCATCAGTAGCGATCCATCGGCACCACCGTTGGGAGCATTTTTGTCCCAAGACCCAGCATCATGGAAACCCATACGAACTGCAGCACGAGCATTATCGTTGCATTGTTTGTCGGCTCCGACGAAATGTTTCGTGAGTTCGGCAGAGACATCATACCCTGAAAACTATTAGTACTTCGATACGATCGAGAAAGGTTTGTCAGAACTCACAAACACAGCATTTGTCGACGCTGAACAACGAGCATGTCACCGGCTTGTTCGCCTTAGTGTTGTCGATAGGCGATCTCTTGCCAGACAGAACATCAGCAATAAGCTGTTCCATACCAGAGAGATCCCCACCGCCAAGGATGTTATCGATGAGGCCCGGTGCAGCTTCGCGTTGTTCCAATGGAGTAGATGAAGCTATAGAGCACAAAGCGAGGAGAGGCAAAGCCAGAGATTTACTTAGGACCATGTTGAAAGTGAAAATATGTAACGACTGACAAGAGTATGAACAAATTACTAAAGGAGCCAACGAGGGATGGGCAACTATGAACTGGTGAGGAACGAAAAGATAAGGTGTTTAGAACATCCTTATATCCCGCAACAGTCTACTACAGCGGTCGTGTACAAACCCTAAGGGCTTCAGCCTGGTCGATCACGTCTAACACGGAAGCAGGGCACAGCGCAGTCGAGGCCACGGCAAGCCACGTCGACTAGAAAGATACAGCTCGGTCCTCGAAATAGTAATCTACCCCTGCAGCTTCGAGCCAAGCCAGCCGCTCCAAGGCGATGTAGTTAAGAGAACATGGCCAAACAGCTACCAGCTGATGGTCATGACTACGATATGCAGGGCCGAGCCTATACTAGTGATCTTTGGAGACAAGTAGTCTCCGGCTCCTGGTGAGAAGTGTTGGCAGTCCAATAGTCGCCGCAGAGTCCAGAAGGAAAATGCCAAGCCTCCGAAGCGGCGCGTTGAAGAACGGTCTAGCTGTTGCAGATACTGAATCTTGCTCAACGAGTATGAGTTGAAGCACTCGCCATTCGACAAGCAAGTGCAGGCCATAGCGAGCGGGCGAGAGCTTGCAACCATCGCATACTGCGCGGTTGCCACCGATGCGCAGCTGCGGAAACGCTCCTTGCCGAGAAAGAGGGTACTACATCGCCATTCTCCATCACCGCTAGCTTCCGTACTCGTTGTCTAGATTGCTACGAGGCAGCGATCATGTCGTATCTTCTCGTGAAGGCGCATGGTGGCTTGCCCAGACCTTGCTGGACTGGGTACCGAAGCTCGCATGCTTGCTTGGCATGGCAAGGCTCAATACTCTCCGCATGAAAATCCGGGACCTGAACCCACGATCCGCAAAAAGCAAGCGCATCACTTGCCTTGCAGTCCCGGCTCCTGCCATTTGTGAAATGACTAAGCGGTACGTTTGTGCTTCAGCTAGTGGGAGCCAGTACCAGCAGCTGAGACTCACTTCCCCTTACCTATGTTACGGCTCTTGGGGAAAAAAAGTAGTATCGAGCTGTCTTGCGACATCGCCTTAAGCAAGCGACATGGGAATGTCGTCGTTCGTACCCAAGGATCGAGTGATGATAGCGATAGAAAAGATAGCGCTGAGTCTTCAATCACTTGACCATACGTGGAGAGGCTGAACAGGGAGATCGACCACACTAGCTTAGTCGAGCAGCCGATGCTGTGGAGAGCCGGAGCCGTCGCGAGACTTCCAACTGTGTGCAACAGCATCGGCACAGCAGGTCAGACAACTTACTGCCTTGCAAACTCTACTGATTCAGCAAGGTGGCTTGTTCTGCGACTGATCTTGGTACTCAAGCCTTAGCGTCAGCTCACCTTTTCAATACCATTCCCGACGCTGATGTTGAGAGTAGTGTAGACTGGAACACGCCTCGACGCGCATGTAGAAACTGTCAAAAGCGAGGGTCTTTTCGGTACTTGTGCTGACTGCGCTTTTCTGCAGGTACCACTACAGGTACTAACAGGCTGGACGGTAACAAGAAAATATGCTAACAGTTTGTAGGCGCAGCCTGGCACTACGGCTCGGAACCAAAATGCAGGGCTGATCCGACGGTCGAGCGTTAGGCGAAATGCTGGTATCGATCGCAAAAGCCACAACTAGATCAGACCGCCCTAGAAAGAATTGTAACAGTAGAAGTCTCCAGATAAGGAGAGCGAGTTTGTTGAACTTTGCATACCTAGGTATCGTTTGCGTTGCCTTTCTCGGCACGCAAAAGCATGAGTTCCGACAAGCTGCTTACTTGTTTGTTTCGTCTTGATCCCAGCCCTGAACTCAACAATGCCATACCGCCATGAGATCCAACGGGAACCATACCGAACGACATTTCAGGAGCATCGCATCGTTGGAGTCGGAGACGAAGCAGCAACTGCAGCGCGCCCTAAGGTGGCGGCTTTAGCGGGAATAACAGTCTTGGCAGACGGCATACGGAGGTGCCGATGAGCGGAGGCCTGGAGGCGTCTCGCCCTTTCTGATCTTCATGTATCAACACCGTGGGCATTCTTGTGCTTCCCGTCTCAGAGTCCAAACAACGCTCTTTGACGCCTACTGTCACTTTCCTTCTGCGATCTCGCCACTCTAATTTCGAATCCGCGACCACTATCACGTCATGCACACAGATGTCGCGCCCGGAATCCTCTGGCAACAGTCCGCCAAAGCGTCGACGTACGGTTGAAGGATCGTGCTGGCCTTGCAAGCAAAGACGAGTCAAATGCGATCTCCAAAAACCTATGTGCCGCCGATGTTTCATCTCCAAAACAGAAGATTGCAGCTACGACAAATTGCTACTTAGATGGAAGAAGCGGCCTGCGAAAACCGTGCCCGAATGTCCACCACAGCTGTCCATAGAGCGTACCCTCAACAGCACCCACCTGGCAGTCAATGAGCGAAGAGCTGTAGAATATTTCAAGGCACGGTTATGGCCACTATTCTCAACTCTCCACAAGCCAGTTCCCCCGCCAGTCGCGCTTGCCATGCGCTCGCAACCGGTTCTCCAGGCCTTATGTGTATTTGCCGAGGAACACCGGGCCCTACAAGAGCGAGGATCTTCAAAACAGACCCTGGATAGGAGACGCCTTCATTGCTTGTCAACCATCCGCGGTCAGCTTAGTAGCGAGCATTGCGAGAACGCCTCGCTCTCTGCACTCCTAGTCGCAGTGCTGCTGTTGTACTTCCTCGAAGGCTACGTCAACTGCATGTCGGATGATGCTTCGACCCGCTGCCACCTCGCCGGAGCGATTGCAATTATAAACGCCATGGGTGGTTTTCAATCAGCGTGGTCGTCATCAGACAGAATCACTAGAATGTTGCTCTCGGAACTAGCGTCTACTGATCTGACCGATGCCCTCCTTCAAGATAGAGAACCCTCGTTCCCACCCACCATTTGGGAGCACATGGAGCCTGGATCGGTGTGGTGGGAATCTATTTCTGGTACTAAGTCGCTTGGATCCGTCCTGTCAACTTTGTCTGAGATGAGTATCTACCACCACAGGCTTCAAAATGGTATAGAGATTTGTGTTGACAAGGTGCAAGCGTTTGAGCGTGCGCTTCAACCTACATACTCTATGCTGGCATCTCCTAATGGAGATGCGGAACAAGACCTTTTCCACCCGGTCGCAACAGCATCGCTATCCCTTGTCCGGTGTTTTCAGCACGCTGGTCTAATATACCTTTACAGCGCTATACAAAACATCCCAGCCAACCATTTTCTCCTCCAGCAACATGTCCATGCGTGCTTAGAGTGCATACAAGGCATGGATACAAGATCTAGAGCGCAGAACTGTACTCTTTTCCCACTGTATGTAGCTGGCGCACATTCACTTTTGGAAGCACACCGGAACTGTGTCATGAGCACGCTTGAAACTATACACAAAAACCTGCGATTCGAGTCTGTCTTATCTGTCCGAGAAACTTTACTGGTACTGTGGGAGCCCTCTCGCAGTCCTACCACGTGGAGCGGAAGTTTCAAAAACAGTGCTATGTGTACACTAGTCATTTGAACAGAACTCCCCTGTTCTTTGCTGTCGTAGAAGATTACGATCGCTCATCCCAAATGCATGCGCATTGCGCGTCAACGAAAGGACGTCCAGGGGGCGACCACCCACGATACAATGGACTTCTTGGTCACTGTAGCCCATCTTCTTCAACCGTCGGTCCCGTACTCCTACTCAACTAGGGCCTCCACCTCAATTTCGATTTGCATGCCTTCAATACCAAGTTTTGTAATCTCGACACATGTCCACACTGGCCGGTGATCAGGCATAACCCGCCGCCAGCCTTCGATGCACATGTCAGCAGACTCGTCGATGTTTGTGTGGTACGATCGAATAGCGTAGACGTTTCTCCAAGACAGACTCTTTTCGACCGACTGAAGAGCTTTCTCAATATTCTCCAGCGCTAGTTCGACCTGCTTTGGAGCATCCGGGGCTACGTTTCCTTCCGTATCCCAGCCACCCTGACCTGATATCCGCACAATATTCCCTACTCTGACAGCTTGGGAATAATGGAAAGCCTTCGACTTCGATTCTGTACCCGCATAGTTTCCGAATGTTGCAGGCATACTGGAGATCTTGATGTAGAAGATACGATTAGATCGTACGGAATTGACCAAATATGTCGTAAAGTTTGTCAAGCGTGGTATACGTTTGTCTGAAGTTGCTCTTAACACATCTACGCAGTTGGCGGCTTCTTATATGCCCTCGCAACGTATGGGTCATGTTTCTGCTGTATGGGTCAAGTATCGAGTCAACGCAAAACAGCTCTGATCCACTTCGCTACGCATTCAAGTGGCACGCATACAAGGGCTACTTCATAACGAGGACGAGTCCTGAACTAAGACCGAGTTGTTCATACAAAAGTCCAGCGATTCGAAATTGCCCGGAATTTGCCTCACTTTGGTATAGGCGAGTTCGCTGTCATTGGGCCGCTATCCCCAGTGTTTCCGATGCAGCATCTTCACGATCTATGTCCGATGCAAGCAGACAGGTTCTCATCGCAGATACGAACAATCCCACGGGGCCAATGAAATTTCCCGAAATGGCAGGTTCGCAGGCATCATCTTTGCCACGAGGTGTGGATCCGGGGTTTAGCGTATCGGTATCTCACAGCTCAGGCTATGCCAGGTCTGGCAAGTACAGCGTCCAGCTCTCTCGACCCACATTTCTTGCAAACCTATGCAGGCGACCTTGCGCTAGAGATGTAGATAGCCACCAGTGGTGTCATTCGCCGTTGTCAATGTCTATTTCCAATACTCTAGCATTTAACGTGTCTTGTCTTCTGCTTACAACACTGCCGAAGTCAGTGTGCAAAAATACCACTACCACAGTGCGGATATGGTTCCATCTGAGATTGTGTTTACGCCTCTAGGCTTCGCGACTTGTGTGATTCTGCTTGTACTTTCGCTACTATGGCGGAGTCAAAGCAATAAGCGCAGCATCCTCCCTCAAGCTCACTATGAGAAACACAAAGGTGCGGCCATCTAATCATCTTGCTCAAGTGGACGACACTGACCCTCTCAAGTGTCATCCATACCGTTCAAAACACCATTGCCTAGGCCAGCGGAAGGCTACAAGTTGGAGCTTACAGATCCCAAACTATACCGACCGTTCCGCCATGGTCCAAACTTCGTTACTATGGGCATTCGAAAGATGCATTGGAACGAATGGATTGAGATGGATTCAAACTTCATCCCCTATCATGACGCCAAGGTACGCGAGCTTGAGAAGGATGTTGCATCTCGCGTGCAATATGTCGATAACGAAGTCACACGACTAGCCTGCTTTGAGGTTCTGGAAGAGTTGACACAGTATCTCACACATCGCTACCCGGAAGTCTTTCAATTGCACGGCAACATCCTCCGTAACACGATTACTGCTGAGGAGTTTCAATATCCGGCATCAAACCCAACGGAGGCTATGGTCACAGCAGCAAAGCTTGTGCAGGACGATCTTGTAGTTATGGTACTCAACGACGATGGCCACTACCACATAGATGCCGGAGCGGTCTGCTTACCTGGCTTCTGGCGCTTGACTGAGAAGTACCGCATGTCGCTCGACGAGCTTCACATCGAAGCTGGGGTACCTCATTATCAAGAGAAATTACAAAAGGCGATGAACCGGTTCTTTGCCAACATGACGTGTGAAAAACCTGTCATTCGGAACAACGTAACGAAGATACCCGCTCCACCTTACAAGCTTCCTGTGCTGATCAGCTGTAGTTCTTCATCCAGCTCGATGACGGTCTTGCGTGGTCCCACCGTATGGGCGACCAAAACTCCAATACAGTTGCCTCATGGGCTACCGCCAATTCCGAAGGTCTTCGTGTTGAAGATATCCACTTCCGCTCGGAAAGGCAATCGCTTCGACGTCTTCCGAAGTCTAAAGCCCTACTCTTTACCATCCGAACATACTTCGAGCCGGTTACTACTATCGCGAAAGAGCCGCATGTTCCAGGACGGTTGGCAGAGGCGATCAGGAGTTGGGACGAGACTGTCAGCTACTACAAGGGAAGAGAACATTGGGAAGGATTGCTCCTTCCATATCTAGATGAAGAACATAAGAAGCAGGTTGATGGTGGGGTGTTGGAGAAACCGGAAGGTGAATTTCCCTTCTGATTGCCTTATGGATGTTTGTGTTGGAAAACAATCTAGAACCCATACCTCATTGCTAGATACAGGCTTTCCCTGCTACCTGGTTTCCCTTGTCACTGAGTGTGCCATCCTTACCCAACGCTCAATGAATCAGATATACGCTTGCAGTATTTGATATGTCTAAACAAAGAGATCATCCTTATCAGTACGCTTAGGGTATATCACGTCAGCCCTTCGGAACTATATCTTACATTATCTTTGAGTTAACATGAAAATCAAAGCAGCGAAGCAGAGATTCTGCTGAAGATGGGAAAATATATTTCACAATGTTCACAATCACCATGGGTAAAATTTATCGACTACCGACACGGCTTTGTAATCAAGTGCTGCATATTTGTATCACTAGGACTAATTGTGATTTTTCAATCAAAGGAGCCTAAATCCGAATGTATTCTCCGACAGCGAAGACTGTGAGAGATTTGAAGCCTTAATGAACATTGTAAACCTCATCAGGAGGACCATTAAACTCTGAATGTTGTCAGTAGAGTATCCGGCCATGCTTCATTGTACAGGTGTCTTTTCGGTACTTACCTTTCCTACCAGAAATCGCATACCACAGCGCACTCAAACAAGCAAAACCAATCAACACAACGCTAGCGTAGTTCATAGAGACTTCCGTAACAGGAAGTACGGTTGGCATACTAAACAACACCATCTCGAAGAGGATCCATGCGATGGCACCAATATTCGCTGTGGTGCCAAGCAGGCTGCCTACGTTCCATTTTGCATGTGCGACTTCCTTTCTACCGGTAAAGAGAGAGATGGTGATAGGAATGAGGTACCCAATGGCAAGTGCGATGACGCCTACGGATGCGAAAGCAGTGAAAGCGCTGCTGGAACCTAGGTTAATCAGACCAAGCAACATTTCGACGGCTGTGACGAGCGTGAGGGAATATATTGGTCGGTCGGCGAAGGTGCATGTCCAGAGGCTAGCAAGGGGAAGCGCTTTGTCGCGACTGAACGCCCATGTGCAATGGGAAGCAGCGTTTGTAATTGCGATAGCGCAGAAGAGTGTAACGAATAGGATCATTATCATCAAGATCAAGGCTCCAGTCTTCGATCCCATGATGGAGTATACGACGTATGGTAGCGCTTGGCCATAAGGTGCATTGAGGATGTCTTCGAGTGGTGGAAGCGCGAAGCATAACGGTAGGACGAACAGCAGGGAAGCAATGCCACCAAAGGGTATGCACAGGGCGATAGCGCGAGAGACTTCGACCTCAGGCTGGGCGCACTCTTCTGTCATCGATGTTACCATGCCGATGGCAGAGAAAGCGTACGCAGGTGGGAGGAGGCCGATGAAGAAGGTAAAGCCTGTACCCCAACCTGAGAAACTACTGTCGTAGTTCCCCAGGGCGTAAGAGGCAGAATGACGGCCTTTCTGTGCGCGAACCAGTAAACCAACTAGCAGTGCCATGATGGTAACAAAGTTCCATACAGCGGCCACGGAGTCCACGTACGGCAACAGTTTATCTCCAAACGAGCATGCAAGGAATACCAACATGCACAGCGCATAGAATATGAGCAGCAGTTCCCAGTCTGATGCCATCCACTCTGGGTTGTGAACCGAGATCGTCGCAGCGATGAGAGAAGCGAACCCGAAGTTGACAGAAAGCGCAATCGTCCAGTTTCCGATGAGCCAGAACCAGCCCGTCAAGAACGACACAATCTTGCGTATTCCTTTGCGTTCGCCGCATAGCCGATATGACCAGTAATACACCCCAGACGATGTCGGATACCGAGATGCTAGCTCCGCGAGTGAGATGGCCACGCAGCCGTTGAAGAAGAGTACGACGAGGACACCGACGAATATGGAGAGCTGACCACCACCATAGATGGCGCTCATCCTACAACGTACGCGTACGAAGTCAGTTTATGTCTCATATACAGTTCGTGTAGGGGCAATTCTCACAAAGGTCCACCAATACCATACGGCACTGCAACGATGGCAAGGCACATCCCCAGAACAGAGATCAATGACCGATTCTTCGTAAGCTGGGCATTGTAACCCAAATGAACGTGCTCAACGATGCCTTCCTCATGGGTAGTCACAGGGCTCATAGGGTTTCCGAGCTTTTTCTCGTTGGTAGACGATAACATGATGAGAAAGAACTGGATTCCGATTTTGAAGGAGTAGTAGAAAGAGTGTGAAGTTGAGGGTCTGTACGAAGTGGTCGAATATAGCCATCACGAGCAGTTTCAACTCATCTCGTACATCCCTAGCGTATCTTTGTCTAACAACGTGGCGTTCGCCATGATAAGATATGATGATGGTCCATATCCACAGATAGGGAATGTCATTCATGCTGGCTCTTTACCCCAGACTACCCTTGCATTGATTCCAGCTTGAGCATGCACTGATCGCACGCCTGACGACTCGTCATAGTGTCACGTCTTGATAAGCGATGTTGAATAATCAGCTATGCCTCAGTTTGGAAGGATGATAGGCCTCTGATCGTCGTCCGGGGCCCCAGGTTTCGCGTGCAAAGCGTACACATGTGACTTTGGTGGAGTAAAAGCTTATCTCTCGCTAACCTGTCTGTCATCAAGCAGAAGCGTCTTGAAGCTCCGAACAACGACTATACCGGAGGAAGAAGTTTGGAGGGCAATGTTAACGCGCGTGCTGGCGTAGTCGAGACGTCGATCGGAAGTTTGGGCCCTGAGAGTGGAGCTTTTGCCTTAGCATGGCACTATACCGAAGACGGCAAGTTGACAGGCAAAACCGATCACGAAGCTATTGAGGCTATCTTATCACCTGGATAGATCACTGGCTAATGTAAAGGTTGTACATACTCCGGAAAATCAGCGAGAATGATGCCAAAAAAAAGCCTTTCAAGAGACTTGGGTCTGCTGCCGCGCTTCGTAGTTCAAATGTGCCGATCGAGACCCGCATGCTTTACATGTCGCCAGCAATGCGTCTTGATCTAGGTCTTGTCTGCTTTAGGAAGTGCGATGGGCATTTTTCATCGGATCAGGATGATGGTCATGACTAGATCAAATTATGAGACAAACTTCCGCTCAGCCTCAGTGCGGGGTTGCCTTGAT
>Ga0268250_10001345_pt1 | contig 10784 bp, 4 predicted proteins | sample AgamicAsSfe_FD_200448 | JGI IMG/M metagenome (GOLD analysis project Ga0268250, IMG submission 200448) | Agave microbial communities from Guanajuato, Mexico - As.Sf.e (v2) (version 2) | ecosystem: Host-associated > Plants > Phyllosphere > Phylloplane/Leaf | place: Guanajuato, Mexico | collected... | reverse complement strand
GTATACGTCTGTGCTGTCACCGTCTAATGGGCCTCTATCCTCACGTTGTTTGGACAACCTTGTGCGATTCCTTGATGTCACAACTCTTGCGGCGCGATGTTTGGGAGCCCAGTCCACTCTAGCGATGCCGGCATCGCTTTGGTCGACATCTGTGTGGTCGGCGGCAGGAACGATGTGATAGTATTTCGCGCCTACGGGATGTGAGCTTCGATCTCGAATTTGAGCTCAACATCAAAGACCTACCGCTGTTCGTCACCTTCTCTACAGCCTGTTCTGATTGCCCCTTGCTAAGTGCGCGGGATCTTTGCAGATGCGGGAGCTGGCATTGAGAAGGCAATTGCTCATTCCCAACCTCGAGCACACGTCTTGCCGTTTGCCTTACCGCGCGCCTGACTTTCTTCACCGGATTCTGTCTATTGTGCGCATCGTCCTCTGCATCCGACTTTGGAAACGCAGAAGCAGGCGCGGTCTTTCTGAGAAAGTGAGCTACCTCACCGGTGGTTGGATCATGTGTATACTGAGGGTCTCTCGGCTCGAGGAAAGCAGATCGCTCGATGATCGGACTCGTCGGAGCCGACCTCGAATGTGTTGATGCGCCGACATGCACTTGCAGTGCTCTTTTCTTCTTGCTGTCGTCCTCGCTCCAGTAGCAATAGTTTGCGCCCGCGGATCCCAGGTTGAGGTCGAGGTGATAGGGAGGATCTATAATTCTTGTGGCATGCTCTGCAAACTCTTTGCTTTCGAAAGCAGGAGCAATATCGCGGGGAGTGTGGTTGACAAAGAACGGTGTAGATGCGGCCAGTCGCCGGTATTCGTAGAGTTGGAATTGTGCAAGGTCTTTTGGAGGATCGACAGCACTATGAGCTAGTAATGTGGTCGCCATTTTGAGGCAGGCAGGAGGAAGTCTTGAAAGCAGCGACGGCGAGAACTCTATGCACTATGCAGTGCTGAAGCTCATGCCCCTGGGGATAGCTGGCTGTCTATCTTGAGTCTGCACAGGCGATGAGGCACAAGGAGGAAGTGCCAGGGTAGAGTAGAGAGCACAAAGTAACCTTGGCCAGCAGCCAAGACGCTGGCGTAGAGGTCACTGAGGAGCTCTGGCGGCGTGTATGTGGATGTGAATGGGAAGGACAAGGTGAAACAGCAGAGAAGCAAGGAGGAAGCAGCGGGTAAGGTAGCTGGCTGGATAAAGTTAAGGTATCTATTGGCGACATGGTTAAGTTAAGGTATTAGGTATTGAGTAGCGCCATGTGCGTCTGCGTGCGTCTGCGTCTATTGCTTTGACCCAATAATTCAGCAAGGGAAAAAGCAACGACCACAACGTGGAGAGCCAGGGCAGAAGGCGGCAAAAAATAAGCGAACGGGTCATCGGGACGAGATGATGAGATGATGAGATGATGGTGAGACGATGAGATGAAGGGCTTTGGGAAGAGTGGAAGCTGTGGGAGCTTTGGGAGCTGTGGAAGCTGTGGGAGCAGTGGGAGCTGCCGACCAAGGTTGCAACAGAATTAAGAGTATAGAGTATAGAGTAGCTCAGGCTAGCTGATGCTGGCTTGTAGTAGCGAGCCTGCCGGTCTAGCGAGGCTACCGGCCACTGGGTACTAGAGTACTACTACCATGTATCGGGGACAAGAAGAGAGACAAAGCTAGCTGCACTAGTACTACTGTTACCGCTACTGCTAGTAAAACTGGCAAAAGCAAGGAAAGCTTGCTGGGTGGATCCGCCTCGCTTCGCAATTGTGCTTTGAGAAAAGTTTTAAAAGTCGAGATCGTGCGGGCCTTTGCACCTAACGGCCATAAGAGCCATGAGCAACGGGTCTTTCTGGGTCATAGCTGTAGCGTGGCAGCAATAATGGCGATTTCTGGCACATGCTGCACCACCGCCATCATCCCATCATCCCATCCCGAGGTCACCCATCATCCCGTCATCCCATCATCCATGATCCATCACGCCAACTCAAGCTAAAGTCGCGGTGGGCGGTAATTAGCACAAAAAGCACGCACGCTACGGATGATAGCGCTCGTCTAGTAGTCCCTATTGCTCTTCCACTCCTCTCCTCAACCACGGTCCAGTGAACACCACTTCTCCTTGCTTCGCTTTGCTCGCTTTGCTCTTTCTTCCAGAAGTTCCGGGATCGAGGACTGTCTTCTACTATCTACATCCATGTTTTCTCGTGAAATCCACGTGCCCATGACAGGGGTGAAGGGTTTCGAGGCACACAGACTACAGACCCAACGTGTCATTCTCAAGATGTTTCCGCCCACAGCACTGGTGTGGTGCCTGACTGATGATACTCTCCATAAATCTCGCTTCGATGAGCAAACTGAGCAGATTCCCTCTCGCGCGACCCGCCTTATGCTTGCGGCTGACTGCATCTTGAAAAGCCTCCGACGTTGAACCACGCCAACGGCTCGCCATCTTTTCCAAACCTGTCCTTAGGAACCAATGTCCTGAGTATGGCAACTCTATGCGCGTCAGGAGAGATTTGTCAAGATATGAAACTGTGGATGTCAACCAAAGAATCATGCATGGCCTAGCTGGGTACTGTATGATAATATGGGGTAAGATAGAGCCTTTAAGTATATAGCGTGTACTACAGATAGTTTAATTAATTTATTATTATATATATAATAGTATCGTATCTATTACGTTATTAATCTATACTCTAATAGGTTATAAGCCTAGCTTAGCTAATTAATAGACTTCTATAGTCTATGAATTAATTCCTAAAAGGTTAATTGGTTAATAATATACTAAAAGTAGAGCTTAAAACCTAGGTAGTATAATGCTAAATATAGTACTCTGGCAGGATACTAACAAAGGCGATTAGGCCTCTAGATACCCTAAACTTAGGGATAGTATTAAGTACTATAACTAGGCTACCAATACCTAGTATAAACCTTTTAATTAGGAAGGTCTAGGAATACGTATAAGGCAACGTAGCGGTCCCTGAATTAACTTTTACTATAATAGTCTACTCTTAAAGACTCAGAGAATATAGAGAACTATACTTAGTATATTCTTAAAGAAATTACGGCTTATAATTAACTATAGGTATAGCAATAAGAGAGGACTACGGCCAGAAACAATATATTAGATATATAATAAGAGAATATCTAAAACTAAAATAAAACGGCTTCTTACTCTAACCATAGGCACGTTCTATTTACTCCTATAACTATAAAAGACTATCGATCAATTAATTCTTAGGATAGATTAGAATAGTAGATAGTAATATAGAATTATTAAGAAGAAATATAAGATAGCTAGTGTTATAAGGATATAAAGGTAAAGCGTATTATTACGCTTAGTCACTCTAAGGCTATTAAATCCTTATTAGGTAGCCTATGAATATTAGTAGCTATATAGTAATATCTAAAACGCTACGCCGTATAAGGAATAAGTATAATACTTAACCTCTAAAGTTGCCTCAATAAACTTAACTTATAAAACTATTCTTATAATATAGAAATCCTAGTAGACTGATTCATGGAATATACTAGGAGGCTAAAAGAATAGAGCTTTACTATTCTAGAGTAATTATCGATGGTAAATTTCCTCGTAAGTATTAATCTACTAATCTACGTAGATTAGTTAAACTGTAAGAGACTGGGCTCAGAGGGCTAGACAAGGAATGGGCAAGGAGCTAGGATTTAATAAGGACAAGACTAGATTGATACTAGAACTAGACTAGATAAGACTAGGGTGAATAACGAGAGGTTAGATAAGGAAGTAAGAAGGATCTCTAAGGATCGGAGTAGATAATAACGATAGACAGTACCCTATAGGGCGAGATAAGGTAGGATTAATCTAAGTACTTAGCTAAGGCGAGTCTAAACTATAATAGTACCCTTTCCTTCTTGAAGGCGGAGCTCCTGCGATAGTAGTATAGATCTATCTATAACTAGGCCCGGGTTTAGTAGGGTAACGGCGGTGAAACTTATCGAGGGATTTAACTATATTAGTAATATAGTCCTACGGTTCTTAAGTTTAGGAGTTATCATCCTAAAGGATACGGTAGTATAGCTTATAGGGGGCGTTTTGCGGGGTTCTAGTCCGGTACGATAAACAAGAGTCGAGAATATCTTTAGAGGCCTATTTAGTTTAGCCGTCGTCTACGATAACAGGGTTGCGAGGGGGATTAATTTACCCTTTAAAAGGGTCTTCGGCGGTAGGTCGAAGGAGCGTAGTACTAAAAATAGGGTATAAGGCGGAAAGCTAAGATAGTAAGTCGAGTTCGTATACGTAGTTTCCAACGCGGCGTTTAATAATAAATAGACCGAGGTTACGGTAGTCAAGTTTCTCGGATAGGCGGATAGTAGAAATATTCTTTACGTTTAACTATACTTAACTTCCTTTACGATAGAGAGGAGTAGGATTCCGGGAGTAATTAACGTAGTACTCCTACCAAGCTTATACCTAAAGTATAGATTCCTAGTAGTATTAGGAGAGAAGTTTAAGCTTCTCTACGTAGGTATTTGCTTTCTTAATTTCGGTAAGCTAATATACCGTAATATTATTAGGAATAGGAACATCGTCTTAGATTCTAACTAAAGGGTAGTAGCCTTTTTTAGTAAATAAGGGTGAGATTCTAGTAGTAGCGGATTTAATATTATTGGCGTAGAATTTAGTACTTATAATATACCGGGCCTAATCTTCCTAAAGATAATCAACGTAGGCGCGGAGGTACTATTCTAACTATTAGTTTACTACCTCTATTTAGCCGTCGGTTTCGGGGTAGAATGCTATAGAAGGCCGTAGTTTGGTGCCTAAACATTTATATAGATATTAGAAGAAACTACTAATAAAGTTAGTACCCCGATTAGAGATAATTAAAAGAGGAGTACCGTCATATCTCTAGATATTATTATAAGAAAGGTCCGCGACGGATTCGGTAGATATATTCGCGTATAGTAGGAAGCGCTTCTTTTTAGTAAGACGGTCTATAATAATAAGGATATTCGTGACTAATTCTCTACGATAGCGGCTAGTAGGGAGGCCAATAATAAAGTCTATTAAAAGGTATTTTCTACGGTACTCGGGGATAGGAAGAGGTTTTAGTACTCCTTAATACTTTTCCCGGCTTAATTTGATTATAGAACAACGGTGATAATTTTAGACATAACGGGCAACGTTAGCTACTATATCTGGCTACTAGTAGGAACGGGAGATATTTTTATAGGTTCTCTCGCGGCCGCGATAACCCGAGGACAAGATATCGTAATAAAGAGAGAGGAGTCGTCTATAAAGAGGCGAATATTTAGGGACGTAACGGCGATCTTAGTAATAGAGGTATCCTGAAATTTCCTAGTATTCCGTAAGAGATATTTTCTTCGACCTTTAAGTACCTAGTTCTTAGAGAAGTGTAAGGATTTCTTTTTCGAGGGTATTATAGTTGTAGGCTTCTTCCTATAACTATAAGGTAGTCCTATCGTCTTCGTTATTACTAACGTATATGGGGCAAAGCTCGACAGTTTTAGGGCTTAAGGGTTTATGGTTTTCTAGAATAAGGTTTCTTTAGAGTTCTAGAGTAAGGTTTCTTTGTTTTAGTAGGGTTTAGAATTAATATTATATTCTTTTATCCCTCTCTTCAGGGAGATCACCTAATCGACGAGTTAACGAATCCGGTTTTTAGCCTTACTTTCTAGGGCGATACTTAATTAAGAAGTCGAATCGTAAAAGATATTCCAACTAGCGAGTCTGCCGTCGTAAGAGGTTCTTAGTCGTTATAAAGTACTCTAGGTTTTTATAGTCTATAAGGATTTCTATAGGGAATTTCGAGCCTTAGAGTTCGGCACGCTAGAGTTTAAAAGCTTTTATAATTATACTAAGTTCTTTATTATAGATTTCATAATTATACTCGGCAGGGGTATGTTTTGACGAATAGAAGGCGATAGGGTAGAGTAACCTATCCTTTCCCTATTACGATAGAATGCCTACTATGACGTAGTCGGAAGTATCTATTTTAAGAATAATCTAAAGATCCGGGTTAAAGTACGTAAGGATAGGTTGCTTAAGGAATTTAGCCTTTAAACGTTCGAATATACTAGTAGTATTAGGGGTCTATTGAAATGGTTTATCCTTTTTAGTAAGAGCGGTAAGAGGGGACGTAATAGTAGAAAAGCGAGGTATAAACCGGCGGTAGAAGTTTACGAATCCTAGTATTGTGGAAGGGTATATAGTAAGGCTTAGTAGAGGTAGAAAGTATCTCTAGGGATACCTCTTTTGCCTTTATAGCGTAGTAGTTAGGCACGCCTTCTCCCTTTAGAAAGGAGAGGGAAAATCTAATCTCTATTTCATAGTAAACTACACCCGATAGCGGGGGCGTCTAGCGCGTTTCGCCTACCCCGCCCTGAACTTTCGGATATATGCGCCGAAGGTCGCGGGTTCGATTCCCGCCGGCGTACGAATCCCTTCTACACATGCTATTACAGCGGGGTACGGTAGGGTAGGTCCCGATACCTTAGGGCCGAAAAATTAAGGATTTTTCGTAGTTTCTCGCTATGCGCTAGCACCGAGGGGGCATATAGTAGAAGGGTATATAGTAAGGCTTAGTAGAGGTAGAAAGTATCTCTAGGGATACCTCTTTCACCTTTATAGCGTAGTAGTTAGGCACGCCTTCTCCCTTTAGAAAGGAGAGGGAAAATCTAATCTCTATTTTACTAGGAAGGACTATATATCCTTAACGTTTAACGGTGTTTCCTAATTCTTAATTATCTCGACTTTCTTTAGATCTATGCGTACGCTAGACGTAGTAACGATAAGACTAAGATAGTATACTTCCGTAGTATAGAATTCGTATTTAGTAACGTCGACTTATAGTCCCGCCTTAATCAGACGATCTAATACTCGACGTATATAGGTAATATGTTCTTCCTAAGAGGAGCTAAAGATCAAGATATTGTTAAGGTATATAGTATAGAATTCGAAAAGAAAATCGCCGAGAATATTATTAATATAACCCTAGAATAAAGCAGGTCTATTATATAGACTAAAAGGTATAACTATATATTTATATTAGCTATACTAATAAGTAAAGGTAGTTATCTATTTATCTTCTTTCGATATTCGAAGGCGGTTAAAAGCGGCGATAATATCGAGCTTAGTATAGATAACTACTTTAGAGAGTTTCTATAACGTTTCCGATAGTAACAGTAAAGGGTATCGATTCTTAACCGTTAGGGCGTTAAGTACACGATAGTCGACGTAAAAGGGCTACTATCTGATTTTTTAACAAAAAGGACCGGCGAGGACGCTAGGGATTAAGAGGTATAAATAAACCCTTTTATAAGGTTATCCTTTAGGTAATCTCGAAGGACTTCTAATTAATTACGGCTTATCGGATAGAGAGATCCGGAGGGCGCGGTTACGCCTTCTTTAAGTTTAACTCTATAATCCAAAGTACGGTGGGGTAGGAGTAGTTTAGAGTTAGCGCGACTAAAGGCTAAAATACGACTATAGTATTCTGTCAGTATAATAGTCTTTAGATTAAGGTTCTTTTCTAGGTCTTCCTTATTTCGTAGTTTACTAGTAGTAACCTTACAAAGAGAAAGATCTTAAGTAGGGTTTAAAGTAAGATTAAGGTCTCGGAGGCTAAGGGTAAATAACTAATTTTCCTTTCTTTTCGCGAGAGATATAAAAGGAGCGGGGCCAACTTACGTAATAGAGAGGGACTTAGGTTTCTAAGGTAGGGGAGGACTAACGGATTCGGCTAACTCGTAGCCCGAATCTTCTTCGGTAGCTAGTATAGGTAAAAGCTTCGTCGTAGTTAAAGGTCGAATAGGTTTAGAATAAGTAAAGGTAGATTAAACGCGAGCCTAGAGTTCTAGGCCGTCGGCACGGTATAAAGGTATTCTATAGGTTTTCCGATAGTTAATAGACGTAACGTGATCTAGCCTAGCTCGAGGAGTACCGAAATAGTAGTTTATCTAGTAGAAACTCGAGTTAAAGGTTAAAGAGAAGTTAAGGAAATCTATACGAGGATTATACTTTCGTAGCTAGGGTAAACTAAGGATAAGAGCATAGTGTTTAAGACGGGTAAGGAAGAAAAATATTAATTTATTAATATATCTATTAATATTTATAGAGGTACGGGTATAGTGAGTAATATAAGTCTTAATATTATCATTAAATCCACGTAAGGGACGTAGCTTAGTTAGGGTAAAGAAAGGGAGATAGTAAGCTCGCGTATAAGCGATATCTATAAACGCAAATCCGGAATAACCTATATTAATAAAGGAGTGAACTCAATAAGTATTAGCTATAGTAGGTGTAACTATTATACGATAGTTATCGAGTCCTTCTTCTTCAATTTCAGAAGTCATTATAGATAAACGTAAGGGTATAGTATATTAAGGTTCCTAAAAGCGACGTTATTTAGGAACTAGGCGTTTCCTAACTAATTTTAGGGTTCTAATTCCATCTCGTAAACACGGCTGACTTTATAGGTGTAATAGGCCGCGATATATCCTCGTTCGCCGTAGTATAGGCAGAGGTAATTATCTTGGCGGTATTATTTTTCTTTATTAGTTAAAGGTCCCCGAGTACGGGTTAAGTCTATAGTATCCCTACCTTAACTAGTAGTACGGGCTAGGATTAGAGTAGCGTTAGCACCTATAGTAGGAGTAGGGTTAGTGTTTCTTACGGGACTAGTCAACGATAATCGAAGAGTATTAGGAGCTAGAGGGCTGGATATAGCGCGAAGGGCGGCACTATATAAGGTCCGGGAAAGGGCTGAAAGTATTATAGCGGAAAGGATAGCGGATTTAATACGTAAACATTTATCCCGGTATACCTAGTAGGTGTCGGGAACGAAGCTAAGTATAGCGACGCTAATTAGACGGTTTCGTAATTCGTTACTAATTATAAGAGTAAGTTATTAGTAGAGGCGATCATCTTCTATAATTCTGGCGATATTTATAAGTCGCTTAAACTCGGCTAGAAATTCGGTAAAGCGGGTATTCCTTTATCGTAGACGTATCTAATTAAAGGTGGCCTACTCTTTCTTATTCGGGTTTCTATAAAGGCGTTCGAGATTTACGACAAACTTATCAACGGAGAGTATCGTAGTCGTTCCTTTAGACTAATATCCTTCTATCGCCTTAGTAGGGTTTCCTTTTAGCCGGCTAAATATATAGCCTACCTTCGTCGCTTCGGTAGGATATCGGTCTATATTTAGTTAGAGCTTATTATATAGCTAGGAGATAAAACGGTTAAGACCGTTAACTTCGCCCGTAAAATAATCTAGGTCGGGATATTTTTCGCTTTTATTTTTCGCTTTTAGGAGAATAATCCGAAGGGGTTCTTTAGTTTAAAGCTAGACGTTTAAGGAGAGCTATTATAGGTATATCCTAAGGAGGCGGATCAAAAGATATAGGAGGGATAGATATAGAAGGAGGCGTATTCGTCTACGTCTCGAGCTCTTATATACGGAGGCGGAGGGCCTACGATTCCTATCGTATCGCCTCTATAGTTTCGGCTATCTACTTAAGGTATTCTTCGAGTTGACTAGGAGAGTTCGTAGGTTGCGATATCGTTATAAAGACGCGTATATAGACGCGTTAATAGAGAGGTTTAGTCTAACCTAATATAAGAGACTAGGCTCGGAGGGCTAGATAAGGAATAGGTAAGGAACTAGGATTTAATAAGGATAAGACTAGATTAGTACTAGAACTAGACTAGATAAGACTAGGGTGAATAACGAGAGGTTAGACAAGGAAGTAAGAAGGATCTTCAAGGATCGGAGTAGAAAATAACGATAGATAGTGCCCTATAGGGCGGGATAAGGTAGAGTTGATCCGAGTACCTAGCTAAGGCGAGTCTAAACCATGACATAAACCTTAAATAATTATAACTTAGAGTTACCGAATAGGACTTAGGATTTATTACTTAGGAAACTATTAATGAGTTACTAAGTATATCTATAAGGTATAGAGCCTATAGGAAGCATACGGTAAGAGAAGCGTATTATATAATTAAAATATTAGTTAAGCTATTCAATACGGAACTACGAGTTAGGAGTACGCCTACTCTCCTATATAGTTAGTGGCTCTTAGCAGACCTTTATAGGTCCGACGTAGTACCTCTATAGCTAAGTTCTACTATCGAGTCCTACCTAAAAATATACGTACCCGCGGCCCCGAGGATCCGCCGGTCTTAGGTACTATATTATCTCCCTTCTATAGTAGCGACTCGCCACCTTAGTAGTAGTTACATATACGCTATATCTATGTATATAGACGCTTGTTAAAACCCTTAAATCTAATTAGAAGAATATAGAGGAATAAGCAACCTATTTAGTAGTAGTAGATTACTTCTTTATTTAGTTTATTGTAACGTTAAATTAACTCGAAATTAGGATATATGTTTTAGATTAATTTAAAACTCTTTACTATAGGAACGTTGGCTATGCGCTAACGGCCAGCTTAGGTTACCTAGTAATTTACTTACTAGTAAGCTTAGACTTTTACTTCGTATTATTCTTTATCGTTGCCCTTTATAATCCTAAATTACTAAGTTTATTACTATATTGAGAAGAGAAGTTAATAGTATGCCGAAGCTGGGCACAAATATAAGCTCAAGATAATAAATCAAAAGGTCCGTCTTAAGAATTACTAGAATGCTCAATTTGCTATAGAAAGAGACTAGCTAGGCTATATAGAAAGGACTTACTTGGTGGCATATATCTAATAGACCTATGTATAGGACATTTACCCGGATAGCCTTATATACTCGTATGCTGCTAGTTAATGATCTTAGGTTATCTTAGCGTCTATCGGATACC
>Ga0268250_10001344_pt1 | contig 10787 bp, 9 predicted proteins | sample AgamicAsSfe_FD_200448 | JGI IMG/M metagenome (GOLD analysis project Ga0268250, IMG submission 200448) | Agave microbial communities from Guanajuato, Mexico - As.Sf.e (v2) (version 2) | ecosystem: Host-associated > Plants > Phyllosphere > Phylloplane/Leaf | place: Guanajuato, Mexico | collected... | reverse complement strand
ATTAATAAGTCTTTACAGATATAAGTATTACCAAAACTTAAATGTGTAAAACCTTGATGAAGATTGAGCTATATAGGTTTTTTTCATGTTAATGAATTATACTATTAGGAAAATCAAACAGAAAAGATGAGATTCCAATGAATGTCTTTAACATCATTGGCTTGATTCAAAGCAGTGAATTAGAAATGTTTCCTTAACTTCAATCGGAGTATCTTTATGATTGCACTAGAAAAGTGGCAGACCTCTACAAAAAGGAAAGCCATTGAAAAACTTTTCATTAGTAGTCTAGTTTTCATGGGCGCAAGTACAACTTATACTACTCAAGCATTTGCTGCTACACTAAGTGCAATTCCCAACGTCACAAGTAGATCTGTTGCCGTTTTCCCACTTCCAGTAGCAACTGATATAACTTTTAGTGTAAATGTTCCTGCTGTAGACGGATTACCTCCTGATATCAGACTTACTGATTTTACGGCTCAACTATTTGATAATTTAACAACTTTAGATCGAGCAAGTTTTAGTTGGAGTGCTGCTCCAGGATGGATAGTAAGCAGTCAAGATAATCTAGCTGGAAATGCTTATTTTCAAGCACTCAGCTATAACACAGGAATTTCACCAGGTGGAACTCTTGGTGGTTTTCAAGTTAGTGGTGTTGGAATAGATTTAGCTTTAACTGGAAATGTAAGAATCACTGACGTTAGCACTTCTGTTCCTGAACCCCTAACTATTTTTGGCACAGCCACAGCAGCATTAGGATATGGAGCCCTACTCAAACGCAAGTATTCTAAAAACACAGAATCTTGAGCTAGTTATAGGGGTTAGAAGTTCTAGATGGGGATAAACTGTTATCCCCCTTTTGCATTGGACACCCGTTTATGGAAATGGGTAGATATCAGCCATTTATGGAAACGGTATAAAGTTGTAGTGGTGATAAGTTGCAGAGGTGGATATAAGCGTATGTCCCCCTAACCTACGCTGCAACCCTGCCTACGCAGCAGCACATTAAACCTACTAGCAACAAGTCTTAAACCTGTAAACAAGTTTAGAAGGGTAACCAATCGAGTGGGAAACACCGTGGCGAGTTAGTGAGGATGTTTCGTCGCAGAATTGACTTTTTATAAACCCTATTATATACCTCGATTAACCGTTATTTGGGTAATTCTAACTTTGGTTCAGCTTATTTGAGTATCCTGACGTAGTAGCAAGGATTACAGGGCTTAGATGGGGAAATTACGATATGCCCGCCTACTATTTGACACCCGTTTATAGAAATGGTTAGGTAGAGGGATTAGCCATTTATGGAAACGGTAATGAGTAACGAAGCTGTAGCAGTTCTAAGTCTAGGGTCAGTTTATTGCTCGTTAGGTTTGGTGGCACAGTCTCACGGTCGCAGAGGCTGGCAGGGTCGGGGTGGTTGCAGCGCTGGCACAATTGGAACGGTTGGAGCGGTCTAACTTTTTTGCGTCAAGGGTAGGAGTTTAAACCTGAAAGTTTTTTTAAAAGTAAATCTGCAGGGAACCCACAGAAAACCTACTCCAAATAGATTACAGCTATGATGGGTTTAAGTGAGACATTAATAGTAGAGGTTTGCTATTCACTCAAAATATTTTCATGAAACAATTGTGGAAAAAGCTCAATCATTCCTTTAATATACATTTTCAAATAATCAATAGCGTAACTTAATAGAAGTCTTAGAGTTAACTGAGCAAACCCAGTGTTTGCTACATTACCTGCTGTTTGTTCTAGTGCGAAGGGAGTAGCATGAGCTTCACTTGATAAAATTATATACATACCATCTTGGTGTTCTTTTTCTAATCCAGCCCTTTTTTCTATTTCCTCTGGAGCTAAATACATAGCGCTCCCTTCTGATAAACAGCGCTGTTTTTCCGAGTCATTTAAACTATCAAAAAAATTATGGTTTCTTATTTCCTCCTTCAATTTTATTACTTCTTTCTCTAGGTTATCACAAATATCATTTTTTTCTTTATCTTCTCTTGGAATAAACGAGTCAAACTTCTTCACTATTCTTTTTTTATCATAAGCTGATTTGCAGTTAAACTTTAAGTATCTCAAATCTCTTTCATCATCAGATACTTCCTCAGTAACTCCATAGTAAAAAACTCGGTAAAGCTCAACTATACTTCGTATTATACTTGTCATTGAAGGCGTATCAATAGGAAAAGCAATATTATTTTCATCTTGTTTTTGACTATTTTCTACTATCTGAAAGAAATTATAAAACTGAATAAAAACTCTGGCAAAAAGTATACTTGCAAAATAATGCCGAGATGATGGTGTCTGAAATCCATCTAGTTTTTTAGTCATTATATGTGCTTTCATAATAAGCGTTTGTAATTCCCCTAAGTTATTATTAATTTCTTCGTTAAGCATTTTTATTCCCCTAGGTTTTGGCTTTGAAAAGTAGAACTATTTTGCATAATTATTATTTTACACAATTACGTCTGAATGACCAACTGGGCGTCAACTTTTCCAACACAGCACCTTAAACTTACAGCAACTTCTGAGCGCGTCCAAGCTGCCACTGATGACTGCATTTTGATGTTCCCCCTCCCCATTGTCCGTTCCGGGGTACTCAGTCAAGGGTCCGACAAATTCTACTCGGTAAGCTTTCAGGCTCGTCTGATTTCCTTCGTTACTTTCCACAATCTTTAGCTCGCCTGAAAGCTAACCTCGTCACGAATTTCTCTTTTCCCCCTTGACTGAGCCTCCCCCCTCCACTGGTTGAAGAGGTGGGGGAACACCAAAAAATATCAATCTTGCTACCACCAGTTCTATTCTTCCGAGGAATGTTTTTCCTCTATCCCCCTAGAATTTTATTGGCTGTTTAACCTAGTTTTTTGGGTTAAATTTTTGAAATTTCATAGTATATCATGTTTTGTGTTTTTGTGGGATGTTTACCGGGTATCACTCGACCCGGTTAATTTTGCACGTTTGGTGCCTGCGGCGCCCTTAAATTCTGAGTGTCGCGGCCGGGGGGGGCGGGCCACGCTTAGCTCCCCCCCCCGGCCCACGCTTTTCATCCTGCTACAACTTAATTGTCTAGCAATGTGTCTAGTAGTGTATCTACACTGTCTACACTGTCTACAATGAGCTTATTCATCACCTCCTCCTAATTTGCTAGCGGCCAAAATGACATTAAAAATTTCTCTTGCTTCTTCTAGCGAGTCCGCAATTTCCTCAAGAGCCTCAGGCACGACATCACGATAATGGTTCAAAAGTAGTAAGGACTTGCGAGGCTCAGGACTGTCATTTTCCGATAAGTAAATATCCAAGGATGTAAGAAAAATTTCACAGTCCCGAGGATTTACCAGCTCATTCACACAGCTAGTTACAAGAGCAAGTAATTGCTTAAACGTTTTGCGGTCAATGCAAATTTGGTCGCCTGCATTTGGCGATTTACCTGAAATTGGTGGCATAATAATTTTGCTCCAAGCGTTCTTAGACAACGGTTGGGGAAGTCGTGACTTGTTCGGTGTTAGTAGCACCGCGCAGTCGCGCCTCAATCTTCCTTAGTACCCACGATCGCAGACTTACAACCACCTGTCAAGTGATAAGTGTAAAATTTTGCGTTTCGATGGCTAGCAGTCGCTGTTGAATCTCCGCCAAAAGTGCTTCTCGTGACATTATTTTGTTTGTGGGGTACGGGTTGAACCACATTAAATCAGGATAGTGAAAATATTGGCTCTTATTCTTGACTTTGATTGTCCCAAAATCAATTAGAGCTTGATTAGGCATTAATAACGTGTCAACCCCAACATTTCCGATACTCCAAGGATAATAGCGCTCAGAACCATCGGGAGACTTAAACGCCAAAGCTGTACCATGGCCCGCACCCAACAGTTTTAAATTTGCATCAGACACGCAATAGAATCCATAGGCAAGCGAAACAGTAAAGTCAGGATTAGCTACCCGCCACTCCCCAATCGTGATGTCGCCTTTGCCTGCGGCTTTCTCAACCCAAACTACCGAACCAAAATTGAAATGATGATCGCAGGAATAATTAAAAATTGGCGGTAAGCCCACACGCTCCAATTTTGCGTAAATGTAGTTGCACCTATCCATCTGTGCCATCCTCAATAATTTCTAAAATTTTCTCAACATCACCGAGCGTTGCTGTAGATTTTTTGCGCTGTGCCTTCAACTGGTTGAGCAAGTCGGCTGCTTCTGGGAGTTCAATACCGATCGCGATCGGCGCTGAGTTTTGTCTCAGGTCGGAGAGTTCGCGCTCTACTTCCTCTCGATCGGCGCGCTCTTGCTCGAGCTGCGATCGCAATTCCGAAATCTCTTTCTCGCAACTAGCCCTGGCGTCTACTAATTCTTGCTTCAGTTTCTCATTCTCCGCCTTCAGGTTGCCTAAGTCGTTCTGCAACTGTTCTGCAACCCCGCTGTCAACCTTGGGTAACTCCGCAGAATCACCCGATTCTAACTTTCCCGGCAAAGCTTCCCATAAAGCTTTTAAGGATTCCTGTAAAGATTCTTGCAAAACTTCTATGCGTTCCTCAAGCGCAGATATGCGCGTGTCTGTAACTTCTTGAGTAACCGTATCAGTAGGTATGTTATCCTCTACAAGTATGTTACTGTCTAACAAAGGTGTGTTATTTAACTCGCTAGGTATGTTACGTAACTTCTGAGGTGTGTTACCTGGTTCGGCACTTAACAGTCCGAAAAACTCTGCAAGTACGGCGTTAACCCCTGCCGAATACATGAATCCTTTTTTAGAAACCATGCCTTTCTGTTCGCAAAAAGCAATCAGAGCCTGCTCTACAGCAGGATCAAGGTATACAGCGATATGTTTCTTGTCGGTAGCCATAGTATATTACTTGGTTGAGTACCATACTATTATAACATACTTGCAGCGCGTAACATACCATTAAGTAACATACTTATAGCGAACGCTTGCCAGTTGCGGGGGCGCGAGTATTCGCCAAAAATGGACAAAACCCATTTTTCCTCTATTGCCATCGTAAATAATGGTTATCAAAGGCATAAAATGAATAAACCAGAACTGTCGATAGCCCGCCTTGAAGCTTCCCTCGATGCCAAAATTTCGAGACATTTCGACATTTTAGACACTGATCCTGACGTGCTCAAACAACTTTTAGCTGACAAACGCTCTGAAAATACACGACGCGCCTATGAGCGTGATATCAATGACTTTTTAAAAACTATGACGGGAAAGTCCGCCTGTCCTGATAACGTTTTGGAGTTCCTGCACCTGGAAGAGCGTCAGGCCGTGTCGGTGGTGTTGAAGTACAAAGCCAAGCTGATCGACAAGGGACTTAAGGAAGCTACTGTTAATCGGCGGCTGGCGGCTGTCAAAAGTCTGGTGGAAATGGGCCGCAAACTCGGCGCGTGTCACTATACCCTAGGAGACATCAAGGGAGAGAAAGTTGCCGGCTACCGAGATACGACGGGGGTTGACCGAGCAACTTTTGAGCGAATTTTGCAGCAGTGCGATCGGGAGACATTGGCTGGAGCGCGCGATTATGCCTTGCTCCGGCTGCTGTGGGGCAATGCTTTGAGGCGAAACGAAATCAGTCAGTTGAACGTTCGAGATTTTGACCCAGCAAGTAAGACTTTGCAAATTCTTGGCAAGGGACGCGGCACTCAGTCAGAAGTAGTGGACTTGGGCGTGGCGACTGTTCAAGCGATCGCCGATTGGTTAGAAGCAAGGGGAAGTTGCGCGCACGATAGCCCGCTTTTTATAGCACTTGACTCCGCCCACAGCGGACACAGACTTAGCGGCGACGGTATCTGCAAGATGGTTGTCCGTCACAGCGAAAGTGCTGGTATTAAAAAACAGATGTCTCCTCACCGCATCCGACACAGCGCTATCACGGCGGCACTGGACGCAACAGACGGGGATGTGCGGAAGGTTCAGAAACTCAGCAGGCACAGGAATTTAAACACCCTGATGATTTATGACGACAACCGGGGCCGCGACCAACAAGACGTTACCCAAATCCTTGATGGGATGTTTTGAGATTTGTTACTGGAATCGATTTTAGACAGTCTCTCCCTCCCAGCGAATCAGATCCGGGATGAGTCATAAGCTGACCTGGGCGTGGAACTGCTACAGCTTCATCAAGAACGTAAGCTTGGAACCCTTCGGAACGGTGACACGAACTTGCTTGCTACCGCGTGACTCCTTATCAAGCTTGACTCTGTAGTCAGTCTCACCGCTGCCGTACCTGACAGAAATAACCTCGCCGTGCTGTCCCTGATGCATACTACCGACTTCCGCAATTACCACCCGATCGCCCTTTTTGAACTCTTTGTGCTTGGCTCCAACTTTTGCGGGAGTTGAAGGGGTAACTTGGACAGCGAGTTCACAATCAACGTTCGCGTGAGCTTTCCCGATTTGTTCTGTAAACTCTGCGGAGGCGCATTTTACCCCCTCCCCCCCCTGTGACAGTGGGTTGGTGTTGACTATCTCATTAACTCCTTTACTATCAGGGGTTTCAGCTATTTCTGGACTGGCACAATCCTCTTTTGTGTTGACTATCTGTTGACTATTGTGTTGGCTATTGTCAAATCCTTTAGAGGCATGGGTTTCAGAGTAATAGTCAACATCTGATACTGTCTCTTGGGGGGGGGGAGGGGGTTGTGAAATTACAATCGCATCATTTAATTTAGAGGCGTACAGAGAATAAAGATTGAATCGTTTATCACCGGGGGCGGGGCGACTATTGATAAGTCGCTTATTTTCCATCCGACCCAGTACGGTATAAACGCTGTTACGTTGCTCGCGACCAATCCCCATCAGCTCCATAATTTCGGGCCCTGACAAGCTTCTTTGATTGTCCAGTAGGACTTTTAGTATCCGTTCCTGGTAGGTCGATTGCTGCTTGGCCTCTTGCGGGTCAACTCCAACTTCTCCCATGAACTCCCAAGAGTTATTTTCAACATTGAATTCAATATTTAGGGTTGTACCTTCGGCATCGCGAGAGGTCGCCGTAAAGATGCGCTTGGGGTCTTTTGGATCGACAATCATCCGTTTGGCGTTGTTGGGGTCTTTTTTGGGAATTTGTTCGAGCATCCAAGTTCCCCAACAAGCGCCCACAATCGCCGTTGACCCTCGGACCCGCTCAACTCCGATCGCATCGTTGCTCTTGTTGGCGTGGTGTACCAAAATGCCACTCGCGCCGTAGCGACTCAGCATATCGTTGAGCGCGATGATGTTGTCGGCAAACTCGGCGCTATTCTCGCTAATTTCTTTGCCCGCGGTGATTTTCTTAAGGGAATCTACCAGTACCAAGTCAGGGCGAAAATTCTCCAGCTCTTCCTCTAGCACTGCCATCTGATCGATAGTCCATTTAGGGAAGATGTGCAGATTTGGGCTATCTTGTTTGCGAAATCCCCGTTTGATTAATTCCTGTTTTAGTGACATCTTGGAGGCATCAGGCGTTATCAGCAATACCTTGCCTTGCTTAGTTTCTTGCCCCAAAAAGCGAGATTCTCCTGTAGCCACTGAAAACGCCAAATCTATCGCCAGCTTGCTTTTACCGACTTTTGGCAATGCACACAATAACACTGTCTCGCCGACTGGGAGCAAACCAGGAACGAGCCAGTCCACCGCTTCCGACTCGGAATCAAGCAAGTCTTCAAACGTCAACCGCTTTGTTTCTGGCGTTAGTGTCCGCTGTTTCATCGCCGCCATCGCTTCCTTAATAGTCCCCGCACCCATGCTGTACTTGGGTGCTAGCAGGGCAATTTGGCGGCAACGCTCTACAGGGTCGGACATTTGCAGCAAACTCAGTAATTCGAGCTTGAATCGTTCTTCATCCATATCTCGCTTTAAGGGCTTAATGATTTTATTCTCCCAAGCATAATCGCCCATTCCCGTCTTCTGCCGCAGTTCTTCCAGCTTGATATTGGTGGTGAGCTCGTCACGTTCCGATCGCAGTATTTCCCGTGCTTGCTCTGCCGCTAACCGCATAGAAAGCTTGGTGGTGGTTGGTGGCGGGTTGCTCGATCGCTCGGAGCGTTCTTTATCCCCAAATTCCTGCCAGTACCAGCTTTTTATGCAGTTTTCTACAGCGTCAGGAGATGCTTTGTTAATGCTTGCGGATGGGTTTGAACCCTCTGCTGATTTCCAAATTTGGTTCCACTCCTTCTCGTCCCATCCGCCACCAGATGAGCAGCGCCGACAAGCATCAATAAAGAGGGTGTAGGCATCGTCGCTGGTGGTTTGTCCCAGTGAAGCAAAATCGTTAACAGTCCCGATTAAGTCTCTGGCGAGAGTTGCCATTGAAGTATTGCGCTGGGTTGAGACGCCTTGCAAAAATCCCTTGTTTGTCTTACCTAGGGCGCATAGTAGGGGCACTGGTATCGGGACTGGTAGTTTTACACTGTCGTAGCAATCAGGTTTATCGGATGTGACAGAGCCTTGCGCTTGCTGTTTCGGCTGGAAAAATGTCGCTTCTGTTTTTGTTGGTGTTGGAACGATCGCCCTCAGTTCGGCGTATGTGTACAGCTTGCCAGAGTTGCTGGCAATTACCGATTGCTTACCGCTTGAGTGCCATGCCCCCGCTAACCGCATCACACGGCTGGGATTTTTTAACGAGCGATCGGCGTCGGCAAACTCAAGCAAATCGGTTTGGAGCGATCGCCAATTCTCGACGGCAACGGACTCGTCAAATACCCAGTACGAATGGATCGATTTCCCGCCGGTGTCAATTTGCAGTGTTGGCTCTGGCAGTCCTAAGTCCTTCCACAAGTCAACTTGAGCAGCTTTGTCTAAGTTGTCGTGTTCGTAGAATATGGCACGCGCTTTGGTGACATCTTTGTCTGTGTGTCCCCCGCCGTTGACCACTAAATAAACGCCCCGCCCTTCGGCCTGAAATTTGGTGGTGTGTTCGAGTAATTGGTCGAGATTGGTTGTTTTTGCTTTCCGCCCTGCATCCCCATTTTTTCGAGAATCTGTACTGGGGAAGAAGGCACGTAGGAAAACTCGATCACCTTTTTTGTAGCCTAACGTGGCTAGCTGTTGCCGGACTTGCTCGCGGTCAATTGGCTGAGGAGAGGTCGCGTTTATAAGTTCACGAGCGCTTGAAGTTTGCCCGTTAGTCGGAGTATGATTGTCATACATAGCCTTTTACTTTTTATTAGGGCCTTTTCCCTTTTATTGAGTGAACTTACCAAAAGCCGCTGGAAACAGGTCTCAATTGTTAAGCAGCGGTTTTTTGGCGTGTACAATTTTATCTCCGAAAAATTCAAAGCACAAGTGAGACCAGCTTTTCTGGCGTCAAAAGATATGTTAGAAAGCCAGCCTTCTCGTGCAAATGAGGTACTAGCTCCGAAGGCCACTGCCCGTAGAATGGGACTGAGCCTAAATTGGTGGGTTGTATGCACGCGCAGTCTCACGGTACCGCCTGTTTCTCGGGTTCTGCCTAAACCCGCCTTCCTAGCAACCGACTTTGGGAGATTCCCGGACTCATGCAGCCGAACTGGTACAAATCGCGCCTACTCTTTCTCTGGCAAAGCATTTCAAGGGTTGCTTACGGAATTAACCTTGGTTGCCCAAGGCTAGGGTGCCACCAATTGCCTATTTCTAGGACTCGACAGATCACCTGGTAGCTAACCGTCTCAAAAAAGAGACGCCAGGAGTGTTTTACTTAGTTTTGTATTTTACTCCTATTGTGACCGCAACCGATAACCGCTGCGCCGACCGCAACTGGCAACCTGCAACTCACGACCGCATTTTGATGTTCCCACCTTCCCATTGTCCGTTCCGGGGTACTCCGTCAAGGGTCCGATAAATTCTACTCGGTAAGCTTTCAGGCTCGTCAGAGCTTCTTCGTTACTTTCGAGAGTCTCTAGCTCGCCTGAAAGCTAACCTCGTCACGAATTTCTCTTTCCCCCCTTGACAGAGCCTCCCCCCTCCACTGGTTGAAGAGGTGGGGGAACACCAAAAAATATCATTCCTGCTACTGAAAACTTGTATCGCTGGCTCATACTTGCTACTCCACAAAAATAATGTCTTTGCGCTTTTTTCTTCGATTTTGCTTTGCTAAAGATTTCGGTTCACGGACTAACAGCAAGCTTGAAATATCAGGTAATGGTTCAGGCAATACCCCATTATTTAATTCCATTAGCTGAGCTTTTAAAGCTTCATTTTCTGCACGAAGGTTGTTAACTTCTGAAGCGAGGGCATCATTCCCAATCCTAAGATAGGAAAGCTCTGCAGCGTAATAACCGTTGTAATATTTTGGCTTGCCCTCCTCATCATCAAATTCATGCTCAACGCGATCGATATACTCCTGCCCATCAATCAATTGAGCTATTTCTAAAATTTTAGGAATCAACGCAATCGGTAAGCGCACGGGCTTAGTTTCGCGATGCTTCCATTTGTAAGGGTTGCCAGCGCCTAATCGAGTACCGCCCCGTTTTCCTTTAGTCTTACCTTTAGCCATATAAGTTCAGTTACACATCTAAAATACCTTATAACCTATATATATTAACCTTTTCAGCCTCAAACCTCCTCAAGTTGGTTACGCAATCAAAAATATCCCATGTTTGTTACACAATCTAAAAAATTGCTGTAACCTATGCACTATAAAGTTTCTACCTATTCCTATTTATTTATTTTTTCTTTTTGTTTACCGGGTATCACTCGACCCGGTTAATTTTGCACTGTGTTTGGTGCCTGCGGCGCCCTTAAATTCTGAGTGTCGCGGCCGGGGGGGGCGGGCCACGCTTAGCTCCCCCCCCCGGCCCACGCTTTTCATCCTGCTACAACTTAATTGTCTAGCAATGTGTCTAGT
>Ga0268250_10001343_pt1 | contig 10791 bp, 10 predicted proteins | sample AgamicAsSfe_FD_200448 | JGI IMG/M metagenome (GOLD analysis project Ga0268250, IMG submission 200448) | Agave microbial communities from Guanajuato, Mexico - As.Sf.e (v2) (version 2) | ecosystem: Host-associated > Plants > Phyllosphere > Phylloplane/Leaf | place: Guanajuato, Mexico | collected... | reverse complement strand
GTGTGAATGTGCTTGCGATTGAGGTTCGATGGAGTTGCGGGCGCGTTTGGGCGAGTCGTGCGGGGGTGAGGGGTCGAAAGGGGCAGGGCGCTTGCGGGTGGACATCGTGTGGGCTGTGTTGTGAGTGTTGAGAGGCGTGTTGAAGGGGTTTGGGTGAGCTGTGCAAAGCTGATGGTGGAGTCGAGCCTAGTTGTGAGTGGAGGTATGTGTCCTGAACGATTTGCTTTAATTTGGGCAAGGAATGCAGCGGAGTTATGCAGGCAGAGGTAGCAGATGGAAGTAGGTTCGTTGAATGTCTTCGAAGGCTCGTGGACCGGAGTGCCTTGGTAGGTGCGATGCTGAAGTGAGCAGGGCGCGTGCTGTCGGAAAAGTATTGTCGTCTGTTTTGCTATTGTCTCAGGGTAGCGGCGTGTGCCACAAGTACAATCACCCAGTACTCAAAGCACAATATAGTAGACCAAGTCTGGGAGGCAGCATGTAGGAAGCAAGAATCGTAGTCTCATATGCTGCTGTACAAATAGGCCTCAATGCCATGACGCCACCCATATTTCTTCCCAATCGCTCATGCAAATACTCCAATCCAGATGCGAAAATAGCTCACCAAACAAACACATATACCCTATGTTACACCCTACAACCTTTCATTCGCCGACGCCACACTCGCGCTTCTCTTCCCCCATCCCCACCCCCAACTTCCCGCACTAACCGTCGCCTGCGTCGGTGTTCTAGCAGGACTCGTCGGCCTCACCGGGCTCGCCACCGGCGTCAACCCGCCATTCTGCAACGGTAGCATCATCGCCGCTATCGTCCCGTCGCTGGGCGTCGGTTTATGCGCTCCGTTCAGCTGCTTCTCAAGCACTGACTTTGGGATTGCCAGCGCCGAAGGTGGGAAGCCGGGACTTTGAGGCACATTGAGCAGGCGGCGCAGCTGCTCGAGCTTTCCTCTGCATTCTTCTAGCTCTTGTCGGGCGACGGCTTCGGCTGTTTTGGCGTTTACAAGCTCGATGAGCATTTGGTCTTCGGGCGCTGGCGTGTGATTAGGTGTGGAGAGGATGTTTTGTGTGGCGAGACTGGCGCCCCGACGAGGCGGGATGTTAAGTGGTGTTGCTGGTGGCTTAGGCGTTACTGAAGCCTGAAGCTTAAACTCCCGCAAGCCGTTCTTGGTAGTGGTGCTAGTGGTCGTTGTGTTGGACGTAACACTGCTAATACTATTACTGCGTGTACTGGATGCGCCGGAGGCGTAAGCTTCATTTGTGTCATTCCGCCAAAAGCTCGGCCGTTGTGCATCTTGCGGTGTCGAAGCCTCAGACCACGCGATGCTTTCTGGCCGAGTACTTTCTGGTCGAGAAGCTCGTGGTCTTTGACGATTCGATTCAAGGCGGTTCTTCTCAACTATGACTTCCTGTAATCGAGCTTGGGTCTCTCGTAACGAATCTCTTGTTTGTCGAGTTTCCTGCTCTTGCATGTCGAGCTGTTGAGCCAGGGCTGATGCACGAGACATCTCCACGTGTAGCTGCGCACGCGAGCGCATTAGAGAATCACGCAGGCGCTGCTTGGTCTCGAACTGTCCAGATCCAGGTGATGATGGGACATGCTCGAGTGATGCCTGATACTGTGCTAAGCGGGCAGTGGCAGTTGAGAGTACTGCGCCAAACTCAGGATCTGGCGTTATAGGAGCAGACGATGGTAATGATGATACCAAGCTGTGTGCCAGTGTTTGTCGACGCTCCTCCTTGGTGCGCAGAGCGCTGACCGCAGGATTAGCCGGAAGATGGAGACGCTTTGTTAACTCATCAAACGCTCGATGGTCTTCTACACGCTCTTCCCGTTCCTTTTGTAATTGTGTCAGAAGTAATGCATGCTGTTTTTGTAAGTCACTCATCGCCATCAGTAAGTCCTCAATCTGCGAATTTAACTCCGACTCCTTCTTGGTCATGCCATTTGGCAGAGATATTGAACCCTTCGTCAATAACGACGAGCCATCAGAGTTTCGTGATAACACTGTGTTTTCTGATGAAGCAGTCGTCGAGCTATTCGAGTCGAATACGCTAACATCAGCAGAAGTAACGGTCGAGAAGCTTTGCTTCGATGGCGATCTCTTCAATACACTCGCATGACGAGAATGTGTTTGTACTGGTGTCAGTGCTGCAGTGCCTTGTCCCCGAGAAGTCCATAACCGTCCAAGGAATGTCGAGGCTGCTGTTGTTGACTCCGGCATGACTGTGGACCACGTTGTCGGATCTCCACCTTGGATGTCCTTGAATGTCGTCTCAAACCGCTGCATACTCTCACGATTTACAATGCCTGTCATGTCCATGAAGTCGTTCACAAGCCCATCGGCAGAGTCTCCAAAGTCAGCATTGTCTTCGTATGGTGCCCACAAGGCTCTTGACAAGAGCAGATGCATTATCTCCTCAAACTCTGTCGATTCCATGATTCTCTGCTCGTTGCGCTTCATCAGAGATAGGGCGACTCTCATGATAGTCTCAGAGGCACCTTCTGCGAAGATGACATCGTAGATGCGGAAAAGCATGTTGAGCGGGCAGGTGACTGCAAAGAACGAAAGAAACCATTGAGATAGATAAGCTGCCTCAACTTGTAATGAAGCAAGATGTGCAGCGAGTGTGGGTAGTTCCTGTGTGAGGTATCGCTGGAATTGGTATATCCGCAGATGAAGACCTGCAAGGTTTGGCAAAAAGCACGACCGTAGTCCGTAGTTCTCCATCAGTCTGGAGTTACTGTCAGCCGGCAACATCATGGTTTGAACAGAACGACTCACTTGACTAGCACACAAAAGGCGTCGCGATCGCCCATGTGCATCAGTAGCGGACCAACAAGAAAACCCAAACCCTGACAGTATCCAATCTCTTTGTCATACAGACTGAAGCTCTTCAAAACACGCCCAAGAGCCTTCTGGCCTTGACCATTCGGGTCTTTGAACATCTCCACGCCAGGGAAACTTCTTCCAACATCCTTGCCAATCAGGTTCTCATATGGACTAGGTTCCAGTACCAATTTTTCAAAGTCTTTTGCCAAATCTTCATCCCTTGCACCAACCATGCTCACCCATACTACTCCTCTTAGTGGAGGTGGCACACCATGCTTGATCTTGTTCATTGTGAGAGTCGGAAGTCTATGTACGACGCGATCGTAGTCCTGTACTAATGCAGTCCAGAACTCCAGCTCTGTCATTGGCGGCGGTGATGAAGGTGGTGAGGAGGGGTTCAGTGTGTAGACAGCAGAATCGTCAATCAGCTGCTTCAACATCTGCAATGAAGGTGGTCTAGCTTGTTTCTTTCGCAGTGGAGGTTTCCGCGAAAGGCCAAACCGTGGATCTGTTGCTAATGCGTCGTTGGCTTGCTCGAGACGTGCCAGTAGGAGAGCCTCGGTCTGGTCACTCTGTCAGTAACAACCTTCAATAACAGTCGATATCCTGACAACCAACCTCGTCTGCGTTACTGTCTCGCACCTCCGCCTCTTCAGTCCTCTCAAGCGCCGACCAATTGACTTCCCGACTATCATCAGAGTCGTCTGAACTCGCGCTATCAGTCCCTCGCCGCGTGTTCCCACCCTGTCCGTTATTAGGCCCAGCGTTGCTATGTCTTGACGAAGTTGTCCATTCATTGAAGGCCATATCTTGCTCCAGCGTACATGACCGCAAATGTAGCCCGAGGCCTGTCATCAGGTTCAATGGACTACCAGTAGCGAGTCGCGGCAGCGGCGCAGCATCTGCGTCCAAGAACGAAGAACGTGTGAGTTTCCCATCTTCAAGCTCAACTGTTGTCGATGGTGGAGAGCTAAAGTCCACAGACACCATCCTGCTAGGCATGTCCACACCTTCCGTATCAACCTCCTCCAACTCAATATAGATCTCGGGTGGTGTCAAGGTTCGCAGGCTTGTGGTGTCTTCCTCTGCTGCATCGTCCTGCGGTGCTGGTAATTGCGATGGTGTGGAGGTTGCTAGGTCCATCGTGGCCGTAGACGGTTAGCCGATGTGGCCTGCGGTAAGGATGAGGTAATACGTGGTCAAGCACACGACCTGCGAGTGAAGTAATCGCAGAGGCCGGGCTTGTAGATCAGTAGGTAGAGAGAGTTCGTAGAATACGAGGCCAGCTCGTGTGGGGTCTGGCTTGGCAGATCGTGTCTGTGTCGCGGGCAGCAAAGCGTCGCAATGTGGTTGGCGTCGTCAATAGAGTAACATTCGTTGATTCATAAGTAACAATGCATCATATTATGGTTTAGAAGCAGAAATGCACGCCACCATGTCAAAGGGGTGTCTTGCTGGCGTTGTTTTCCATACGCGTACCTGAAACAATCGGGCTCGGCGCACGATCACCGAGAACACGCTAGGACGGGTTTGGAGTTTCAAACGCAACACGATGTGGGGAAGTTAGAGGACATGAAGGATATATCTGCATCTTTTGTTTTTCAACGTTCATTGAGGTTTGCAATGACTTCAGTCATAATGCAATACATTAAGGACCACTCCCCATATTACTAATACACAGTTTCATCTTCTCGTGTTCACCATCATCTAGCCATTAATCAACAGCGTGCAATCATGTCAGGTAGTCGACGTAACTTTGAAACCTTGCCCTCTACGTCTCGGGCAGGTCAAAAGCTTCCGAATGTTGTCCATCATGGCAATAGCTCAAGGATTTCCAGCACAGTGCAGTCTACCTAGTTGTTGAACTGCTGACGCTGCTCGGCCTGAAGCTGCTGAGCAAAGGTAGTAGCAGTAGGGTCGCTGGCGGGGGCAGAAGGGAAAGGCTCCTGTCTAGGAGCGGCAGGGAAGTCGCTGACACCACCGAGTCCAGATGATGAGTATGGCTGGGCAGAGCTGTGGCTGAAGTTGAGACCGGAAGAGGAAGTGTTGCTCTGGAAGCCAGAAGTGGTACCAGCGCTGGACGAGGGAGTACCTGTGGAGATTCCGGAGGTAGCGGTGACTCCAGTAGTGCCGGAGGTACCCTGAGCAGCGGATGGGCCGGTGGACGAACCATTGGTGGTGCCATGAGCGGTTGATTGCCTCCTGCCCATGTACTCCTGAGCCTTGTTGGTGTACTCGTCAGTGTAGGTCTTGGCAGTTGCGTAAGCCTGGTTGGCGTGGTGAGAGGTGATGTCTTTGAGCTGCGATGCTTGGGTGTTGACGATGTGCGTGACCTGCTCGACCTGCTGATCAATGACCTCGCGGTTCTGGATGTAGATCAAAGGTGCCAGGAACATGGTGAAGACAGCGATCAATGACATGCCCCAGGCAGGGATGAGGTTGATGAGGCCGTACGAGAGAAGGGCAGCGAAGAAGACCTAGAGGTTCGGGATCAGTGTGGAAATTGAGGGTATCCAAGGGAGCTTGAACTTACGGCGATTGTGGAGTAGATGTTCTCTGCGTAGACAATGCGCTGGGCCTCGATGACGAAGAAGTTGAGCAGCTGCTCAATCTCGTCGACGCTGGCTGCGATGGACTCTCTGGGGATGGTCCAGTACTTCCTGGGGCGCATCTTGGAGGTAAGACCATCATCGAAGAGGACCTTGCCAATGACTTCCAGACCAGCAGTTACTACAAATTTGTGTCAGCAAGTCCTTACATGCCTTCCAATTCAGCTCGTTTGCTTACTTCCAAGGACGAAGTATGAGAAACGGAGGAAGTAGTGCATGATGTTCAAGTAACGGGTCATGAAGATGAACACGACGGCTGAGCTGAAGACAATGCCAGTCGCGCGAGGGTTCTGCCACTGTGCGGACTTTAGAAACCGGAGTCCAGCTAATTGATGGGTGATAGAATACGTACAGTCAGGAGGGTGTAGAACATGGAGTGGTAGTCTGTTGAGATTAGTACCAAAATACAAGCGCTTTGAATTGATTCGCTTACGCGTCAAGGGCTGGCCAGTGGCAGTCTTCTCGTTGGTGGTGGAGTTAGCAAGGTTCCTGAACTCATCCTGAGTCAAAGAAGCCTGTTGCGACACGTTCTGTGCGACCGGACCTGATTTTGTCAACATCTTTCAGTCATTTCTAGTGGTTATGTAAACTATTGTTTGTCAGCGCTTGTCATTCAGCATGCGGCATGCTCGCAAGGCACTCACCTGACCATTGATGACAGACTGAACTGTTGGGTGGTTCTGGACGGAGTCGAAGGTCGACTGAGCGGCTGCGAAATGTCAGAGTTGTGGAAACTTGTGATCAAGATCTTGATACTGCTGACATAGCATGATTAGCTGTAAGCTCGGGAAGCTGCGGATTGGTTCTTATGCATACCTTACAGCTAACAAGGCTGTCTTTGGCGTTGATGAGCTTCGCCTGAGCTGTGTCGGAGCTGTCACCAGCCACAGGAACACGGCTCTGGAAGGTGTTGTCGCCAGCGGTTGTGGGAGCTACACCGGACATGCTCAATTGTTCGTGAGTAAACTCAGACATTTTGGTGGAAAGAAGTGTTGAGGTGTGAAAGCGGGAGAAAGAGTGAGAGTGTCGTAGGCAGCTTATCAATAGAGCTGAAGAAGTAGATAGGTGTTGCTTTGCGTTTGTGTGTGTGATGTGTTTAAAGTTGGTCTGAGCAAGATCGAAATTGAGATGAGACTGAAAGCAGGGAACGCACGCGACAAAGTCAAGGAAGGAGAAGCCGACACGCCATGACGTCATTGGTCTGCCGCCTCCAAAGTTTACAGCTTGCAAAAAGACATATTATCAGGTGTTGCTATATACTGAACCGTCTTTACTATGCCTTTCACTTGGTGGAAGCTGAGTTGTCCGAGGCCCAAGGACATTGTGAGCTGTTTCGATCAAGATACGAATCTTATGTGATCGGCTTTACTTGCACCGGAGCTCGACCCGGGGCTTGATGTGTTTAACCATGATGATCAGAACATGATCCTGGCCAGCGTGTCTCTATCGACTTCTGCTACATGAATCTGACAAAAACACGGAGGCACTCTCCCAAATCCTGCTCTGGACCTTGTTCCGAGAGTGCAGATGTGCTTGGAGTCTTGGCATGGAAAGTACTGAGAGTACCTTACGGCCGAAGCACAGTACTGAGCTTTGCATAGTCACGTCGGGGATTCATGAGCTGTACGATTGCTGCTACACATCAACATACATCGCCATCGTGTCCAGACTACCCTGGTAAGGAGCTTGTATCTGCTAAAAGATTCGTTTACAGATTGTCTTCTTGTCTGGTCAATGACCAAAGCAACAACAGAACGTGGGTCGATGCAGAGAGCGCTGCGAAGATCTGGAAGGCCACGATGTGGTGAGTGGCTAACTCGATGGCGCCTCTCTTCCAAAACATATAGATATAGAGTGTGAGTGAGTGATCATTTGGAAACAGAGGAACATATATAGTATCACGTCGTCGTCGTCGAGATATCTGGTAGAGGTTCTCGTCACGTGTTTTGGTGGTCCGCGCATAAGGCTGAGAACCATAAACAAGCGGTCGCTATGCGGCACCTTTGCTGAACAGCTTTCTCATTGTACATCGGAGACTCGACGAGTCGACACGCTTACTGGACTGGCGACTGGACACTTGCGGCCTCCAAAACGATATGGACGCTTGATTCGACTACCAGGAACTCGAGTAAACACAAAACAACGGGATTTGGCGATACATTCGGTGTAAACAATCACTTCCACTACAGCATATTTACCACGAGATGGCCCCTGTCAAAGCAACATCGCCGTCGCTTGTGTCACTACAATGGATCGTGGACGAGAGTCGCATCGCGCAGGAACGTGTCCAAGAAGAGGTGGAAGACTTTACATTTTCAGTTCGAAGTCAGCTGGAATGGCTGAACGACCACATGGCCGAAGTGCTTGGTCAGGGCGAACTGTGAGTAGCATTGCTTTTATTATTTCGATGGCGTTCACTGAATATATGACAGAGATGTGGTTGAAGCGATGAAGACTCCCGGTAAACACAGAGGGAAGACGCCAAGAACGATTCGACGAACAAACATACTCGAGGAACAACAGCCAGTCAGTCCTGTGTCCTCATATTGCTCATCCGAGTCTCTGATCATTTCATCCAGGTATCGACAATCCTCAATCGTCCACCTCCCGCGTTCAGGCTCCCCGCCGCGAACGACAAAACTGCAGTATTCGAAGTCGCAGAAGACGCGAACGATGACCACATCGAGTCTCCTCCAGCTGGTCGATTTTCTGTTGGAGGCGGCAAAGAGAATGCATCGACCATGTCTCCCCTCGGGACCATCACTACTTCAGCTTCGAAACACGATATCAGACATAGCCCAGTAAAAGCTGTCAAAGTCACATCTCCGCAGCACTCCGAACAGCCTCCCACTACGATAGTCAGAACCTCAGAAGAGCAAGAACCAGCAGATCTCAAGGAACCTGCCCGACATACCCAGCTCGAGGAGGAGGCCATCACGAGAGACGCCGACATTGAAATGGAAGATCAATTCCCCGATGTGGTTATGAACGAAGATGGCAAAGAGGAAATAGAGGGAGAAGAGCAACCTCTGGATGTGACATACCCAGCGGGGCTCGAACAGCTGGCCGACGATCAGACGTCGACACCATCTTCCCCGTCTGAGTCGACTACTCCCGCCAAATCTATACTACGAAAGAAGAGCAGCCTAACATTTGCGACATTACCAGCTCGAGAACCGATCACTACCAAGAAGAGTCTGGGACCACAAACGTCACGTCTAAGTCAATTTGATCCGTCAAGAAGTCTTGCCATCACGCAGGACAATCTGGATGCTGGAGGCTCACCCACTGACGTCAATGTCGAGGAGTCTGACAAAGTCGACGAACACCTCCATGCTGTGCAGGCAGATGAAGACCACGACAAGCCTGACCAGAAAACATCAACACAAATATTGCACGAGCGATTTGCCATGCTCGGCAAAACTGGCCAGCCAAGATTATCAAAGTCCATTCCCTCCTTCGTAGCACAAGCCCAGACACAAGAGAGTGTCAGCAACACTCAGGCTTCTACTGAGCGGGAGCAGCACGAAGAGAATGACGAGGACTGGATTGGGCCAATCTCTGGCTCGAAGGAGTCCTTAAGCCTCAAGAAAGCTCTATCGGGATCTGTAACTGCTTCGGCCAGTCAAGACGTTGTGGACACATCACCAAAGTCGAAGACACTAAAGACCCAAAGCCCAATGCACTCAATACGTCCTGTCATTGCCCAAGGTCAGAGCGATCATAATACAGTGACTGTATCCCCAACAAGCAAGCTGCCATTGGTGTCATATCCAAAGCTCAGCGCTCACAACCAAAGTACCACGCCAGCAGGATCACCTATCAGAGCGAGTACCACACCAGCAGGATCACCTCCCAGAGCGAAAGTTCCTGATGGAGCTATGAGTGCATCCAGGAACAAACTTTTCTCGGTGCTGAAGTCTGCGAAGGGTCTCTTCGGCACTAGTAGTACTCCAGCAAAGACCGAAACGCAGCAAACAGTATCACCAGTTCGAAGACCAGTTCCTGCAAGGTCGCTTAGCCAACCGGAGACGAATTGGACCATTGTGGAAGAGTCGACGCCGCCAAAGGCACATGTAGAAGAACGACTGAAAGACGTCAGACAGCCCACTGGTAGACGGACAAGGTCGTCCATAGAACGTGCTGCGAAAGCGAAGTTGACAGAAAACGAAAAGATAGATCGGGATGAGAGAATGGTTGATCCAGAGGAGCCCACTGCAGAGGAAGACGCGATTGTGCCGGCACCAAAATCAATGCTTCCAACATCGCAAGTTCAGAAACCGGGAGATCTGCGCCGTCCTCTACGAGCTGGAATGCGGCCTGCACCTGTGTCAATCCGGCTCGCTTCACAAAGGGTAAGTACTTCTCGTGATATCAACAACGTTTGCGATTAACGTCAGCAGATCAATCAAGCTGGCACTACAGCTGCAGAATCTATCCCAGTACCGACTTCGTCACTGCGGCCGCCGACACTAAGCAAGAAAGCATCTACAAGTTCAATACAAACGACATCCTCAAACCAAAGCTGGAAGACTGCATCCTCAACAGTACGCCCGAAGGCACTTGATGCTGCAGCTCGGAAGAAGGAGCTAGAGGAACAGCGAGCACAGATGAAGTTAGAGCAGAAGCGGGAGCTTGAACAAAAGCGTGAAGAGGACCGTAGAAGAGCAGCAAAGGCCGAAGAGGATCGACGTGCAGCTCAAGAAGCTGAGCAAAAGAAGGCGCTCGAAGCTAAGAACGCTTCTCAGAGACAAGCCGCAGAGGCCCGTAAGGCTGAAGCTATCCGACGCAACGAACAGCTCAGAGAGCGTGCCGCAAAGGCTGATGCTAATACCAAGCGGCCTTTGACACGGACTAATACTGCAGAAGACGTCCGGGCTGCTCCACCAGCAAAGTCTATGAAGCGTCAGCTTGATGATGATCTCGATGAGGAGTCAAGCAGAACGACGATGAAGCAGGAGCCGAAGCGACGGCGGACGAGCGAGTTCCTGCCAGCAGAGCCGCCCTCTCGACCGACTATGGCGCCGCCAATTCGTCCTTCCAATATGCACAAGGCAAGTGTCCCTGCATACGTGTTTGATCCATCATCTAACAATCAACAGGAAAAACACAACGCGAGCAATTATGCACCAATCACAAATGCCGCACCAGCATCCATCTTCAAACAGACAGTCACAGCCCAACACAACCTGCAACACCCACCAAAGACTCCGCACTACAATGACCTTGCTAAATACTCAACCGCACGTCTCCCCTTCGCCGAAGCCCCCAATCCTCCAGCTACCACCACAACCACCAGCACCACCACGACCGTGCAAAAGCTTCCCCTTGCGCGCCCCGGCCCCTTCAAAACCC
>Ga0268250_10001341_pt1 | contig 10797 bp, 12 predicted proteins | sample AgamicAsSfe_FD_200448 | JGI IMG/M metagenome (GOLD analysis project Ga0268250, IMG submission 200448) | Agave microbial communities from Guanajuato, Mexico - As.Sf.e (v2) (version 2) | ecosystem: Host-associated > Plants > Phyllosphere > Phylloplane/Leaf | place: Guanajuato, Mexico | collected... | reverse complement strand
CTTGTTGCCTAAAGACCGCGTCTCTTTCGGCAAGAAACTCGACAGTATCAAGGAAGACGATGCTAGTGGCAAAGTGACACTCACATTCAAAGATGGTACGACAGCAGAGGCTGATTGTCTGCTCGGTGCGGATGGTGTACACAGCGGCACTCGCAAACACATCCTTGGACCGGATCATCCAGCCGTACCGCCGATCAACCCCGATGGCTGGAGAGTACACTCCCGTCAAGTGCCCATGGAACTTGCAATGAAGACGATCGATTCCAAGTGGAGGCGAACTGTACCAATTCTCTGCGGCAAGGAAGGTCACGTCAACATGATGCCTCTTCACATGGGGAAGGTATTGAGCATCATCTGTGTAACACGTACCGGTATTGCCAGTGATGGCAGTCTCGCACCTTTCGAAAAAGAGCGCTTTGCAGATTACCGCGAGGATGCAAAAGCGGCTGTCGAGGTAAGTCGTTAGCATGACTTTTGTAACAGGCGAGCTTTGTATTGACTAAGTTGCCAACAGCTGGTTGCCGAAGACCCCGCTATAACCTGGGAGCTGCAACAACACGAACCCGCACCCTACTACAACCGCCGCAACATTGCCGTGATCGGAGACGCAGCACATGCATGCATGCCTTTTGTCGGCCAAGGAGCAGCCCAAGCCATCGAAGACGCCGCAGTCCTCTCTGCCCTCTTCCACCGCCTAGAATCTTCTTCGCAAATTGAGAAGGTACTAAAAGCCTACGATCAAGTCCGCAGACCTCGCGCACAAGCCGTTGTCACCATGGGCTGTGATTTTGGCCGCCTATACGACTTTGCTCTGCCGGGTGTTGAGGATGATCCAGTCAAGATGAAGCAATTCATGGGAAAAGCTGCGGCGTTTACCAATAATGCCGATTTGGCAAAGCAGAATCAGGATGCTCTGGATGCGTTCGAGGCTCTGTTGTAGAGTGCAGTGTATGTCTTAGCTTGATATGCACGACATCCAGTGATCGACTGGCTCGAGAGAAGATGTCGAGGCTTGGATTGTGTGTCGGCTAGAGTGGTACCCTCACAGAGGTATCTTCACGTTCATAGATCATGATCCTTGTGAATGATACTCATTATGATATTCCACCGCGTATGCGAGTCGATCTTTGTGACAAGATCACAGAACCAATCGCGGTGAATCATTTAGTACTTGGGTCTTGTTCAGCGGTTACACTGCTTGGGCTTCTTAGAGTAGTGCAAGACTCGAGAGATGCCACTACCTTATTTATACATGTCGATCTCTTGTACTCCTATCGCACGTTCCATCTTCTGATTGCGGAAAGAGGTATGGGCATTGCACAACTAGACAAGATCATATATCGGCATCACTACCAATCATCACTTGCGTTGATCATTATTGCAACATCATCGTCACAAAAGATACGAGCACAGACAATTACGCTATAATGCCATCCCATCACCCTTCTATAACATAACGAGAAACACGCAATGGCATGATTGATTGGTCAGTGTGCTTTCTTGCCAACTCACGCCATTGTATACCGTTGATCTGTTTCACCGCTTCTTTGCTGCACCCCGCTTTTGCTCTCAAGCCACCAGTCGCACAAACAGCTTCGCACCGTCCTCGCTGCTATACCGGTGTTTCTTGTCTCTTAGTTAGCAAATGTACTGTAGGCGTTCAGGAGGGGCGACTCCTCGGTGAAATCGTCTCCTCGGCAGACAAGACCATTGTAGGTTTGTCTAATCTCATCTTCTCCTTAATGAGGCGAGAGGGGCAAGCATGACCCTTTTCCCTGCGTTCCTCCTGCTCGCCAGAGGAGCAAAGAGTCAAAACTCCTTGAACCTACCTCTGTCTATCATAATCCTCCTCAAAACGTCCTTTACCATAGAAACCTCAAACACAAACCCACCAACGTCATGTTTCAGAGACACTCCAGCCGTTTTGCAACGATCACTCCTTCGAAACCTTCTCCTTGCTTCATCCGAGAAAATGCGGAGAACAAGAAGAGAGAGGGGAAGGGATGCGGGGTACGACAACAAAACAAACTGCCTATTGCAGTCATCCGTCACCATCCGCAATCTATACCGTCATAGCGACATGCCTCACCCCCCATAGAAATGCATAATTCCTTCCATAGCTAGGAAGCTATCCACAGAGAGTAGTGATATGATCGACTCTCTTTGGACTTTGCTACCTGTCTAGAAAGAACTGTGAATTTCTATAGGTATCCGGGTGACACATCTTTGCAACATGAGAAGCACACTCCTCCAGAGTTCAAGGCCTCCCATACATTCTTTCTAGAACAAACAAACGCTTTGTTGATTTGCTCCCGTCCGGTGGCCTTACGCGGGAAGAATAAGCACAGAATGCGAAGAAGGAGGCAGGTATGGGAGGCCTGAAACTCTTTCCATGACATCGTGCCGTGCGCGACTCTGCTAGCTTCTTGACAGCAGGGGAGGCCTGAATTTGAATGTCTTCTATGTTGATTCATACGTTTATTCCCGAGTCATTTTTGTCGGGCGGCGAGGTGTGAGAGATATTGGTATACTCGATGTGCCTCGCTGGAAGTAGACATTGGAAGAGGGACTCGTGAGAGACTTAGGTACATGCCACGAGGAAAAGACCAAAAGTCACTCGTCGATCATCACATGCGAGATACATCACATTGCGACAAAAAGTCACATCAAAAGAGGCAAACGGATATGAGAGAGAGGCAAAAGTATACGAGAGAGAAACTAGGCGTAAAAGAAATCGAGCGTGAGCCCTTCGAGTATATTTTCTGTGCCGACACCCTGTGCCAGCCATATGCTATGAAAGGAGAAGAATCCCTCATGTATGTATAGATCTGTCGGTAAGCAAAGGAAAAAGAGAAAGTCAACCGCATGCAAACATCCGTCAACGCATTCGCCGTAAATCATAAAAACATATGCTGGAAAAACAAGAAAACAAGAAAAGCTTTGGGTATAGATCAGAAAAAACGAGAGTTGCAAGGAAAAGACTAAACGCCGTGAAGACAGGACCAGAGAAATGAGTGGAAACATGCAAAGGAAGCAGACCAGAAACTCCGAGATGCAAGGCGTAAAAGCAAAGACTGAACAATAGCAAGGAGACAGCGTGAGTTCGTGACGAAAAGAGAGAAATCGTTCATCCAGAAATCAGTCATGTCGCAATCTTTCGTCATAAAGAAGCCATCCATCGTGATAAGGGAAAGCGCGGAGAGCAAGGATCATCGACTAGATCTTCTTCCCCTCATTTCGTTTCTCAATTGCTCCAAGATCTCATCATGCTCGCTCACAGTCCAAAGATGAGGACTGGGTGCCACAAAGGAGTGAGGCCTGCCGCTCAACGTCCTGAACCTCTTGTATCTAGGGCGCTGAAGTTTGGGACGGTGTGTTCGTGAGGGTGCGGTGACAGGTCTGTCTTGTTCATCGAGGTGGAAGTTGTTCTTACGGCGCAGGATACGGCTGCGTCGGCGATCTGCCTCTTCTTCGTCTGCCTCTTCTTCGTCTTCCTCGTGGATGATATCTTTGAGCGTTGTGAGGTGTGGGCGGCGAGTAGGGGGCGAAGATGAGGGTGACCCAAAGCCCTCGAGGTCGTCAATGATCAACTCGGGTAGTTGATCTTCTGACGGCGGTGTCCTAGGCGGTGTCTGTTGTGACTTTTGCGGCGACGGCGAGCGGCGTGCCGACAAGAAGTCCCCCCATTTCTGCTCCAATCTGACACGGAATGTCGTTCGCTTTTGCTCCACTTCCTCGTCGAAGGGTGTATCGATGCCAGCGTTGTAGTCGAGGCCGTCAAACGGATCGTCCTCGTCGAGTACAGGAGACAAGAAGTGTGAGAAGGGATCTTCGTCTATATCGTCCGTCACGGGTGATGACGGGCTCTTGTTATTGCTCTTCGACATGTTGGTTGTGATTGATTGGATATTGGGCCATGTTGTACGGCGGAGCTGCTTTTGTGCTGCGGTAGAGGTGGACATCAAGGTAGTGTGTAGGCAGCAACCAGGCAGCGTTGATGAGGCGATGTTGTTTTTAGGGTGTGGTAGACGTTGAAGGTGTGCAGTAGTAGGCTGGTGTAGGCAGCAGAGGGGAGGATGGGTAGGCTGTGCTATGACTGAAATGACAGACTCGTGCAACAAGAAAGAGTCACCGAAGAGAAGGAAAAACTAGAAGATCAGGACTCCCACAGACGACGTAGCGTATGACCAAGAATACGCAAAGACTCGAGGATCTTCAGCGGGACTTGGTTAATATAAAATGGCGTATACGAGCAGAGATGTGGATGGGAGCCAGAGCGTGGGAGGAGGGGCAACCGCAAGGATCGGATAGCATATATGAATGATTACCAGTTATCAAGTGAAACGGTCATCTAGGAAATGGCCTGGAAATAGGCACAACGGCTCTCCCTCTCACCGCTCACGCGAACAAGTAGATCGACCAAGGACCGCTGCAAAGACCAAGCGTCTAGCCGGCACATGATGGCGCCCGGACGTTGGGAATAATGGTCGCGATATGGCGGACACGGCCCCCTCTGCCTCTTGATGCGTCAAAAGTGCCAGAGGGTAGATCATCAGATGGGGGGGTTGAGGGCAGGGAGTCATGCCGTACGCGACTCGAGCAACGCGCCGTCTGACTCTTGGCTCCTCGTGTATCTGCGCCGCGTCAAGCTTGATTGTGATGATCATGATGATCTTGATGGCGAAGCAATAAATGCAAAGAAATTACATGCATGAATGGCAGAGCTGCAAGTACGGAGGTACAGCACATAGATACCGGAAGAAGCATGAATTGACGACGGGACGGATAGATCAAAAAGAAAAGAGCATCGCGTCAAGGAAAGGCCGGAAACAAGAATACAAGAAGAGTCAAGCATGGTCAACGCCAGCCAACCAGCCAGCCAGCTTCTTGATAAATTAAAAGGTCCAGCACGCCTTGAAATCTCCCATTTGCCCTTTAGGGCCGGACCGCAACGCAAGAATACGGAAACGAGGAAAACGGCATCATCAATACCAGTCTCCGTAGTAGCAACATGACAGGGCAAAGAGGTCCTTCTAGACGATATGAATGATTCGTCTTGGTCCTGAGATGCACACCGGTGCCTGGCTGGGCAGCGGCCTACACACCCTCTTTCGCTCGAAAGCGTGCACAACATCCATCCGCATGACTTGTGTCCCAGCAGCAAAGAAAATGACCAAGAAACGCGATAGGGCACTCCGTATTGTCTTCGTGATGAGCGTGTGCAGCAACATCCTTGATTCGCGCGAACGGTCAAATGCATTCTGGCCTTTCTCATATTATGCTCCCTGATTCGTATAGCCGCATACCGATCCAAGCCTCTTTTCTCTTCGATCTACAGGTCTCTTTTACGCAAGCCATTGCGGACTGGCTTATCAGAAGTACGCAGCAATAGACAAAGTATAACAGATTGGCTGGCAATTGCATGATTTACTTTGCAGCGGTGTGTCAAGACTAAAAGGCTTTTGCATGACGCTTGGCTGGCGGCTTGCCGGTGATTGCGATTCGTGTTTTGCAGCCTCTTTTGCGGAGAAGAGGAGACGGAGCAGAAGGAGGAGGTGGAACATCTTTGCAGATCACCGTCAACAACTCTCTGACCTGCATGCAGGGTCTCGGCGGTGCTGCCTCCCTTTTAGCCGTTGAGTTGTTTCATACCGTGTCGCCCGCTGGACACAGCTCGAGGCTCTCTTTGACTGTTGTTGCCGGTGCATCAACAGGCAGTCAGTCAGCACCGTTGTTGATCACAGCGACGTTTTTTCCGAACAGATGCGATCGTGATTTGCAATTCCTTGGTCTATTTGGTACGTATGACCTCAGTTGTTGCCATTACAGCTGTTGTTATCTCGTGTCGTTGGTTATCTTATCAGGGAGTGCCAACTGGTATATACTCGTGACTCTTCTGGATCGCGGTCTACATGACATATGGTCCACATTCTTTTGACCCTTGTTTCCGCTTAGACCGCTACAATTGCATTCTTTACGGCCGCAAAAGGCGGGAAGGAGAAGGACTTTGATACATGGTATGATAGGGCAAAAGGGATACGATGTTGCTTTCGATGTCAGTGGTTTCAGGATCTGCTACGAAGGTTTCCCCATTTCCGGCATTCCTTAAAGCTGTGTCACCTCTAGTGCGAAACATACTTGACTCAAGGGCTCGAGTACTTGTAGTTGAACTCCTTCTGTGCCTCATCTCTCAGCCTCTCCAGCTCGGCATTCTTGTCCGCAAACTCCTTGTCATCCTTGAGCTTCTGCAGGAAGTTCACATTGGTGTAAGGCGAGGGACCAGGGATAGCCTGACCCTTTTGGACTGCCGGACGATCGTTGATCGACTTCCACCACTTCTCCAGGTTCGGGAACTTGCTGAGATTGACGCCAGAGAAGTATGCCAGATTGACCCAACTGTAGTTTGCGATGTCGGCAATTGAGTATTTGTTGCCAACGAGGTAGGAGTTATCCTTGAGCTGATTGTCCAGAATGCCGAAGAGACGTTCGGTCTCACCAACATAGCGCTATATGGCACAATAGGCGGTCAGTATGCGGGATCGAACCTTAATGGATGAAACCCAAAAAGTCAGAGTTCTTGCGTACCTGAGTAGGATACTGAATGCGATGAGGTGCTAGTCTGAAGAAGTGATTGGCTTGGCCTTGCATGGGTCCCAGACCGCCATGCTGCCAAGCGATCCATTGCTCTTGATACGACAGCATAGGGTCTTCCTTGAACGAAAACTTGTTCTCAGAGTCTATGACACGCAAGTCAATACACCATCCCAATTTTATTTCGCATCGATCGAGCAGAGAAATGCTTACCGTAGTGTCTAGCAAGGTACGCAAGGATGGCTAGGAAATAACAGATCGAGTCAGCCTGGTCTCTCGTTTCCAAGACTAGCATGGTGGATTCACTTACCTGAACCTTCCTGAATAGCAAGACCGCCCTTGTCATGGTCGACAAGCACAGGAATACGTCCATTAGGACCTAGCTTGGTGAACCAAGGCTCCTTCTGTGTGTTCTTCATGATGTTGACACTCTGGTACACATAGTCCTGACCGTATGCTTCCTTCAACTCCTCAAGGAAGATGGTGATCTTGTGGCCATTAGGAGTGCCAAAAGTCAAGAGCTCAAGACCCTTGTTGGCAGTCAAGCCGGTGGGTTCGGGTGCATCAGAGGACATGATGTTGGAGATAGGTTTTGAGATTGCCTCGGGGATTACACGAACGAATTGACGTTGGGATTGTGCAAGACGAAGAATTGGACTGCGAAGGAACATGAGTACAGAGGGATAGGTAGAGTGGTGGTGGTGCGAGAAGGTCGCTCGAGATTGGGTAAGCAAAACTCCATGCACGTCATCAATATGGGGAGAGCTCCTGAACCAGCCCCGCAAATTATCTCCGTTACTCCAACAGTGATCATGTAATCAGTGTCATGACAGACTTTGTCACTTCAACATACGCCGCGAATTGAGCGTAGCACCGTTCAGAGGATTGAGTAGAAAAACACTTGCATTATAACATTGTTGTCTTGGTATAACCCCTAACCAGCAACTCCAAACCTGAGAATCATAACGTGCGTGAAAAGCAGAAAAAAAAAAGCAGACGCAAACCTTGGATGAATAGAAAGCACTCCTGGGGATTATTTCAGCGACAAATGGAGGCTTTTCCCTGCGGACAACTCATGTAAGTCAACGCTAGGACTCATCCCATCTCTCGATCAACACACTGCCCTGCTCTATGCAATAGGCCAATTGGACAGCAGCTCCTCGCATGCGGGAGTCATGAGCACACCGACCACAGTAGCGACACCTCCGATGGCACCAGCAACTGCACCCAAAGCGAATCTAGCGGTTGAGCGCTTTACTCGCTTCGTGGGACGAGTTGCTACCTGAGCGCCCCTCATGAAGAAGTCCCTGAGCATCTGTTTCTGGTCGAACTCCAGTCTGAGCAACTTGCGCTCAGTGACCAGAGCAGGAATTTCCTCATGGCCGTCGTCTTCGGTCTCGCGTTTGCGTTTACCTCCGGTAGGGGAGCTTGGCTGAACGAGAAGTTCTTCGGCCCTTGATTGGGAAGCAGCAATTTGATCCTTGAGTCCGAGATCTTCGAGCTCCCTGTCGATGTCTCGACCATCTAGAGACGTAACTTGACCATTCATGTCCTTCTCTTCGTCTTGGTTGGTGACTTCAGGTTCAAGATTGGGATTCTTGCTGTGAGACATGGAGAGACTTTCAGCATCCTTGAAGCCACAGCATGGAGGCGTGCCGGGGCTTGGTGCCAGCGGTATGGTGGGGATATCCCAGTGGTCAGTAGGCTCAATGAAATACGAGAGCGACATTCTCTGGGCGACGTCGCATGTGTTTTCCTTCTCTTCATCCTGAGGGTACATGGCCTTTGGTTGAGCGAGCTCTGCATCGTTGACGTGGACGGGTGTCGTCTGGGTGTCTTCGTGAGACTCGAGAGGTTCGTCAACTTCAAAGCTGGCTTCATCCTTCTGAGTGTCATCCTCTTCATAAGCTACAGCGGAATAAGGGGATCCACTGCGGTCTGAGCTAGAATAGTTCTGCTCATCGTCGTCAAAGTCATCCTCGTCCTCTGGATAGTCGTGGCCCTCGTAGTCACTGCCCAACTCGGACTCGGACCCGAAGCCATCGTGGTACAGACCTGTGTAGTCTTCGTCTTCAGACTGATCAAGGTCTTCGTGAGAGGGTGCAGGAGAAGAGACCGATTCGAGGTCGATGAACGGCACAGGGGTGGGCTTTGCGAAGGTAGTGTTGGTGCTGTTCTCCTTGGATGAGTCGGATTCGTAATCCGGGACACGATATGAGGTTTGAGGAACAGGCTTGTAACCCAGAGCGGGAGGTGCGTTCTGGGTAAGATCGATGGTGTTGCTGAGGACGGCACCTTCACGAAGAATCTCGCGAACAGTGAGACTGACGCCGTCGTGGGTGGCTGGGAGAGGAGTCAGAAAAGGGTACTCGGAGAAGTTGAAGCTTGGCTCGATGACAATTATTCACCTTCAGCACGAGTAACCTTGTTTCCGAAAGCGATGATGTCCTTCTCAAAGATTTGGGTACGGGTGATCTTTTTACCGTTGACGTAGACACCATGCATCGAGCCAGTGTCTTCGAGGTAGATAGGGCCCTGTGGTTGTTAGTCTGCTGTTGAAGGTGAAGAGGACGAAGAGAGAGCGAGGAAAAGAAGTGGACAATGGGGAGGGAAGGATGGGAACGATATGGTAAAGGGATGGACATACGTCTAGTCCATCAGGAGCCGAGATCTTAGCGTGAGTTCTCGACATGACTGGGCATGTGAAGAGAGCGTTGTCAGGGGCGGGCCTTCTGTCCTTGGTAGGGCTGGTAGAGGCGCGGCCGATCAAGACAGAGCCTTGCTTGGGAATGATCAGGTTGCGAGTGGATGGTCCAGTCTGAGAAGCAGAGGCGCCTTCGCGGGAGATGATGGATAGGGAGACGGTGACACGAGTCGGCGGCTTCGCATATGAGAAGAGTGCCGTCATGTTGGATGGCGGCAAGAAGAGAGAAGAGTCAAGAGGTCGGAGGGACTGCAGTGGTTAAGTGTTTCTGAGGTGGAGTGCGAGAGTTTGAGGGACGAGGTGGAGTGAGGTCGAAACACGTGTGGTCGTGACTTGATACTTGCTCGTAAGTGAGGGAAGAGCGGGGCACCAACACCTTTGATAGGCTCACCCAACACACTGTCACATGCCACCACCCACTCGGCACGGCCGTCGACTGCCTGATTCTACCCAACACTGGAACTTTGATCGTGACAAGCTATAGAGGCAATAGACTCTTCTTTGACACTGCTTTGTATTTGAGAATACCGTGCATTTGTAAAGTCGCAGCAGGCAGAGTCCAACATGCTGGAGGAATTTATGACCACTCGGGTGCTATCTCAGACAGAAGCTTTACGGACATCCACCCCTCGCATCCGCGAATCTAGTCTCGTTCACTGCCCATCAGAATCTGACAGCCTATCGTACACAAGATAAACAGTTGTGAATCAGATGATACGATGTGAGAGCAACCAGTATTTGAATCCTCGAACGAGTTACTCGTAGTTCAATGTGAAGGTGATAAGGATCGGAATTTACACGGAGTTAACCCCCACCAAAGCTCGGATTCTTGAAGTGGCCGACTCTGGAACAAATCCTTAGCGGCTTGACTTGTGATTTTGCGCGCAGCACGGCAAACTTCCGCGAACAAGTCATCGTCCGTCAGACTGCGCCTGCCTGGTCTGCATGGAAGTAGTCGACACCTGCTGCTATCATGGAGAACCAAGATCAACCCGAGGATGAACTTCCTCCCAAGGAGCAGGTCATCGACCGCCCTCCCAAGCGCATCTCGGAACTGGAATTCGGCGTGCTGTCCAACCAGGACATGGTCAAGCAATCCGTCGTCGAAGTCTCCGATCGCAATGTATACGACCTTGGTACTGGCCCCGGCGGCAAGCGAACCCTCACTGCACATGGTCCCCTCGACGGTCGCCTCGGAACATCGTCAAAGACTGGACAGTGTGAGCAGTGCAAGGAAGATCTCAAGAACTGCAATGGTCACTTCGGTCACGTCCGCCTCGCCCTGCCCGCATACCACTGGGGTTATTTCAAGAAGATTATGGAAATTCTCAACACCATCTGCAAAGACTGCTCGCGCATCCTGCTCGATGAAAACACTCGCCGAAAGTACTTGCGCCAGATCCGTCGACCAGAGCTGGACACTTTGCGCAAGGAAGCTATCTGCAAGAAGATTGTCGACGAGGCCAAAAAGACAAAGACATGCTTCTACTGCGGCTCCATCA
>Ga0268250_10001338_pt1 | contig 10804 bp, 3 predicted proteins | sample AgamicAsSfe_FD_200448 | JGI IMG/M metagenome (GOLD analysis project Ga0268250, IMG submission 200448) | Agave microbial communities from Guanajuato, Mexico - As.Sf.e (v2) (version 2) | ecosystem: Host-associated > Plants > Phyllosphere > Phylloplane/Leaf | place: Guanajuato, Mexico | collected... | reverse complement strand
ATAGCCTAGCTAGTCCCCTTCCATAGTAAATTGAGCGTTCTGGTGATTCTTGAGACGGACCTTTTGATTTGTTGTCTCGAGTTCACATTTGTGCCTGGCTCCAGCACACTGTCAACTTATCTTTTCATGGTGAACCACACCCGATTTTCTAGATCATTTCAGCGATAGCGCTCCAGCGTCAATTTACAGTACAAGCAGCCTTTTCTTGGGTCATGACCACAAAGGCACCAACTTCAAGTTCTGAAACTATCATTCGACAGCATATTCAGAAAGAACTACCCTTTGCATTAGAGGAGGCAATATCCTCTGAGCAAGCACATCGTCGATCTCAGCCACAGTCAGAGGACGGCACAGGATCGGTAGATCAGATACCGACACCCGATCTTTCACAGACGAAGTCTGGAAGTACTCAAAGTACCTCCATGATGCAGTCTACCGTTCCAATGGTACACACAATGCTTCCGGGATTGGTGCCGGCCCATTTCAGCGGTGACAATGTGACATCTTACGACATAGAGATGTACATTGAGTCGGTAGAGTTCCAGATGAGGGCTTACCGTATCGACCCGGCAGAAGACAAAAGGAGTGCAGCATACCTCTTCAAGTACAGTCTAGCAAGAGGTTCTATCGCAGCCGAATGGTATCAGGGTGAATATGAGCCAACTGATGAACCAACATGGGAGGATCTCACGAAAGCATTCCGGAAGAGGTTCAACAGAAAGGACAATATCTGGTCGACAATGGATGAGATTGTCAAGCTTCAGCAAGAGCAGAGTGAATCCCTCAAGCAGTATATCGTCAGAGGGCAGAGATTGTGGCACCGATTGGACTCGACCAACCGCAAGTTGATGACTGCCAAGTGGATTATGGGATTGAGGGACCAATCAATTGTGCCCAGTCTGAGGATGAATTTACCGGATGGTGAGACCCAGGACTTCGTTACAGTCAAGGATCTGGTAATGAAAGCCATGGCGCTAGGAGAGGGGGAAGTATCGATCGCAATGGCTGCCGCTGCCCATTCAGCTATGCATTCAGCCGAAATCAATTATGCGGCTGACAGACTAATGAAAGAGGCTAGGGCGATACAAGGGTACTCTCAGCCGGCACAGCAACATCAGCGATCCTATCAGCAGCTGCGGGAAGAGCAGTCAGCACCAGAGCCGAGTGGAGGAAATCGACGTGACATCCCAAATACAGGACAGAGACGTCAGGTGATCTGCTATAGGTGTTGTGTACGGGGTCATACTGCTAATGATTGCTCAAATCCTCCAGCATCGAGGGAGGAGCAAGCTAGAGTTCGACCTCCTCTTCGGGATGATGGGTACATGGGAACCTCCGGAACGCCATCCACAGTTGCCGCAGATCCGCTGCAGAGCACGCCGGCAACAGGAGCCAATCACATGCCAGTTCATCCTTCAAGACTGCAGTCTTCAAGGAATCCAGCCAATCAGGAATCAGGATTGCCAGGACATATGGCCTTCATTGACCATTCTCAGGCCGCATCCGGCTGCATTCTTGGAGAGGTGGACGATGATTCCCCAAGGCAACAGATGCAGATTCTCCGTAGAGAGGAGAAGCCGAGCAATGAGCAGACAGCCGCTATTGCTATGCTCGAACCTTGGAAGAAAGAGTGGCCGGCTCATGCTGCATCAGACCTCGATGGATATGCCGCTCAGAACAAGCGAGCACGCCAAGCATCTTTGGAGACCGACGAGGAGGATGATCTTAGCAGAGGGGCGAATTATATTCCGCCTACACGTACACGGAGCCAGAATTTGACAGAGGAGACAATCGAGGGTACATCACAACCGACTCCTAAATCCAGGCAGACTCGGAAGACAGTTGAGGTTCCGAACACCAAGACAGTGAAGCACCCTCCACCCATTAAGTTGTTAGGAAGACAGCAGCCATTCACTATCAATGATGGATTCAAGACAAGCCCAGATGGAGGACCTGCAATCACCTGGGAGCAACTCTTCAATGCTTCACCAATCTTGCGACGGGATATGGGTGCACTTCTCCAATCGTCAATGACTAGGCGTAGGGCGAAGAAGGTTACATTCGAGGCCCACGCAGCAGCGCCCCCAACTCCAAAGAAATACCCGCTAGCTCCAAGAATTACTTCAGAGCATCCGAGGGATGAAGTGAGGTTGAAGAATGTAATGGTAGTTTTCATCGAGGCATGGATTGGAGAAACTCGTCTCCAAAATGTGATTGTGGACAGTGGAGCCATTGTAGAGTTGATCCCTAAGAGAGTGGTGCTGATGGCCAACATCCAGATCTACCGTTGCCCACCTATTGGTCTGAGACTTGCTAATCAGCAGCTAGAGATGATCAAGGAGTACTGTTGGATTAGAATCAATGTTCAAGGGGTAGTTGCAGTATGCAAGGCATACATTGTTGAAGGAATTTCAGGGTACGATTTGCTGCTGAGTTGTTCGTGGATGTCTCAGGTAGATTGTGTCCAAGACCATGGGACAGGGGTTGTTACCATTCATGAGGCAAACGGGACTCCTAAAGTCATCCATGGAAGGGAGATGCTGGTAGAAGTCTCGTCTGACAGCCCAGAAGAGACCAAGCAACATCAGGATATGGAATATCAGGCAGACCAGGAACTTGCGCATCTGATGGCTGAGTTGGATAGCTATGCTTCTGAAGAATGGTCCGATGTAGATCCATTGGAGTACATGACTGAAGAGGATGCCGGGTATGATCCAGATGTCTACAATTTCGATGATTTAAAATAGAGGGGCTGCGCCAAAAGAGCCAGGTTCAGCCCTCTTCAAAGGCATTCGACAGGACAGGAGTGGGGACTTCAGAGAATGAGAAACTGAAAGGGGAGAACAATGGTCCTCAGCAGTACAGTAGTATAGATGAGTTTGAGGTCCTCGATGGCAGAGGACTAAAGATCCCATGGGATCCAGGAGAATATCAGATCAAGGGAGATCTGAATGCAGAGGTGCTTTCTGCCATGTCGGCAACGCTGGAATTCAGTCAAGGACGACAGTTTGATCTGACAGCGAAGGAGGAGAGAGTAATTGCAAATGATCGCAATTGGATGAGAAGACAAGCCGAGTATGGAAACGAGCGGTATCTCTCAACAGAGTCTATTCCAGCCATGGTAGCGATGACTCAGAGAATAGCGGGCGACTTCCCGACTACACGCAGACCGATGAAGAGACAGCTAACGAAGGCGCCTATTCAAGAGGTTGATGCATGGGTAGAGTCTTCCAAGATCACTGTTGGGAGCATTGCCGATACGGCGGAGAGGAGGGAGTATGCTAAGCGGATCCTTTTTACCTGGAAGGATTGCTTCATCACAAAGCTTAGTGAACTGAGAGCCACCGATCTCATCGAGCATACAATCGTGATTCAGGGAGATCCGACACCGCCAAAGACTAGGCTAGGAAAATACACTCCATTGGAAATTGCATTCGCAGACAAGATGTTTCCATCAATGATTGAGGCCGGTATCCTATCACCAGGGATCAGTGAATGGGGTGCAAGGACTCAGTTTGTTCCTAAGAAGCCTGGTACAACGGACTTACGGATTGTACATAACTTCAAACCGGGCATCAACAAGCACACGATCAAGCCAGCCTATCCGATGCATAATCTGGATGTGGTGGTTACCACAGTAGTTAAAGCCAAGTTCAGCGCATTCTTTGGTGCAGATGCCGCAAATGGATACTGGGCAGTACCAATAGCAGAAGCTGACAAGTTCAAGTCAGCGATCATATTCAATCATCGCCAGTTGTTTTATAACAGGATGGCGCAAGGACTTACTGGAGCACCACATACTTATTGCGCATTTACAGACATGACCTTTGGTTTCTTGCCATCCACGCAGAGTACAGCAGCAATGTCATCGATGATTGGAGATAATGGGGAAACCGCTTTCAGTCCCTTTGTTGATGACCACAACGGAGCCGCCGTAGACTTTGACAGTATGGCTAAACTTCTGCACGAACAATATTTCCCAAGGGTGGCATGGGCGCCGATTTTTCTGACGGGACGGAAGTCTTCGTTCTTCATGCCAGACCTCTCATTCATCGGATTTACAGGCGATGTCAGAGGTTTAAGACCATCAATTCGTCATAGGGAGCGGGTCCTGCAGTGGCCTCGGCCAGAGTCTCAACAGGACGTAGAAGCATTCTGCTACTTACTACCATTCCTGAGGAAATACATTCCTGGTAGAGCAGAGCTGACTCTAATTATGAAAAGTGCCTATCGAGAGGAGCAAAGAGTCACGCTTGAGTCTGGATACCTTTCCAAGAGGAAGAGATGGGTGGATGTTGACACGTTCACTTGGGGAGAAGACCAAAATGCTGCATTCGAGTTAGCCAAGACCTACATCTACAACAACGTGACCTCGGGCGGTGACCCGGACTTGGCGTATCACCTGTCAACGGATGCCAGTCTTGAAGCAGCAGGAGGGACCCTTTTTCAGATTCTAGGATCCTCACCTGATCATCTTGCCACAGACAAGGACATGGATGATATTACAATCATCTGTTTCATGTCATTCGGATTCCAGGAGAGGGAACAAAGGTACCCTATCACAGAACGGGAGTTCCTTGCTGCACTGAAGTGCGTCGAGGAGGTCAAGTGGATCATTAGTGGAAGTAAGTACCAAACTCATCTGTATACTGACCATAAAGCATTAGTGAGCATCCTCAACATGTCAGAGACGAAAGCAACGCCACGGATTGTTGGCTGGCAAGACAAAATGAACGAATTCGACATTCAAGCACATCATCGAGCGGGCAAGAGCACCATCATGGGTATTGCTGATGGTCTATCACGCATGCCGTCAAGATATCGTCAATCATGCTACGCTAAACTGGGAGAGCGAGCGCATGGATTACAGGCAAACGTTGCAACAGGCGGTCAGAATGACTTTGAAGCTGCTCAATCCAGTGCCGAAGTTTCCCCGTCGAGGCGGAAGGTTTTGCCGACAGACTCGACCTTTGAGGACTGCAGTCCCCAAACCAATTTGGGAAGGGTCGGCGCATTGTCAGAGCGAGCATTTCAGCGTCCAGTCGCGCTAAATGCCACGACAGAACGCTCGGAGACCGGGGTGGGGGTGTATGTGGACGCATATGCAGGAATGGAGGAGGACAGTACTGTCGAGGAAGAAGGAGAAGAGGGTTTTCCAGATATTTCGGCCGAGGTCGATGCAGAGACTCGACGGATTCGGGAAGAAATAATGGAGGAGGATGAATTAGGGAGAAGTGCTACTGAATATGAGGGCCAATTCGAAAAATGGACTTCTTCAAAGGAGTATGGTGATATTGCTCGCTATTTACTGAAAGGTGAAGCTGGATTGGATAATCTGGACAGGAATAGGAGTCGTGCAGTTCGAAATCAGGCAAAGAAGTTTCAACTACGGAGTTTCGCATTAGTCAGGAAGGAGTACGATGGACAGTGGGCAAGATGTGTACTGAAGCAGGATGTGGTAGCAAGGTTGAAGTACTACCATGAGCATCTTGGACACTTTGCGGATGCAATCACGATGCAACGGTTGAAGGGACAATGGTGGTGGCCTACAAGAGCGGAAGATGTACAGAATTGGTGTGCCAGCTGCAAGAGTTGTCAGAGGAATAGTCATAAGAGAACGAGTGTGAACCCAAGGTTAAGGCAGGAATTCAGGCCGATGTCAGTGATCGCGATGGACTTTATTGGACCGATTACGCCGAGATGCAAGGTTACTGGGTTCCACTACATCCTGGTTGCAGTAGACTACTTCTCGAGGTTCTGCTGGTTGCTAGGGTGTGTATCACCGTCTTCAGAGGTAGCGGTTCGGATGCTAAGGGACGTGATTATGCCAGCATTTGGGCTACCAGAGGCAACATATTCAGACCAGGCTACCTCATTCATGTCTCATGAGTACCACAATTATTGCAAAACGGAGAAGATCCGGATGATGTGGACTCCTGTCTATTACGCACAATCAAATGGACTTCCTGAGAGAATGGTACAAATGGTGGTCAGCATCCTGAGGAAGATGTGCGTTGATTACAGAGGTATACTCGACAGGTGGGGACCTTCACTGCCGAAAATCATGCTCTCCCTCAACACAAGGTTCATTAAATTGTACGGCTTTGTACCTGCAGAGATCATGCTAGGTTTTCTCCCGGCAGCTACAAATCTAGAACTAAGCACCGAGTGGGCACAAGACGCAATTGACTTCGATGGATCCCCAGTCAGTCTGGAAACGATGTCGACAGTGATTGAGCTACGAGAGCAGAGAAGGGAGGAAGCAGTAATGGCGATCGCTGATAGCAACGATGTAAAAGAGCGGAAGTATACTGACACTCCGTGGACACCCCCGAAGGCAGGAGACCTGGTTCTTGAGAAAATAGGGAAATACAACACGTCTAAGAATGAGAAGTTGAACTCGAGGTATACAGAGCCGCAATTACTAGTCAGAGTTGCAAGAAATGGAGTCATGGGCTACATTCAGCGCATCCATGGGGACATCGGAGAGGACCCAGAGGGAGAAGAAGAGAAAGTCCGCTATGATCCATCGATCATGGTGAGATTAGTACACCTCAATACATTGAAAGTATACTGCAGGCGACGGCCACTTGCAGCATTCACTGCTAACAGGGTTGATTCTCAAAACCCATTGGTATTTGCAACAGTTCCACCGGAGTACATCTCTCAGGCGGCTACAACAGAGTACCAGAATTGGATGCATGGAATGAGATGCATCTTTCTGGACATCAAGAGACATCCAACAAGGGATGTGATGCGTTAGTCTGTGAGACTAACCACGCAGGCATTCAACATTCCTGGTATCAGACCTGCATTCAACATGAGGTTCACGGCAACATGTTTTCTATTGTTTTACATCGGCTATTGGTGCTTTTCTTTGTTCGTTTCAGATGAGAGCCAAGCGCCAAACTAAGAATCCTTTGTCTGCATAAAAGAGACACACATTATGCAAACATGAAACAGGTTTGGTCTCAGTTTCACCTTTGTCTCACTTCTTTGTTTGGGTTCATTCACAAACAATAGGAAGTTGGGCAGTTATTCGACAAGCGGTGATTCACTATTCAGATTCATCTTCACAGTGCACAATGTCAGAAGGACTGCAGCATAAAAGAAGACTCATCCTCATCATGGATTCAGCATCTCGACGTCCACCTTTCAATATATACCACAAACCTCCTACTCTTCACAACTACACACTCCCTAGTCGATTTCAACCATCACTCGTCATATATTCACATACATTCCACCCACTCGCCACAATACAACCCCTCCCTATTATTGAGAATGGCTGGACCACCCTCTCAATCCCCTCCAAAAACCCCTCCTTCCAAGATTCCAGTTGCAGCCAAAAATGTTCATCGCAACACTCCTCCAGAAGATGATCGCCTTTCGAAAGTCAGAGTCTCTGAGAGAAGTCGAGAGGAGAGAAGGGCAGAGTTCGAAGACGAGGCCGACTTTCAGTTACACGAAGAGATGCAGCAGGCATTAGTAACATCTACCGAATCAGCAACAGCCGGTCAGGATACATACACACCATCTCACCAGAGTACTGGTACCCAGCAGGGGCAGTACCTCCAGATCATCTTGCATGGGGGCCAGCAGAGAGTGGTGCCTGTCTCGGCAGTATCCACTGTCCCAGGAGCAGAGACTTGGAACCGTTTCAATGTGGTTAATGGGGAAGACATGCTCATCAATGGGGCTACTCCAAACGTGGCCTTCTTGGACTATCAGAATGAATTGCATGGTTTCAGTTCATCAGAAGAAATCTTCACATACCGCGACACCCTGACTGACGAGACTGACCTCTGGGCATTCGACCAAATGATGTTGGAGCACTCAATAGAGGTCCTCAAGAAGACTGTTTCCTGGTTCGGACCATATATCTTGAAGATTCGGAGAGACAAGACTTGGCGTGCAGACAAGAACATCATTTCAGATCCTTTCGACACAGACTATGCAGAAGTGTACAACACCGTCATTAATGTCGCCACTATCAACAATGAATTAGCTGCGGCTGTCGACACAGTGTGCACCACCTTACCGCGTTACGGACGATGGGTAGCCACGCAAGCAACAGCTACAAATGTAGCCAAAGGTCTCCGCAAGTTGATGAACAAGATCGTGACGGCACGCCCTCAGGAAAGAGAGTCAGAGATTGTTCGTGAGATGGTCATTTGCTTGAACTTCAGTCTGTATGAGAGGTTCAAGATGGTGAGGTCCAAGAAGCAGGGTATCCGTCACCAGAAGGACTGGACCCAAACAGACATCAATCGTGCAATTGCTGAGTGCGATGCAAGACTTGCCGATCCTAGTCGTCCACTTCCACAGTTTGATCCCAAGATCCTGGATGATGTTGGATTAAGGATGGGAAATTTGGACATCTTAACCGACGCAAAGGATCTACTCAAGACTCAGAGGATTATTGACAATGTTTCAGCGGTTCTGCCTCCTGCACCCCTAGCAATTGCACCAGTAGCAGAGGTTCAATCATCTCCGACACAGGCAGGGGCCCAAGGATCTACACAACTATCGTTAGTCAGCCGCTCAGTAGGATCTCAACAAAGACAATCTTCTGCTACTGGGCAACAGCTGCCTCAGACAGAACTACGCCAAACACGTTCACAAACCCTTGCAACGAGTCGGAGACAACCATCTGTGGAAACCTATGTCTCAATCAACAATGACACACAAGAAGAGACGACGACGACTATCCGAAAGACTCAGTCCTGTACATGCACCCATGGTTTAGGAAAGGGTTACCTGAACAATGTGCCCAGAACAGCCTCTGGAAGACCATTCAACCTGCGGAAAACCGACATTGGACGACTGACCAGGATGCTAGAGCAGTATGCATCGAGGGCGGAGCACAAGGATACAATCTGTTTCAAGCATACCAGACTTCTGGCTAGCTATACTGGTCTCCAGCAGGGAGGGGGCCCCATCACTTCGGAAATGGTGTCACATCGACTATTTTTGATTGCACAAAACTGGGATCGAATCGGAGACATCAGTGTCCATGTACTGGTCCCACCAGAGACTACTGAGGACACCCCAAACTACCTCTGGTTCAAGCAGAAGGGTCGAGCACCTATTCCGTCAGTCGACAATCTCGGAGTGATGGCGTACCAACCTGCACCACTTGGGTCCACAGTGGAGGAGATCCTCGATGGGCAAGATCTACAAGCAATACTAGCAGTCTTGGATGATACTGGCGATTACGATTGGTCTGCACTTTTGGAGAGGATTGGACTTCCACCAACCACTTTTCAGGACTTCCAGACAAATGGCACCATCAATCTGGACCTGTTCTCCTGGCTCTGGGATCACGAACTACCTGTAGGTCAAACCAAGACCATTGGTGAATTGCTATACGAGGAAGCCGAGTGCTATGAGCATCACACAAGAAAGACATACCGGACGGATCATCTTGGCTGGCTTCGCGGAGCGGTGTACACCATCGGCCAACAGATCATGCGTACTTCCGTGGAGTACTTCCTGGTGTACATGGCATTGAGACCTGACCATTGCTACCGACTGATCTCGTATCCATACTACGAGAAGCTGGCTAGGTTTTCTGCATATTCGAAGACCGCTTTCCGTCATATCGATATTGACATCAATCGCCTGGCGGACGACAACAGAGGTGGAAACATGATTCAAGGGTCCTTGTCGCTGACAAACGAGACGGCTAATGTCGCTACCATTGTTCTGCCAAAGATGCACCACCATATCGACGAATGGGTTCAACGTATGCAGGCCAGAGGTGCTCCAGTGAAAGGCCTTATTCAAGCAATTGAGGAAGTTCACTTCACCACGGTTGGTTCCGACAGCGACAAGACGCATTTCGCTACCGATTGGACTCCTGTTCCTTGCAAGAGAGGAGAAGTCAGAGTGACAATGCCTCATCTACCTCATGGAGCGCAGAGTACCAACGCAGGAGATCCAGATCGTTTCACTATGTTGCCATGGTTCATTGCAGTGCAGAAAGATGGTGACAGCTTGGAGATCCCAAATGCAGGTACTTGGTCAATGCTTTCGGAGTCCCACCGCGATCAGACAGCCCCACTAGCAACACCCTCAGGCTATGCGAACATGTATGGCAAAATTCCCTTCGCATTTCCAGCTGGACCTCAATTGCTTACCGACAGTGCTATTTCAGCAGCTCTGGTTGGTCGCATGCGACACAGTAACCCAGCCTTTATCTATGAGCTAAGACTGGTTCTTCTAGCTACTGCGACGGACTTGCGTCACAACATTCAACAACGCCACGCAAGCATCATCCACTCCGCATATATTGCTTTCGATCAGCTTGTTCGCGCAGAGAAAGAGTTCTATAGGGGAGCATCATACTTCACAATGAGAGAGAATGGTGGTCAACCGTTGCCAGATGAGGATAGAGCAGGACCTGCAGAAGACCAGGGAGCGTTACCAGAGGAGGAAGGCCAGGAGGCATGGAACAAGGAGATGGATGTGCTGACAGATGATGAGTCATGAGCAAGATCGTCTTTGAAGACTGCAGTCCTGAAGGATGATGGGCAGAAATGTGGATTTGAATTTTCTTTGGAGTTGGGTTTGCGCATGCTTGGTCGGCCACAACACACAGTCATTACAGTCATCACAGTCATTACAATCAGCAGTGGTTTTGTCGGGAGACAAAACTTCCTTTTTCCCCGGGCATGTGGAGTGGGAAACTGGTACAGCATCCGATGGACGCCAAAACAACCCAAGATCATTGACTAGCAGTACACGAGTACATAAGGCTATCCGGGTGAAAGTCCCATGCATGGGTCCATCAGATGTATGG
>Ga0268250_10001337_pt1 | contig 10806 bp, 13 predicted proteins | sample AgamicAsSfe_FD_200448 | JGI IMG/M metagenome (GOLD analysis project Ga0268250, IMG submission 200448) | Agave microbial communities from Guanajuato, Mexico - As.Sf.e (v2) (version 2) | ecosystem: Host-associated > Plants > Phyllosphere > Phylloplane/Leaf | place: Guanajuato, Mexico | collected... | reverse complement strand
CCCCACCACTTCCCCAACCCCTCCCACATATCCACTCCCATACCGGTCCCGCAAACTCTCTCGCCACATCCTGCTCGCCTCTCTTCCCATCTTTCCCTTCCTCAACCAATGCACCAACACCATTGCCCCAAAACCACACCGACGTGACATCAGTACCATGCGTCGCCCCCCACGCCCTCGGCACCCCTCCTGCCTCCACGCACTCAGCCCTCCACTCAACCCTATACCGTCTCACCATGTCTCCAGCCCCATGCTCCGCCAACATCTGAACAAACCCGCGCTCCATCGCATGCACTTGCAAATCCGAATATACGCGTCCAAACGCCTCCCGCCATGACCTACACGTTCCCGGACCCCACCGCGTCGGCAGCGCCCTGCCGGGGCAGTACTCCTGTTCCAATACGGCATCGATGGCGGCGATCGGGTAATCTGCGTGCAGGCGGTCACGCAATGCGGAGAAAGAGTCATTTTCAGGCGCACGCCAGAGGGCGTACACCCAGTGTTCGTCGGCTACTTCGCCCAGCACAATTTGGACGCCTGCCTGTAGTAGCTGCCGAGCGTAGACGCCGGAGTCGAGGTCGCTGAAGAGTGTGCGGCGGACGAAAGCGCCGTCGCTGACGTCTGCGGATGCTCTGAATTCGTGAATTGGGATCTTTGAGGCGGCCGCGAGGAGGGTTGCTGGTGGGGTGGCACGGAGGCGGGCTAATTTTTCGGGGGAGGAGAGAGTGAGCGGGATGGACAGGTGGAAGAGCAGAGCGTCGAATTGGGGCTGGACGGAGGCGATGGATTTGGGTTGCATGCCGGCGCCGTTAGAGAGGAGGAGGACGCGATGAATGAGGCGCTGGGACGGAGGGAGAAAGATGTCGTGGGAGATTTGGTGGAAGGCTGAGTGTGCGCCTTCAGGGGATCAGTTGAAGCGTGTGATGCGGGATGGAATATAACAAGGACACTATGCTTACCCGCGCTGTGGCCTCCGACTGTGATACTGCTTGCATCGCCACCGAAGTAACTTATGTTTTTATGCGTCCACTCCAATGCCAGCCGCTGATCCCAAAACCCAAAGTTACCTACTGAAGAGTCATTGTTGGTGGCAGCCTCTTCCTGCATTTCCCTGCTGGCGAGGAAGCCGAAGAGATTGAGCCGGTAGGCCGGCATTACAACGATGCACCTGCACGAGGTCTCCGAGAGTAGTGCAGTCAGGTTATTAGTATTGGGAGTCCCGAACTGGAGAAAGCCGCCGTCTGTGACGTAGGTGAGCTTGAAGGAAGAGTATGTAGATATCATGATACATACGAATGTAGAAGAATACAGGCCAACCCTTGTCCGGTTTCTTGCCAGCAGGAATCCAGACATTGGTCTGCAGGCAGTCTTCATCCCAATTTGCCTCATCGAGTGGAGCATTGAAGCCTGGTTGTGGACAAAGAGATGCGCCGCCGATGAACCTGCCTGGATTCGCACGATGTCCATAGCGGTAGCATGGCGGCAGAGGTCGTGGAAGTCGCCATCTGTAGGGTCCCACAGGTGGCAAAGCGTACGGAATGCCCCCGAAGTAGTGGCAGAGGTCTTTAGGGGGATCATTGGGTGAGGTATAGGTCAGTCCCTCGATGTAGCCACGGAAAGAGACGTCGAGCAGGTAGGGTTTCGTGTTGGGTGGTGGTGAGGACGGAGACGGCATTGTCTCTACGAAATGATCTTTCCCGAAGCAACATACGACGGCACGATTTCACCGCACGTCCCAGATATCGAGCATGAAGTGACGCAATGGAAAAGGTGAAGAGGTGGAAGTGTATCGCTGAATCATGATTATCCCAATAATATGTGTGGGGCGAGAGATGTGGGCCTGGAGCTCTTATATTGGCGGCGGTGTCGACGGTGATATCAGCTGTAGCAGTCATAGCCAGAGCTTCGTAGAATAGAAGCTTTGGGAATCACGAACGAGCAAAGCGCATGCTGAAGAAGCCGAGACAGTAATTGCCTCTTCATGCCAATGTTGAGACAAGCGCTCCAAGTATATAAACACTTCATCATCGTGCAACATATCTACCTCGTCCTGTCTGCGAATGAGTTCGGTGGAGTGTATCCATCTGCTGACTGACTTTTCCAATAGCAATGTGCCCGACCATATTCGTGAACATCATCCCATCATTATCACCAATCCCGCGCCTGAGGTCTTTCATAGCACCACATGTCTTCGTCATCACCTGACATGTCGTTCTTGTTCTGTCCCAAACTATCGCAAACTCATCCTCTACGTCCCCTCGGCGGGTCAGGGATGAGATCATATCCAGCCTCTTCCTGCGCAACCAGACACGTAGCAGTGATACCAAGGCCCACCAGAACCTGCGTAGCGAAGCTGGCAATGCAGAGCCAGACGCCTTTATCCAAAACCCAACCATCAAAGAATCTCTCGTTATCCGTGCGATACAGGTGTACGATGATGCCCATGCCGGCGACCTGCGCAGCGACGCAGCACGCCAAGAGCACGTTCAATGGGCGCCAGCCGTCGGCGCGACGCTGTTTACCGCCGAACAGAACAAGCGTGATCGTGACCACGGAGGCAAGCTCCAGGATGACAGCCAACGACATAAGAAAGGATGCGGTCCGCCAGAGTGAGCAGAAGTCGCGGGTACCATTTGCGGAGGTGCAGTCTTCATACGCGGGAAAAGGATCGCAGGCGCCAGAAATCGACGAGCAGTGAGCGTGGAGACCATAGCTGTAGCGCACGGGTTTCCTGTAGGGATCGGAGGCCGGGGCGTCCCAGGAGATCCAGGATGGAATGACAATGGAAGCTATCGTCATGGCCGTGGCTGTCGGTTGTCAGTATGCAATGGACGGGGTGGCTTTGCACGAGCTATATTTGGCAAAGGTGAACATACCAGCCATGAGGGCCACCATGCCAGTGCTGTAGGCAAGCTTCCGATACATTGTATAGTATCCTGTGAGTATGAGGAGAGGGCGATGCAAGTGGAGAGTTGTGTTGTGTCCAATGTGTTGAAGAGAGAGCTGTGAAAGAAGGGCTGTGGAGATAAGGGCTAATCGTGGATTTAGAAGGTCCATGACAAATAGAGCAGGTAGTGATGAAATGTCTCGTCCCTCCCGTGTCCCTCACACTCATCATTATTCTTGCCAATGAACAATGGTGATATGCGCTTGGGGCTACCTCACAGGAGGGACCAAGTGATTCATAATCTAGTGGTCTACTGCTCCAGATATGTCCCACTGTGATCTCTTTCCAATATGCCAATACCATTCTCTACCCTGGTCTGTTTTTGCCATTCTAATGAAGTGCTGACGCCGTGTTTATGCAGAGATACCCAATACTTGATGCCCATCGATGATACCACGTTTTACAGCCTGCTCGCATTCTCACCCCTCCATCCTGCACTCGCTGCAATCAACTCGGCAGCTCTCTCACCTATAGCCAAAACCGTCACCATAGGGTTTATGCTTGGTATCTCCGGCATGATACCAGCATCAGCTATCCGCAGTCCTTTCAGACCATACACTCGAAGCTCCGGATCGACGACAGCCATGGCATCGTCCCGGCGACCCATTTTAGTCGTGCCAACAGGATGGTACACTGTATGCGCCGCGCGACGTGCGTACTCTGACAACTCTTCATCAGTCTGGCAAGCTGGTCCAGGCGCCACCTCCCTGAGTAGCCAGTTGCTGAACGGAGCCTGCTCTGCAACCTTCCTCGCAGCCTTAATTCCAGCCACTAGCGTCATGGCATCATAGTCTTCAGGATCAGTGAAATACCTAAAGTCAATCTTAGGTTTCTCCGCAGGATTCGCCGAGTTCAGCCACAGTCTGCCGCGAGATCGTGGTCGTGGGATGTTGGGAGTCATGCAAAACGCGAAGCCTTCTGCCGGAGCCGAGTATCCTAGTCGACCAGTGTTGAATGTGAAGGGAATCTGGTAGCAGTGCATCATGATGTCCGCAGCATCTCCATCATCGCCAGCAGCATTGACCTTTTCTCGTCGTAAGAAGATACCAGCATCCGAGTCCATCGTGGTCTGGTTCTCTGGCACACGAGCATTGAGCTCCCACATAATGATCGTCTCTGGATGATCTTGTAGTGATTCTCCTACACCCGGCAAGTCCTTAACTACAGGAATTTTGAGGTCCTCGAGTTGTTGTCGAGGCCCGAGACCGGAATGAAGCATCAGTCGTGGTGTGTCGAACGCTCCTCCGCAGAGTATTGTCTCCGCCTTCGCGAATAGTTGGCGGTGCTCGCCAGACTGGAATGTGACGTTGATACCAGTGACCTTACCATTCACTACGTTAATCTTATCGACCCAAGTATCTGTGAGAATGGTGAGATTTGGCCTGTGTATCTTGCCGTTAATGATGTCATGAAGATATCTGGCGAATTATTAGACTACAGATCGTGAACATGGATGACAGAATACATACGCCACACTAGCCGAGCTTCGGCGACCATCTTCAGGGTTGTATGCCACAGAGAAGAATCCTACTCCTTCGTTAAGTTGACCGGATGCAGCAATTTCTGCGTTGAAGTCGTGATGTATGGGAATGTCCATAGCATCTGAACAGGACTTGACCCAGTCCAAGCACAATTGATTTCGATGGTTCTCATGCACTGGCTGAATAGTGTTCTTGAGCTTCATGATCACGCGCTTAAACATCTCAAACGACCAGCCTTCACAGCCGTGCACGTTCTCCCACCGCTCCGCATCGAGACGGAATGGGTGGAACGAGATTAGTGTGTTGTGCGATGAACATCCTCCGAGGACTTTCGCCCTCGAGTGACGAATGTGGGAGTTTCCGCGCTCTTGCTCAACGATGCCGTAGTCGTAGTCAAGTTCACCGCCCAGTAATTTCAGCCAGTCCTGGAACACTTAGTATATCTTTCTGATCAGAGAGCGGGAACAATGCGTACCTTGAGTAAGAGAACACGATCATCTTGATAGTCACTGGGACCAGCCTCGATGACCAAGACACGGGCTTCGGGCAGATAGGACGAAAGTCTGTCGGCAATGACACAACCTGCTGTGCCTCCTCCCACAATGATGTAGTCGAATGACTGCAGGCCTTGTGGCAAAGACGTGACAGTGCCGGTGGTATGCAGGGAGGCGACCATTTTTATCGTGCTGTGCTGTGGTGCAAAAGGAAAGACAAGATGTACTGTACAATGCTAGTGCGCGATCTACAATATCGCTTATGCTTTGCGGACAGGAAAGGAAAGCAAACTAAAACGAAGGAGAAGACTTTTTCGTGTCAAAGTGCCAAGACAAGCATGAAACAAAGTATTACTCGACCTCACTCAACTCGTCAGGTAATCGATATGGCTAGTTGGGGAATCACGCCATTCATCATACGAAAATTCGATTGTGAGCATAAAAATCTCGGGGAGAGTGGAGCCTCATCTTTCAGCATACCACATTACCCAATTCCTTCCTCCGCCCTACCTACCACCTTACCATTCCTTCGCCATCGCATATCGTGCTCTGGACAGTGAACCTCACTCTTTGTACATCCCTCTCTCTTGTTTCCGTCCACTACGTGACCATTACAGACCCATAGCACGAGTCCGCAGAGATCGGACGTGCTCAGGCTAGGGTGACGACACGAGCACGATACCACCTGCAGGAGCTAGCTGCATCCCTGGTCTCAGACTCGTCCAGGAGACCAGTGGTTCCCCCAGAATCTACCACATACATTGCCTTTGCTACTCATGATGGGGCATCCAGATGTTCTGAACTACTATGGAGGCAAGGAGCGAGACGTGACCTCCGGCAGGACCTTCCAGACACTTGACCCATCGACCGGAAAGCCTTTGGCAGCTGTCCACGAATCAAGTGAGGCAGACGTGGATGCCGCCATCGCCGCAGCCCAACACGCTTTCCCAGCATGGTCACAGAGACCGGCCGTGGAAAGGTGCGATATTCTCCTCAAAGCAGCTGCTCTATTACGCGAGCAGAACGAGGAGCTTGCTGCTTTGGAGACAAATGACACAGGAAAGCCGTTCAGTGAGACTTCAGTCGTCGACGTCATCTCTGGTGCAGAAGTGCTCGAATACTTCGCACGTCTTGTAGGTAGTGGTGGTCTGAATGGCGAGACAACGCAACTGCGAGAGAGCGCGTGGATTTACACGAGAAAAGAAGCGCTTGGAGTATGCGCAGGACTCGGAGCTTGGAACTACCCAATTCAGATTGCCACAGTACGTAGTGTGTAAGCGCGATCATCGTGACATTCACTGATCATTGGTAGTGGAAAGCTGCTCCATGCTTAGCAGCAGGCAATTGTATGGTCTACAAGTCGAGCGAAGTGACCCCATTACATAGTGTCAGACTAGCTCAAATCTTCGAGAAGGCCGGGCTACCTGCAGGCGTCTTCAATGTAGTACAAGGGGCGGGCAGTGTGGGTGCATATCTTGTCTCTCATCCAGCTATAGCGAAGTAAGTACCGCTCGCCTCAGCACCAGACTATCCATTCTTGCGGTGGATCGGAGTAGCTACGGCGGTGGCATCTACTGATGATCATGTAGAGTCTCGATGACAGGACAAGTCAGCACAGGGCAGAAAGTGGCTGCCTCAGCTGCCCATGGCATGAAGTATGTCACAATGGAGCTTGGTGGCAAGAGCCCGTTATTAATTCTGCCGGACTGCAATCTGGATGTTGCGGTAGATGGTGCTATGATGGCTAGTAAGTCTTTCTCTTTCGCTTGGGCAAGATCTCAACTGATATATGTAGACTTCTACTCGTCTGGCCAAGTATGCACTAATGGGACAAGAGTTTTCGTACCCAAATCAAAGGAGACCGAATTTGCGAAGATACTAGTCAGAAAGACCAAGAACAACGTGAGGATGGGTCATGGCATGGACGCTGATGTGAACTTCGGCCCGTTGGCAACAAAAGCGCACTTGGACAAAGTCCGAAGCTATATTGAGCACGGAAAGCACATCGATAGAGCGACATTGCTGTACGATGGCGCCACTGCAGCACAAAGTGCTTCTGCTTTCGCAGAAACCGAATTCGCAGAAGGTTACTGGTGTCCGCCCGTTATTTTTACTGATTGCAGGGACAGCATGAAGATATGCACAGAGGAAATCTTCGGTCCTGTCCTATGCATACTTACGTACGACGACAGTGACCCGGACTACCTGACAAAGCTTCTCGCGCGGGCCAACAATACGAAGCTAGGACTTGCTGCGGGAGTGTTCACCCAGAATCTCAATCTCGCACATTCGATCATCGCACGTCTGCAAGCTGGCATCACCTGGATCAATTCATGGGGCGAAAGTCCAGCTGAGATGAGCGTCGGCGGCTGGAAGATGAGTGGTGTCGGAGTCGAGAACGGCAAAAGGGCGCTCGATCACTGGTCGCAGAATAAGAGCACACTAGTCGATATGTCAGGCAGTATTGCAAGCGCTTTCGAGGCGCCAGTGAAAGCGAAGCTATAAATCTATTGCAATTGTCTAGAATATACGTATAGAAATCTAAGCATCAAATTAAATAGTAAGTATAGTTAAAGGATTAAAAAGAGAAAACTAATTGATATTCTTCTTGATTTCTATAAGTTATAGTAGCGGAAATATATAGAGCTATATTTAGTAATATAAGGAAATACTAGTAGAGCTATAAGAAAGAAGGATAGAGTAATTATAAAGGAATATCTTTAGATATCTAGACTAATATAGAGATTTAGAGAATTTATGTTATTTCTTCCAAATTTTATAATTTTATAATTTATAGTTTAAGAATAATCTAAAGACCTAGATAAATCCAGTACATCTAGGATTTAGCTATAGATATTAGATTTCTAGAGTATCCTATCGTTATATTTAGTTGTTCTGAGATGAAAATAAAACAATAAGAGACTATCTCTTAGGTAATAAGTTCCCTTCTCTAGCTAGCTAATCTAGTATATAATAGAGAACTTTGATACGTACTACTCTGATATTCTAGTTAATCTTATAATATTAGTCTTATAGAGATTAAAAGATATTAACACGCCCTCTATATAGTGTGGAGTAGGAAACTGGTATAGCATCCGATAGACGCCAAAACAACCTAAGATTATTGACTAGCAGTATACGAGTATATAAGGCTATCCGGGTACAAGTCCTATATATAGGTCCATCAGATATATGCTACCAAGTGAATCCTTTCTATATAGCCTAGCTAGTCCCCTTCTATAGTAAATTAAGCGTTCTAGTAATTCTTAAGACGGATCTTTTGATTTATTATCTTAAGTTTATATTTATGCCTAGCTCTAGTATACTATTAACTTCTCTTTTCATGGTAAACCACACCCGATCTATCTAGATTATTTCAGCGATAGCGCTCTAGCGTTAATTTATAGTATAAGCAGCCTTTTCTTAGGTTATAACTATAAAGGTACCAACTTTAAGTTCTAAAACTATTATTCGATAGTATATTTAGAAAGTACTACCCTTTATATTAGAGGAGGTAATATCCTCTAAGTAAGTATATCGTCGCTCTTAGCTATAGTTAGAGGACGGTATAGGATCGATAAACTAGATACCGACACCCGATCTTTTATAGACGAAGTCTAGAAGTACTTAAAGTACCTCTAGGATATAGTCTACCGTTCTAATAGTATATATAATACTTCCGGGATTAGTGCCGGCCTATTTTAGCGGTGATAATATAACATCTTACGACATAGAGATATATATTAAGTAGGTAGAGTTCTAGATAATAACTTACCGTATCAACCTAGTAGAAGATAAAAGGAGTATAGTATACCTCTTTAAGTATAGTCTAGCAAGAGAATCTATTATAGCCGAATAGTACTAGGGTAAATATAAGCTAACTAATAAACTAATATAGGAGGATCTCACGAAAGTATTCCGGAAGAGGTTTAATAGAAAGGATAATATCTAGTTAATAATAGATAAGATTGTTAAGCTCTAGTAAGAGCAGAGTAAATCCGTTAAGTAGTATATTGTTAGAGGATAGAGGTTATGGTACTAATTAGACTCGATAAACCGCAAGTTGATAACTACTAAGTAGATTATAGGATTAAGAGACTAATTAATTATGCCTAGTCTAAGGATAAATCTACCGGATAGAGAGACTTAGGACTTCGTTATAGTTAAGGATTTAGTAATGAAAGCTATAGCGCTAGGGGAGGGGGAAGTATTAATTGTAATAGCTACCGCTACCTATTTAGCGATATATTTAGCCGAAATCAATTATGCGGCTGATAGACTAATAAAGGAGGCTAGGGCGATATAAGGGTACCCTTAGCCGGTATAGCAATATTAGCGCTCCTATTAGTAGACTCGGGAAGAGTAGTTAGCACTAGAGCCGAGTAGAGGAAATCGACGTAATATCCTAAATATAGGATAGAGACATTAGGTGATCTACTATAGGTATTATATACGGGGTTATACTACTAATAAGTACTTAAATCCTCTAGTATCGACGGAGGAGTAAGCTAGAGTCTAACCTCCTCTTTGTAATAATAGGTATATAGGAACCTCCGGAACGCTATCCGTAGTTACTGTAGATCCGCCGTAAAGCACGCTAGTAATAGGAGCTAATTATATGCTAGTTTATTCTTTAAGACTATAGTCTTTAAGGAATCTAGCTAATTAGGAATTATAATTAGGAATTAGGATTACTAGGATATATAGCCTTTATTAACTATTCTTAAGCCGCATCCGGCTATATTCTTAGAGAGGTAGACGATAATCTCCTAAGGTAATAGATATAGATTCTCCGTAGAGAGGAGAAGCTAAGTAATAAGTAGATAGCCGCTATTACTATACTCGAACCTTAGAAGAAAGAGTAGCCGGCTTATACTATATTAGACCTCGATAGATATACTACTTAAAATAAGCGAGCACGCTAAGCATCTATTAAGACCGATAAGGAGGATAATCTTAGTAGAGGGGCGAATTACATTCCGCTTACTCGTATACGGAGCTAGAATTTAATAGAGGAGACAATTAAGGATATATTATAACCGACTCCTAAATCTAGGTAGACTTAGAAGACAGTTGAGGTTCTAAATACTAAGATAGTAAAGCACTGTCTACCTATTAAGTTATTAGGAAGACAGTAGCCATTTACTATTAATAATAGATTTAAGATAAGCCCGGATAGAGGACCTATAATTACCTAGGAGTAACTCTTTAATACTTTACTAATCTTATAATAGGATATAGGTGTACTTCTCTAGTCGTCAATAACTAGGCGTAGGGCGAAGAAGGTTATATTTAATACCTACGTAGTAGCGCCCCTAATTCTAAAGAAATACCCGCTGGCTCTAAGAGTTACTTTAGAGCATCTAAGGGATAAAGTAAGATTAAAGAATATAATAGTAATCTTTATCGAGGCGTAGATTGGAGAAACTCGTCTCTAAAATATTATTGTTAATAGTAGAGCTATTGTAGAGTTAATCCGTAAGAGAGTAGTGCTAATAGCTAATATCTAGATCTACCGTTGCCTACCTATTAGTCTAAGACTTACTAATCAGCAGCTAGAGATAATTAAGGAGTACTATTAGATTAGGGTTAATATTTAAGGGGTAGTTGTAGTATATAAAGCATATATTATTAAAGGAATTTTAGGGTACGACTTGCTGCTAAGCTATTCGTAGATGTCTTAGGTGGATTGTGTCTAATAAAAAGAGAGGTTGACAGTATGCTGGAGCCAGGCATAAATATGAACTCAAGACAATAAATCAAAAGGTCCGTCTCGAGAATCACTAGAACGCTCAATTTGCTATAGAAGGGGACTAGCTAGGCTATATAGAAAGAATTCACTTGGTAGTATATATCTAATAGACCTATGCATAGGACTTTTACC
>Ga0268250_10001336_pt1 | contig 10810 bp, 11 predicted proteins | sample AgamicAsSfe_FD_200448 | JGI IMG/M metagenome (GOLD analysis project Ga0268250, IMG submission 200448) | Agave microbial communities from Guanajuato, Mexico - As.Sf.e (v2) (version 2) | ecosystem: Host-associated > Plants > Phyllosphere > Phylloplane/Leaf | place: Guanajuato, Mexico | collected... | reverse complement strand
CTGTTCTCTGGTAGTGATGGACAGCGCAAGAGGCAACAATTTTCTTTTCTGGTTGCATACTCAATGTAGTGATTAATGGGACAAAAAATGCAAGGTGGATCATGCGACACCAAGAATGAAGAAGAGAGATCGGCGAAGATGATGGTAGATGAGATGTTAGGTAGAAGACCAAGTCGTGGGAGTTGCTGGCAAACGCAGCTTCCCCAGACGCATGCGCGCGCCCTTCGACGCTAACCCCATCAACTCAGGGTCCCTTGGCGCCCGAACGTCACCCGCTGGGTGTCGCGTTGAGACAGCCACGAACCAGAAATCAGCCTTGGAGATACCTGCAGCACTCTGTTAATTCCTTGAAGAAGACCAATACGGTTTCCGACGACGCGATACCCCACTCTCAGCCACACTGCCCTCGCAACCCGAAGCAACCAAAAGAAGCCGGAGGCGCATAGCATAACCATGTCGCAAGCCTACGAGCGCGAGCAACAGAACAACTCTCGACTGGATGAGCTGGCCTCTAAAGTCTCGGCACTTCGAGGCGTCACAATAGACATCTATGACAACGCACGCGATCAACATGTCATCGACAGCACAGTACGTCCCCCTAGACCCAACGTCAAGAACATACCTACATTCCCATGAGCATGAACGCAACGGTTCAACTCCCACCATATTACCCCTCCATCTCTCTGCTACCCTTCTTCCTCGTGTCTGATCTCACTCACTCAACGGATGCATTCAAACTTCACCAAATCACAACTGACATTCCAATCATAGTCCGATACATTCTCCTCCTTCTCCACAACCCTCAAAGGCTCCGCAACACGCCTAACGCGCATGGCATCGTCGGGAAACAAAGTAGCCATCCTCAAGTTATCAGGCATAATAATAGCGACTGTGGTGGTTCTATATTGGATATGGCATTTGGTCTTTTAAAGTCGCAGTTTGCCTCGTAATATCATTCGGCCAGGGTAGACGATGTTTCTCAGCAACGGCTCGATGTCAGGCGCAGCTACGTGAGTTGTGGAAGATACGACAGAGCAAAACGCGATGACGGGCACGGAAGATATCAAACAACTGAGCGGATGGGACTGTGATGGCTTGGTATATGGGTCAGGCTTCCGAGCAGGGGGAAAGCGTATTGGGTACCAGCATATGCGGCGTTTGGGAGCATTTCCACGTACAGGGCATGGGTGTTTATTATTGTTTCAATTCAGCGGTCTATAAACATCACTATGTACACTATGTACATTACACTCTATTCCATACTCGCTTTTGGATCATCTTCAGCAAGACGTGCATTAAGGTACATAAGACGCAACGATCGTCAAGCCAGAAGGCATCCATTATGCGCAGCTCTTACTCCCAGACGTTCGAAAAGAGGTCATCGCTGCCGCCTCCGAATCCTCCTGCAGGCTTACTTTGAGTAGTGGTGGTGTGTGTAGTAGTGGTTGTCTGCGTCGTGGTAGTGGGCGCAGCACTGCTCCAGCCCCCAAAGTCATCGTCTTGTGTTACCTGTGGTGCACCCCAGCCAGGAGTGGTGGGCTGAGCATGCGATGTGGTAGTTGTTGCTGCCGGTTGGCTAGGGGCAGAAGAACCCCAGACATCATTGCTACCCCAGGCGTCCATGTTAGAAAATCCTGAGTAGTTTACAGCCGCGGGCGCAGGAGCAGCCTTGGGAGCAGGCGCCGGTGCAGGCGAAGAGAGGTTGAAGGCCGAGCTTGCGGGAGGTGATGCTAGTGGCGGGGAGGTGACCCTCGGTGCAGGGGCCGGTGCAGATGGCATGGATAGGTCAAGCAAATCGTTCATGCCGCTTGCTGCGGGGGCTGCAGGCTTAGATGGAGCGGGCGAAGAGAAAGCGCTGAAATCAGACAAGCCACCTGAAGGGCTCATGGTACGACTGTGCGACTGGTTCTGTGGAGCAGGCTTGGAATCGAAGAAGTTGCCCCCACCACCGAACATGTTTGATGAAGATGTGGAGGGCGGTGACTTTGCGCTTGAAAAGCTATCGAGACCAGAGAACGGCGAGGGCTTGGGTGCCGGAGCGGCGTTGAAGGACAGGCTGCTGAATGCATCGTTCATGCCACCAAAGGCCGATTGTGACGGCGATGCCGGTCCCTGAGGAGACGCCAATCCACCAAAAGAGTCTTGACGTGCATGCTGCTGTGGTTGGGGCGGAGCTGCGGGCTTCGAGGCATATAGCGACAAAATCGACTGCTTGAGGTCCGGTCTTGATGGTGCCGCAGCAGCGGGCCCCGTGCTGGACGGACGAGAGGGTGCTGCAGACGATGATCCACCAAGAAAGTCCAATCCTAACAATGAATCCCCTGCTTTGTTCTGTTTCGGTGGTGCTGGCTCTGCCTTCGGGGGCGCTCTCGCTGCGACTGGTGGTCCGGTGCTCGGTCGCTGAGGAACAGGATCGTCGCCAAATAGGTCGATGGCTGGTTGAGGCTGTGCCTGTCTTTGCGGAGGAGGAGGCTGGCTGGAGCTCTGGGCTAGGCGTTGTGATGCTGAGCGTTCTATTTGGACCTTCTCCTGAACCTTCTTCAACGGCTACGTCTGTTGTTAGCTCTTGTCCTGATATAACCACTACCCTATTTAACTCACCACGTCGTCGTCGTCTGCTTCTAGAGTAGAAGGATCCGGCATAGGTCCGTCCATGACCCAGCGCTTCGACTCGTACTTTGTGCGGATAAAGTTCTCAATCTTTGCCTCCGACGGCACATGGCCAGGCGCCAGTTTTGACTCCCAGTACTTGTTCGCTCGCGCATTTCCCCATTTCAGCACGCTTTGGAGTTGCTCATCGGTCCAGGTATCAAGATCGACTGACTTGACTTTACTGATATGTGTTCCCATACCACGGTGAATTCCCGAACATCGAATGCAGATGAAGACGCCCAAGTTCCAGCTGGCCCATCGTGGGTCTGCAGCGACCATTAGCGAATGCGAATAATACTGAAGGCCCAGAAAACATACGCTTGTTCCTCTTGCAGTCTGAGCAAGTCTTGTTCCCTTCAAGCTTCACCAAGTTCTTGAGCGTCGCACGATTCTGTTCCGCCCGATCAGCGGCAGGGTTGGGCCGTCGCGACATTGTGGGGTAGACGGTCGTATGCGGAGACTATGTTCGGAGTGCGTAAGCGTAGTCGTATTTCAACGCGTGTGTCTGGAAGAGGAGAGCAGTATATCGCGAGGGCACGTGTCAATCGAGGGTGGAATTGGGCGAGTGGGGTTAGGTCGTTTCGTTCGTGCCTGCCCAACCGTTTGATGTTTCTCACCCATGACGCTCGGCTTGGCATTCGGTACCGCCATCTCACATGCCAGGGGCTTGCTTTTCGGTGGAATGGTGTGTGTCTTGGATTATCATGTATGAAAAGCAGAATAGTTCATCGCTTCTATGTAAAGTCGTATTCGACCGACAAGGACAACCCTGCTAGGACTGAATGCTTGATGCTTGGGAACTCCTGACCCCGGGTATCACAATGGTGGTATGCTACAGTATGTTACATGCGTCGACCGCCAGAAAGCTTGCTGTATGCAATGCAGTTATAGGACTCAGGCGGGACGAAATCTCCAGTCGTCCCAGTCCTCGTCGTCGTCAGACTCGCTCTCTCCGTCTTCTTCAGCGGAAGGAGCTGGTTTGACACCATCGTCCTCTACCTTGATTATCCCACCAGAGGTAGAGCGAAGGGCCTCCCTCTGTTCGCGTAGCCGCTTGACTCTCTCTTCGAGGCCTTCCATCTCCTCGAATTCATCTTCCAGTGCCCGCGCAGCATCTTCCTTCTCGCCCTCCATCTCCTCATCCCGTTTCGCCCGTTGTGCACTCTGGTCCTCACGCGCTTGTGCGGCGATCTCTGCGGCTGTCATGGGCGCAGCTTCAATGACAGCGCCCGAGTAGGCTATTTTGGTGGGCGGAGGTGACGCGGGTTTCGCAGCGTTCATCTCGTTCAAGAAGGCATCGAGCTCCGCTTGAGCTGTAGCATCGAGTGGCGGCTCAGCCGGCTTTGGTGGTTCTGATGGCTTGGTGTCTTGTATTGGCGCGCTCTCCTGGGCTGTGGCTTCCGGCGCGACCTCTTCCTCATTTTTCGCAGCCCCAGCATCGAAGAAACCTGCTGGCACACCGGCCTCCTCCTCTGTTCGCGTGCGTTTCCTCTCCTCGACCGTGTCATCCGCAGCTTTGCGCTTTTTGGACGTGGGTGCAGTCGCAGGAGCTGCCGATTGCTTTTGGGGCTTTTGCGCCTGTTGCCGTGCTGCGCGCTGTTGTCGCAAAAGAGCTCGTGCGTCGGCCATATTGGTTCGGATGATATTCGGTCTGAAGATGAGTCTGTATGTGTCGCCGCGAACGCGTGTATAGATTAATTCCACCGATGTTCTTGTTGAGATTCTGGCGCTTCTCCAATAGCTCCGAGCATCCAGCCCAGCCGGCAGCCGCGCAAAGGGTCCACAGCTCGCTAGTGGCAAGGATTACGGCAGCCAAGACATCGGCAAAACGATGTGTCAAAGCTCCACCTCCTCACTGACACCACTCAGTCCGACACCACACGACACATTGCGACTCGGTATCGCAGTCCCCTCACCTCCCACTGCTATTTCCACAGTGCGCTCACGATCAAGCGCATGCATTGAGCTTCCATCACTCCAAGTTGTCGTCTCTCTCGCGCCCTCACATCGCGTGGCACCGGCTCCGCACTCGGCAGGTACGCGCAAGAGGCAGTTGCGACTCATAATCGGCAGTCGCACGACGCATCGCGCCTTCTGTCTGTACAATTAGGCAGGAGCGCCCGTTCGCACTCGTTTACTAGTTAGAGGCCGGTTCATACGGCGTGTCCGTGGACCCGCAGTGCGACGCGCAAGGCAGGATTGGGGCTTTCGTAGAGACTTTTTGAATCTTGTTTCGCACATAGCATAAGCTGCACTCGTGGTATCGTCTATATTGAGCCCATCACCCGTGTCCTACACCATGGCCGGTAAGCAGACACCATCTACGCGCCTCTGTTCCATGAAGCCACCAAGTCGCGCCCCTCATGGCACCAGCACCACCACGCGCGCGCCCATCCCCAAACCTCACGCTGATGCTGATGCTGATACTGCCACTACAGACGAGATTCGGCGCTCTGGCCGCGCCAACAAAGGCCACCACACCAAGAATCAAGATGCGCTCGACGAGCCCTCCCCCGCTCCCAAGGCCAAGGCAGCAGCAGCAGCAGCACCGCCAGCCTCGGAGACAAAGAAAGGACAGGCGCAAACCAAGAAGGGACAAGCAAAGACACAACAACAGCGGGCACAATCGACGCAGTCCGCTGAAAACGATGACGATGAGGAGGAGGAAGATGCCATCATCCGGTGTGTATGCGGTGACCAGCGCGACATCCGTGGACGCCAGATGATCTGCTGCGACAAATGCGAGGCCTGGCAACACAACAAGTGCTTGGGCCTACCCGAAGGCGACTTCTGGGAAGGCAAGAACTACTACTGCGAGCAGTGCAAGCCCGAAGATCATGTCGAGCTTCTTGCTGCCATGGCGCGCGGAGAGAGACCATGGGCGCGCAAGAAGGGCTCCAAGCCGAAGCCCCGCCCCAGCGACGTCAAGCAGGAAGCCGTCTCGGAGAAGGCGAGCACACCGCAGGCTTCGGCGACCCCCTCGCAAACCGCTCCAGCTCCTGTCGAGACTCCCACGTCTCCGCCCGCTCCGGTAGCTGAACCCACGCCAGAAGCTTCCAATGGACATGCAGAGCCCAAGGTATGTTGCCACCATCCAACTAGACGTTCAAAAACTCACATACTTCAGCAGGAAAACAAGAGTCAGCCACAATCGCCTGTCGGCGAGAAGCGTCGCCACGAGCCTGCCACCGAAAAGGCCAACGCCAGCAAGAAGCGTAGAAAGTCCAGTCACCACGAGAGCAAGCCTGCTCCCCAATCAACTCCAGTTGGTGACATCGATGCGCTGCCGCAAAACCAGAAGGCTGTCGCAGAGAAACTCCGTGATACCCTGGCACCATTGATTAGCACCGCCTCCGACTCCAGGGGATACCGCATACCTGACGGCCAGACAGCCAAGTCTCTCGCCACCAAGCTCACTCTTCAAATGAGCCACGCTGCTTTTGAGCTCTACGGTGAGCCCACAGGTTCATCTTCGCCATACTTTATCAAAATGCGGGCCATTATGTTCAATGTCAAGAAGAACACGGTCCTTGTAGATCGCCTCCTATCTGGAAGTCTGAAAGCCGATGACCTCGTGAGCATGGAGGCGGAAGAGATGGCGAGCGAAGACAAGCAACGCGAGTACGCCGCCATGCGCGAAGCGGCTGAGAAGCAGATGATCTTAACCGAGGAGACTGGACCACGACTACGCAAGACACACAAGGGCGAAGAGCTTGTTGGCGAAGACACCTTCGAGAATGACCATGATGACTTCAAGCAGCCCAGTCTTCGCGAGCGCGAGAGCATCACCGAGGACACAGCTATGCAGTCACCTATCGGAACACGCCCACCAGAGAGTCCTGCAGGCGCACGACCATCTACTGGGAATGATGCTTCGCAGGCCGAGCATGCACGACGGGCATCGGCCAATTTTGACATCAACTCTGTCTTCGACAAAGTCAGATCGCCGCAGCATGATCAGCAGACATTCCTTCAGCGTCGCCAGAGTTCGATGCATATGCAAGACAAGCCTCAAGCCGCCGTGGATGACGCGGACGTTGATCGTTTGCTCAAGGATGAGGACAACGATGTAGAAATGTCAGGTTATTCCTCGGACCCGACAGTATGCTGGCAAGGATCTATCAACATGCAGTCAATGGAACCCTTTGACGCTGTTGCTAGATTCGTCGCTGGTGGAGATTTTGGTCAAATTGTGCCTTGGGAGAAGCTGCTGACCAACATTGTGGCGATTCAAGGACGCATCGAAAGTACCAAGGGTAACGATTACATTCAAAACATCGGACACACCGAAAGCCATGAGGTGTCGATCCTTGCTATCAGTCCCGTCACCACGGACGGGCGCACGATCATGGACCATCTGTACGAATACTTCCACTCGCGTGGCAGATGGGGTGTAGTACCTGTTGAAGGCAACGACATACTGCGCGACCTCTATGTCATTCCTATCGAAGAGGGTGGCAGCAACCTGCCGCCCTTCATCGACATGCTTGAGTACTGCACGATCGAGACGCCCCGCAAGGAGCACATGTTGATACTCGCCATGGTTGCTAAGCTGCCTGAGGTCAAACCTCAGCTTCCTCCTACCCAACATTTCGAGCGATACCCAGAACAGGATATCGCAGCCGGTCAAGCTCCTCAGCCCGTTCTCAACAACGGTCCATCTCCATTCACCAACCCTCATGCTCCGCAAATGTCGCCTGTCAGTGCTGCCTATCCACAGGGCCAGTACGGTAACCCATTCGCCGCTCCGCCTGCAAATATGGTCCCTATTCAACAACCGACGCCGCCAATTAACGCACCGCCACATCACCAGATACCCAAGGCACTTGAGATTCTTGGTCCGTACATTGATTCACCTGTCATCGTTACCATTCTTGGCTCCAGCCTGTCTCAGAACTCGGCGGTCTCGGAACTACAGATGCTCAACCTCAGGCACATTGTCGAAACTGTACCTGAAGCGCGCGATAACATAACGGTGCTTACAAACCACTTGCGCTCAAAGAACGAGTCAAATGGGCAACAACAGGCACAGCCATCTGGACCCCCTTAGAAAGTGGCTGCAGAAATGCTGGTCAGGTTGAGGCTTTTCAACATTGAACTCGGATGAATGGGAGGCGGAGGACTTCAGATGCGGTGTTTCGCGGCGCTTGGATAATACACGTTTTTCTGAAGTAAGGCTGGGTGTTGGCGGCGGGCGGTCGGGGCGGCGCTCTGTTTTTCTTGTATTAGATACCCACATGTGGTGTAAACTGTGTTTGTGCGATGAGAGCGGAGCGGTTTTTACCCTTCGTTACCTCATTGCTTGCTTACTTGTACGCTCATTGCTTCTTATGTTTACAAATATTACACGTTGTTCTTTAGTCAATTTCACATGCAACGTACATCAACCAACCGTGGCACTGCATGCGCAATATCAGGCGTCCAGCTCCCGCATTATCGTCCTTCAATCTCAATCCTCTTGTAAGCCGTGCGATAAGCGAGATTGACAGTTCACTGCAATCTATACTTTTTCTTCCGTGTTCCTTTTCTTACTGTATGCAGTAATCGTAGGCACCCCTCCTTCGTCTACCCTTGTCTTCGCATCCTCATATCTCGCTCTCTTATGATGACACATGAAAACTTCTTCTCCCCCGCCACGAGTCTTTCTGCAACCAGACCTTTTCCTTAATCCGGTGACATGCGTGCATCCATGTCAATTGTGTAATTCTGCAGATGCATCCATAATCTTCACTTCCCTCGTGAACTATTTGGCGCGGGATTTTGAGTGCCCTGGCTCTGGACGGCGGCATGGACGGTGTACCCGTTAATGTGGTGGAAGGATGGAAGGAATCCACATTTCTTTGGTGACTTACTCTATACGGTATATTGAGTCTGTTGAGTCGTGTTGAAAAAGAAGGCGGCATGTGTGGTGTAACAGCCAAAGTTGTCGGGTTCTTGTGCAATATGTACTTGTTGCACAAACCCCCATGTGGCAGGGGTGTTGTCGAATATGTTTTGAGGAACGAGAATCGACACCTTTCACTCGACTTACTGCATACGGTATATTGAGCATCTCGATACGAGTGATGGAAGGAGCGTTGCGGAAAAACGCGCAAGTCCTGTACGACTGTTGTGTCCAATTCGATACTGGAAGGCGATAACTCCGGAGGCAGACAGCACCTAGAATCAACACTTTGCCCAGAAGTTTCTCAATTGAGTAAATTTGGCGGGGTCGGTTTGATGACTGCAGATGTTGTACTCTGCTGCAGGCTACAGTACATGCAGTACGCGGTCTGTGGTTACACAGCATTGGGTGACATGCAATCGATGGTCAGTGTAGAAGTTACTAGATATGGTGTTTTCTGTCTGCAGCTCGCTGGACTGGGGGTAGAGTAGAGCCCTTGCCATGATCGATGGTCAATGAGAACTTGCTTGATATAGTATTCTCTCCCTGTGACCAATTTCTACAGATATCGAGAGAACTTGTATAACGTGGTACCCCCTCTGATCGACTTCAAAGCCAGCTCCCTTCCACGACTCAATTCGACGCGGCGTCGGGGCACCGGGTCGTTACCATGAGCTGCGATCAATGGCTTTCAAAAGGTTGCCCGATGCGGTATCTAGCCATGTCTAAGAGTTTCGATTGGCTTTACGCAGACAGAAAATTGGGATCGGGATTTTGCTAAATCGTGTAGTATTTACTTAGTGGATTTAGTAATTACTAAAAATCGGCCATCATCGATGGTTTTCGGCAAATTTCCCGACGCGGTAGCTAGGAAAGTGGGGCGACCAATCAAAACACTCTGTGCGGTCCGCGCTCCACTGAACACACATGGGCACCCTTTGTGTATCGCACCCGAAACGCCGGCACCACTTCACATGCCATCACACTTCATGTGTAGCTATCGTACAAGCAAACGAAAGTTGGGCGGTATTCCCTGTGTTTCCTGCCTCATGCAGTCTCTGCTGACGACACGCATCTCGAGTTCGCCACTCTACCTTTGACATTTCCAGGCATGCCTTCCTACCTGATATCCAGGCATGACGATATGTGAAATCTAAGCGCAGGAAGTATTCCAAATGAGAGATCAACATCGCCAAGATAATACCAGCGATAGATTGAGAATGAGAACGAGAGTGAGAATACGAGCGCAGTCATCGACGCACGTCGCAACAAGTACTACATCCGGCAGTGGAACTACATATCCGTACCCGACAACAACGCGAGACCGAGCACTACTATCCACGCATTTCACAGCAAATACTACATGCAGTAAGAGGAGATTATGAGATCCCAAGTTCTGTACGAGATAACAAATGCGCACACCGATTAGGTGCGGAGCTTGCCGTGTGCGGCAGTGAACGCGAATCCGAGTAGGGCACGGTGCTACCCGTCCTACACACGCTATGGTGGTCGAGACACAACTAGCACTTACTTATCAGCAAAGAGCACAACCATTTGAGGTAGGGGATGCGAATGCGAGTGCAGTTATCGATGGATTTTGAAATAATTACTGCTCGCGACGTTTGTGTTTTGTAAGGCGAAGCTAGTGTCGTTGTACATGGAGCCAAGATGGTTACTTATTTCCTGAAACATGGATCTCCTAGATGGTAATACGAACGCGATTGCAGTGATCGATGGACGATGGATCATTTACTGCTTACGGTACGCTTAGAGCAAAGGTTAAGGTAAAGGTAGGTCTGCCCAGCAATATTACTTATTTGTCATTGACAGCGCATCCCGAGAAACTGAATACGAATGCGCACGCAGTGATCGATGGATCACCACAATCAATACTGTACACGGTAATTATATGGCGAGTCTAGAGGTAGAAGGATCAATAATCATCAGGCTAAGATGTTTACTTATTCATAATAGACATGGTATCCCAAATAGATGAATACGAACGCGGGTACTGTTATCAACGGAAAACGAACAACTTACCATACATGGCCATATGAGACCGCTGGAAATGAGGCTTGATATTCAGCAGCAGGGTCAACCCTATTACAATCGCTGTATGTGCGGATAGATCCGCTAAGCCTTGTTCCAATGTGCGGTGTGGACGTGGCGTGAAGCGAAAGCGAGTGCTACGACCACGAAAGAGAAAGAGAACAAGAACGAGAAAGAGAGTGCAGTGGCCGTCAAGCAACAAAACCATCCAGATTTGGTCGAAGG
>Ga0268250_10001334_pt1 | contig 10820 bp, 17 predicted proteins | sample AgamicAsSfe_FD_200448 | JGI IMG/M metagenome (GOLD analysis project Ga0268250, IMG submission 200448) | Agave microbial communities from Guanajuato, Mexico - As.Sf.e (v2) (version 2) | ecosystem: Host-associated > Plants > Phyllosphere > Phylloplane/Leaf | place: Guanajuato, Mexico | collected... | reverse complement strand
GATTAGCACGCCTCGCGTCTGGATGAGCGCGGTTAGCAAAGTTTCTTGCTTTGTTTTGATCTATTGCGCCCTCTTCCTGTAACTGAGAAATCCTGCACGATGTCCTTGAACGTGTTCTGTCAACTGACTAACCACATCTGGCGCCATGTAGCGCTGCTGTGAGCAACCTGGCGATGTGGCTATGGCATACAACGGAAGCCCTCACTGTCCAAACTGTCGATATGCCAACATATATAAATATGGTCTGCTGTCATCTTACATCCATATGCAACTCCTACCTTACACCGCTCGCATCTACCATACCTCGCACTTACAGCAATTCGGACCAACATGACCGAGTCAAGCAGTATCTATCCTTACCCACCCAGCCATGCTGCACCTATCGTCCTATCTTTGATCTTGGCTGCATCTTTAGTTCTACATATCTACCAAGGCTTGTAGGAAGTGTCACTCAACGATCATATTCAATATACTCACACGATCTCAGCAAATATCGTCTTAGAGGACTCGGCTACTTCATGATATGGGGCGGCATAGTCTTCATCACTGGCTGGATCCTCCGCACTGTCTCGAGTCACAACACATCAAACCTCAATCTCTACATCGCACAATACGTGTTCATCTATGCTGGCCCTCCTATCTATTCAGCCGCTGAGTACAGTGTTCTTGGACGTCTGCTTCGGTATCTACCTATGCATGCACCTTTGAATCCCGATCGCATCATGATTCTGTTCATCTATCTCGGCGCTGCAGTCGAAGGTCTGACGGCTGCGGGAGCAAGTCTTGTAGCCACAGCCAAAGATGATACAGCACAGCGACAGTCCGGGGCAACACTGATCAGTATAGCGCTGGTCTTGCAGGCAGTGATTGAGCTTGTTTTCATCGCTATGGTTGTAACGGTACATCGACGCTGCATTTTGGCAAACACCTTGCCTAAAAACATTCGCCGGCTTTGTATCATGTTGTACGGTACATCAACCCTGGTCTTTATACGCTGCATCTTCCGCGCCATCGAGTCCTTCGCTACAATCTCAGCAAACTCGAATTGCAATGATCTATGTCGTACGGTTCTGCTACATGAATGGTATCTTTACGTTTTCGAGGCATTGCCGATGGTTATGTATACCTGGTGGATCAATGCGATTTACCCTGGCGCCCTGCTGCCTAGGGGACGCAATGTATATCTGGACCTTGATGGGTTGACTGAGAGACGCGGTCCTGGTTGGATTGATAAGAGGTCTCGATGGGAAACTTTTGCTGATCCTTTTGACATCGGTGGTGTGGTGAAGGGACAGCAACATCATGAACAGTTTTGGCTGGAGCCTGAGAAGTGGATGAAGGTTTGATACGTTGTATCGAGGTCATGCCTGTAGTGAGTGAATTTGATATGTTGCTCTATAGGGTGCTTGCTTGTCGCTCAACGCAGTGCCAAATGCCAAACAACATCCCACTCCATATCCACCTAGACAGAAACACGTTTTGCCTGCGTCATCTTGCCAGCGCTTGGTACACTGCATACACTGACTCGGCCTGTTTCCGAGACCACCACGTGCTCTCATTTGGCTCGAGTCTGGTGGGTTTCCTTTTTGAGCTGAACTTTATTCTTCAGATGTCGAATAGCATGGTCGCTCAGTTTTGGCAACCAGACATGCAGTAGAGTTGTGAGTGAATAATTGTTATGTGCCTCGTGATGGAGCGCTTGCAACAAAATCATGATATCCATTCCTCTCCTCGGCAATCTTCCCCTGCATCATAGAAATTCTGTACCCGCTCGAGTATCCAGTCCGATGTAATATTAGTGGCAGCTTGTCCCACATTGGGTCGGGAGGTCGTCATACATTTGCTCTCAGCATTCACTTGATACTGGAGGCAACTCTCGTCCGCCTCACAGATGGCACGACAACCTTCAAGAGATTCCGTGAATCCTCGGTCTTGCTCGCAATGGTTATCCCAGTCGTCGCGTGGAGAATTCATGCGTGGAAGAGCGTAAAGTCCGAAAACGTCCCTGTGGCGTAAGAAACTGGTGTTGTTCTGCGAACGTGCGTTAGCAAATGATCAATGCCGAGTGTGAATTCTCAGCGTGACGAACTGTATCTGACATCCATGCTTTCTCGAAGTCATACAGATCTTGAATCATTTCTGCCGAAACGTGGTGATACGAGACAGTAGGTTGGCACCACTGGGTTTGATGGTTGTAATTCATATTACCGACATCGTCACCCTGAAATATAGGCCACGCACGTGTCAATGATGTACCGGAGTCTTTGAGGGCTTTTCCGAGTACACAATCGCCAGCCCAGTGACCCTCTGTGAAGTCCTCGTATTCTCTCTGGTGAGCTTGATAGCGAGATACCACGTTCTCGAGAGCGGGGCGAGAGATGATATACCCATTTCCTCCTTGACCAAATTCTACGTCGCCAATCATGATTTGTCCTCCGATGTAGTATGGCTTGGTCCAGTCAAGATGAGATAGATAGACTAATAGAGTCTGCCAGAATATGAATGTGTCGGGCTCGACGAACACATACCACTTCTTATTTGGAAATTCATGTAAGGTCCGATTGACCATTGGCAAAAACTTGAACTTGTCCAGTTTCCTAGATCTGAATTAGTCCATGTCGCACAATCCCTGGAGTGCTTTTCGTACCAGCCAGGGTTTTTAGCCTTCCCAGTGCCAAAGTCGAGCCATATCGATTGCCCGCTCAATTCATCTTGCTGTAGTGCAGATCGTCCGTCTTGCTTCAGTCGTCGCCATAGTTCGAAGTCCGGGCTGTTCTCTTGAAGATGTGCATCCACACTCTCTAGAGCGTCAATCACATGGCGGTTTTCAAAGTCTTCTTCGTAGTCAGAGAAGATTATGCTATCAGGATAGCGAAGTAAAGTTGTTGCCAGGTGGATAGGCAGCTTGTCTTGGAGCTCGGTCGAGCCAGTTCTCATGACAACAAGTGTGTCGTTTGCTCCAGGAAGATCCTTGTACTCAAGGCCATGTGATGGGGTCGTGTAGTCATTTTGAATTATCCGCTTTTCCAAGCGGGCAAATAAAGGCAGGTTGAACCACAAGAGAATGAAACCAACACACAGACAGATTGCGCGGAGATAAGCCTGTGACCTTCGCCGCGAGAACACAAGAATGGGCTCCAGTAACCTCATCGGATGTCCGGCAGCGAGCATTGTGGAGGAAACGTGGTAGGAGACGTGAGACGATTGTGGTCTGAGGTCAGAGAATGCGTTTGCTTGGTATCTTGGTCGAGGTTTAGACGATAGCTCTCAAAGCCCAACTCGGGCTGATAACCAACGAGACAGACATCGAGTCAGGAGACAGGTGCCCTACAAATTAGGTGAGCGGCGCAGAATCTCTTCGGTGACCGGCAAAACATTGACCCAAAGGGTGACCCAACAATAGAGACGTGCATAAAATATTTCATCACCGTCACACAGTGAGCGGCTATACATCAGACGCCTCTCAGCGGGACGTTGGCCCAATCAGAGGATTTACATATGCGCCGCCTGAGATTCGTGCCTCATAACAAGGATCACATATTGAACAAGGCTTACCAAGAACCGCATCTTCGGGTCCATACGTGTCATCCGAAAGACTCACTCATTCGTCTCTCTGCACCTCGCAAGCGCAAGCGCTGTGTTTTTCCAGGGCCACGATGATGATGGAAGAAGAACTGATGACTTCTGCTGTAGGTGATTAAGGGACGAGGTCGCCAAACCTCTAGAAGCAGCTATTCATGACGTTATATCTCCCAATGTGGACCGTGCTTCAGCATGGCTAATTGCCAAGATTGGAAACCTAGCAACAAATAATTCTTGTTCCATCCAGGCCTCCTGCATGTTGAACGAGTCTGACAGAACACACCTACGGTAAAATGCGGCTGGCAATGTGTCAAGCCTTAAGAACCATACCCTGGTCGGCTGCAATGCAACTGCGCGATATCTGCAAATTCGAACCGAAGCGTTCTGGAATATGGTGATGCTGTTTGAAGATAAGTGAATATGCACTTAAGCGCGCCATACAGGTCAGCTCGATAGCCGCTCGACTTCCCTTCGACAAATTGAAGCCTGAGATTTCGCCAGGGCATCAAAATAACAATGCTGTGCTGGCAGAGACACTGTTGATCCAGGTCTTGAACTTCCAACGACGACCGTCGTACTTAGTTCTCCCATCTACCTCTCTACTTTGTTCGTAATCTGACTGGCTCTTGCAATGTTTTGTCTCAGCTTCTGCGAAAGTGTAGCATACACCTTGCTATTTCTCGTTACTACCATTGTTCGAGGGCAGACCACGACTCGTCTATCAGCAGCACCATCATACGCCGACGGAGTCTTCACCAGTCCGAATACCGCTGCTACCCAGATTTTCGACCAGGGAATCGATATCAACATTACTTGGGCTACAAATTACAACAGTGTCAACCTGTACCTTATCAATGGGGTGAATTATGACGCTTCGAAACCCTTGATACGTACGTACTGCTGCTCGTGACTCCTTGTTATCTGCTAAATACTGATACTTTGCAGTCGGTACCACTGATCTCTTCTTTGTGTGGACAGTCAATGACTCTGGCAACAACACGCTGCCTTTCTCATTCCGAGCTGTCAATGCTGAAGGCAGCACGGATGAGCAAACAGGTGGCGGCTTCTATACAGGTCAATTCTGGATTCGCGATGACACCGCGGCGACTCCACCCAGCACTCCTACTGTCGTAACAACCATTATATCGAACATCGTACCTACCACAACCACCAGCTCATCAAGTCTCACTCCTACCACGACGACAACTTCACAGACTACAAGTTCAGCATCTAGTGCAGCTTCCAGCACAAGATCTCCTACCACTACTCCTCCTGCTGCTACTTCCAATCGTTCCACTGAGGATGTATCAACCGACTCCACCAAATCTCCTGCTGGACCATCAGAACCGTCGTCAAAATCCTCCGCAGCATCGACATCTACTTCCTCTCAATCTTCTTCCGAGCCGCCTGCACTTGCGACGAACACATCAGTAATGTCATCCGCCAACATGCAGAGTCCATCGGGTCCGTCTACTGGTGCCATAGCTGGTATAGTTGTTGGTGGAGTAGCCGTGCTTGCCCTTATCATCGGTGCGTCCCTCTTCTTCCGAAGGCAGCGAAGACCTTCACTTTCGTCACGGCAATTAGATTTGATGGAGATACAAATGGCTCAAGAGGGTCACAACAAGCCTGTTTACACGCTTCGAGACCCTTCTTTCGACTCGTCTGTTCAAAAGAGACCAGCAGAATTGGCAGAAGATGATGTTGTGGAGTTGCCGAATTACCGGTCGTCTCGCCCACATGAGCTGCCCGACTATCGCTCGTCTCGCGCACATGAGCTGCAATGAACCACTTTCTTTTCTTGGTAGCATGGAACATTCTTTGTCATCCCACTATTATACGTCTACGGTGGATCTCTCTTTTCTTCGATAGATGAATCTATATCCTTATTCAACCAGGCCGATGCTATCAAGAGTGTAGACGCAGACAGTCATGCAAAATCGACGAGCGAGAACGGTCCGAAAAGACTTTCTCGTGGCAAGCTGTATCTCTTCCCACGATGTCCCGATGGAAGGGTTCAATAATGTCGCGATCCGAATGGTACGGGCGGCTATTTTCAGCGACTGTGGTCATTAGAAGCGAGGTGCAGTGACTTTTTACTGGTGAGGGAAATGATTGTTCGCGAAGCGCCGAATCAGGACGGAATAGATGAGCAGATCCGCTCTGTGCCGCTGGATAGGTTGGTTCAGATCTACGCAAATCCTATCATTGCAGTCCCATTGTAACGACACAGCCGAAGGGCGATGTACAACAACACCACGACCTTATAATCATATCAGGACCAGCTGCATTCCTATCGGGACATTATACTTCTGGTCAATCCTGGAAAATCATGGCAAGACTTGCGAGAAGCGGCTCAGCGGGTGTGGTATTGAAAGTGGCTATCATGTTTTGTATCATCACAACTTTGTGTATATTGAGCCCACTTCGATCAACCCAGTCGGAAGGATCCTGGATCGGTATGGTCAGACCTTACTCCTCAGACGCGAAAGATGAACTGATCGCTACAGAGCATAAACCAAGCCATTCATCATCAACTCGGACGTCCAGGAAACAAGCAGTCGTAGCCGCTTTCCAGCATGCTTGGGATGGATATACTAGACAATGCTTCGGCTACGATACCTTGCATCCAGTTACCAACACCCGCGAGAATGACTTTGGTGGTTATGGCGCTACTGCCATCGACTCCCTGTCAACCGCAATCATATTTGGCAACGAACATATCACTACTCAAATTCTGGAATTCATCGCTGCTCTTGACTTGGAGGTAGTCAAAGGCGGTACTCGAATTCAGGTCTTCGAAGTCACTATTCGACACTTCGCTGCAATGATTTCAGCTTGGGACTTACTGCATGGTCCATTCTCTCACATGGCAAAGAGTTCGGCTCTAAGATATGCGTTGTACGCCCAGATGATAAGGCTAGGAGACATACTCAGCTGTGCTTTTGACAGTCCCAGTGGCATTCCTCGCGAATGGGTGGATCCTGCTTTATGTCAGTCAGATCAAGGCACCCAAAACACTATAGCTGGTGTTGGAACCGTGATCCTCGAATTCGCCAGACTGTCTGATATCACTGGCGACCGCAAATACGCGGATCTGGCAGAAAAGGCAGAGAACCATTTGCTGAAGCCGCATCCAGCATCAGGGGAGCCCTATCCAGGCCTTCTCGGCTCCTTCGTCAACGTGGAGACTGGAGATATCATAGGTTCGCAAGGTAGCTGGGGTGCCCTTGCAGATTGTGAGAGATGATGCACCGTCGCTTCTGAACCTTTGACTGACAACGCAACAGCTTTCTATGAGTACCTGATCAAAGCATATCTATACAATAGTGATCGTTACGGCTTCTATCTGGAGCGATGGCTGATTGCGGCAGACTCGACAATACGCTCGATCGGATCACATCCATACGGACATCCTGATTGGACACTATTGTCATCTTGGAACGGAGCCAATTTACAGAACTCGATGGAATCGCTATCCTGGTTTGCTGGCGGCAACTTCATCCTTGGAGGCATGGTGACAGATAACCAGACACTGGTGGATTATGGTCTCTCCATCGCCGACGCAGCAGGCGCTATATACAGCTCCACACAGACTGGTCTTGGAGGAGAGTTTGTGACCTGGACTACGTCCTGTGAAGCCAGTGAGAGTAATCCCTGCGATCCCAAGGACGCCATTCAGATTTCCGATGGCCGCTTCCGATTACGACCCGAGGTTCTGGAGACTTGGTACTATGCTTTCCGTGCGACACGCAACGAAAAGTACAGAGAATGGATATGGGCTGCCTTCGAAGCCATCAACCGTTATTGCAAAACGGAGACCGGCTTCAGTTCAATCACCAATGTTGACGTGCCAGAAGGAGGCAATAAAGGTGATGTGCAAGAGAGTTTTTCATTTGCTGAGGTTATGAAATATGTCTATCTCTCTAATTTGGAGGTAAGGGATTCGCGGTTGTAGACATCTGGTTGTTGAGCTTGCTGACAATGTTAGGATGCACCATATCACGTTCAAGACAGCAGGACTGGCGTTAAGAATACGTGGGTCTTCAACACGGAAGCACATCCGTTGCGTGTCGCCGGTCCGCCACGGTAGATGGCTTCTCTTTCCTTCCAACGTTCCGGACGGTCAAGATCCTCCGAGATCAGTCAATGTACGCATCACATTGTTCAACGTTTTTAGGGCAGTAGAAATCGATCTGCTTCAGAACTCGAGCAAAAAAAGCAATAATGACGTAACGATTGTCATGCTTTGCCTACATGAGGACAACGCACCTACTCGTGCTTAGGACCCTTTCGGATCTTGCACCTAGATTCAAAGATGAGATCGTGGTCTCTTTTAAAGGCTATGAGGAGGAAATGACTATAGGTGCTCGGCTCGGTCGGGCTGATGTAGGTCGCCCCGGTCGGTAAACATTTCATTTGCTTTGACCTTCACTCATCCATCACAAAGACCCCAAATCAGTTCTGCAGGATAAAAGGAACACGCTGCCATCGCCGTACGAGACTGTAGTGTTATGCTCAACAGCCAAGTATCGTTGGCATACATCAATGACGACTTGACACATGCATCAAGAGAGCAGAAGGACAATAGCGACTCAAGTAGCACCGACGAGTCAAAATATCCAGACGCTATTCATGCCGACTTCTCCAAGTATGGTCTTGCTATAACGAAGGAGGGCCTGGTCCACTGGAAAGAGGGAGTCACACAGCATCCTAGAAACTGGAATTTCAAACGAAAACATTACGACTCGTTCTTGGTGATTCTGTTTGAATTTCTTGCGTGAGTCCAAATCATATCCTTGGGGTTGAGCCGTACTAATCCGAAAGTAGGACAGCTTTTAGCAATACTGGTGTAAGGCGCTTGTCATGTATCCCCTAATGCACAATACTAACTATCATTTGTTCTAGACTTCTTCAGCAAGTTATGCTGCAGAAGAGTTGGGAATCTCAGAGACGGTAGCGATATTCTGCTTTACAACCTTGTAGGTGTCTACTTAGATTCTCGCAAATCACGCAGCTCACGGAAATTGCAGATATCTGGTCGGTCAGGCTATAGGTAGTCTTGTTCTTCCGCCATTTACCGAAAGCTTCGGACGTCGACCTTCATACATCATTGGTTGCGCCCTGTTCTCTGTCTCCAACATCGTGGTCGCAGCCCCTGATCATGTTGCTGGGGTGGTAGTTGGTCGGTTTCTCTCAGGCTTTGCCAGCGCTCTTCCTAGTACAGTGGCTTGCGGGTCTCTTGAAGACATCTGGGATGCGAGAGCAAGAATATGGGCATTGAGTATATGGGTTATCGCTGCTGTTGCAAGCTTAGGAATAGGACCGGTCATGGGGACATACCTGGCTACGTCCACACTTGGTTGGTCGGTCTGAATCTGTTCGTTCAACAAAATTCACTTGCTAATATATCTTAGGCAGTGGACATATTGGATCGCAGCTATTCTGACTGCTGTTATGACACTAGCGGCTGTATTCCTAAAGGAAAGTAGGGCTAGCAAACTGCTGGAGACTGCAATGAGAAAAGTTGCGAAAGATCATGAAGACATGTAAGATAGGACTACTCCCTGGGCCATCTTTGAAAGCACTAACAAGCCAACCAGTCCCAAGGCAGAGTTTCGTCCTCTGGTCGAAGAGACCCCACCCACGTTGAAGAAATTTGTGTCTGAGTGCCTGACACGTCCCGCCCGACTCTTCTTCACGGAACCGATCGTCACCTCTGTCTCCCTTGTATGCTCGATTGTATATGCAACAGTGTACCTCTTCACGGAAGCCATCAATGTGGTTTATTCCGATGGCTTTGGATATGCTACAAGACAAAGCAGTTTAATCAACCTGACCTTTACCATCGGGTCCATCTTTTCGTTGTTGCCTCGGTTCTACGACATCAACATCTCCAACAGGCAGAGAAAGAGGAACGCGCCTTTAGCACCCGAAGACAAACTATTCGGGTTTTACCTGGCAGCTCCCTTGCTTGCTGTAGCAAGTTGGTACTTTGCTTGGACCATCCCATCCGGCGTAATGACCGTCTCGCCGTTCGTTTCCATGTCGGCTCTTGTTGTCGTGGGCTTTGCTGCTAGCGAGTTCGATTATGTATTGTCGGGCTATCTGACGGACTCATACGGCTCATGGGCGGCATCGGCGAACGCACCCTTGGCGATCATGCGAGCTTTGTTGAGTGGTGCTTTGCCTCTGTTTGGGACAGCCATGTTTCACAACGTCGGAAACAATGGTGCAGCTTCCATATTGGCAGGTGTCGCTACTGCGTACTGTTTCGTGGCTTTCGGCTTCTGGAAGTTTGGAAGGCGGATCAGGGAGCATAGCAAGTTTGCGTTCCATGATGACAAGGCGGAGACTGATGATTCTGCAACAACTGAGGCAGTGTAGGCAGTATCAAGTGGTTTCGATAAAGTAGGCCTATTGGAAGTCTATCGTCTGATCTCTAGGACCGGGATGAGGCAGCCATGTTTGTGGAGGTGCTGAGAGTCAAAGGCCAGGAACTGGACCATCTGCGGACAGTCCAATACTTTTGCTCGGTGCAGATCATGGTCCGTCATGACCGACTTGAGAATATCGCCCGGCTGAAGGCTTAGGACTGGATACCTGATGACCAACCTCTATATAAGAGAGACGCTGACGTCCAAAATTCGACGATAGTCAATTTGGAGGAAACAAAGGAGAATAGAAGAGAAAAGATGCAAATATCGTGAACGTCAAACTCCCAAACTCTCATCGCCATCGGCAAAAGCGACAGCGAGAAGCTCGCTTTCGTAGTCGTATTTTCTTCCTGACTTGATCGAGGTCCTCAACTCTTGTTTCAGCTCCTCGGTCGTTGTTGGCACTTTGACAGTGAATTTGATAAAGCGCCCAACGTCCTTAGCGAAATAGTTGACCGCAACTGGATGGATGTCGTTTTTTACTCTGTCGTATAACATGAGTACGCAGCTCACTTTCGATGGCGGGCCTTCGGAGGGAGTCATCTTGTGCGAACGACAGCTTGAATAAGAGTTGCGACCGGAGATGGCAGCGACCCCTCAATCACGCCTTCTTGATCGACAAACATCGCATGCCAAGCGGCACTGTGCAACCCAATCAACGGGGCACAAGCTTCAACAAGCAATCCGGACGTGCTTTACTGGAGCAGAACCTCTGAACAAATCATCCGCAAAGAGGAGTAACAGGCCAGGCAGGCAGGCTAATATTATGCCTCTTCCTCATTCCCCGCGTGACTGACCATC
>Ga0268250_10001332_pt1 | contig 10830 bp, 18 predicted proteins | sample AgamicAsSfe_FD_200448 | JGI IMG/M metagenome (GOLD analysis project Ga0268250, IMG submission 200448) | Agave microbial communities from Guanajuato, Mexico - As.Sf.e (v2) (version 2) | ecosystem: Host-associated > Plants > Phyllosphere > Phylloplane/Leaf | place: Guanajuato, Mexico | collected... | reverse complement strand
GTAAAGAAGAACGTGCTGCCCTTGCCGTAAGTCGACTCAACCCACATATCACCACCCATGAGATTCACCAAGCGTCGGGAAATGGACAACCCAAGACCAGTACCGCCGAATCTTCGTGTTGTAGAACCATCAGCCTGTTGGAATGTCTCGAAGATCAAGTCCACCTTGTCCTCGTGAATGCCAATACCGGTGTCGGACACAGCAAAGCGAATTCTGTATGAGTCTCCGATATGTTCGCAGTTCGATATCCTCACCTTAACCTCACCTCTCTCCGTAAACTTGACAGAATTTCCAGCAAGGTTAATGATGATCTGTCGTAGTCGATAAGGATCTCCCACAATCCAGTCCGGGATAGTATTATCAACCTCATATGCAAGGTTGAGGAATCGCTCATTAGCTTTCACACCCAGTGTCTTCATCGCGTTGAAGATGGTTGTCCGTAGCGAGAAAGAAATCTGCTCCAAATCCATGCGGTTGGCTTCGATCTTGGAAATGTCGAGAATGTCATCAATGATTGTCAACAAGCTGTTCGCCAAAGAGTGTACCGTGTTCAACATCTCGCGTTGACCACCTTGCAGGTCAGAGTCCAGCGTCAGCTGGGTCATACCAATTATGCCTGGCAGGGTCAGCAGGGTTCTGCCAATGATACCGTTCAATGATAAATACCGTTCATTGGTGTGCGAATCTCGTGACTCATGTTTGCCAGGAATTCGGACTTCGTCTTATTTGCAAGCTCAGCAGTCTCCCTCGCATTGTTGATCTTGTCAAAACTCTCGCCCAGACCGATTACCATTTTGTTGACATTGTTCTTGAGCTCCTTCATCTCGCCTTTAGCAGCGATGTTGATCGTCTGCGTAAAGTCTCCGGAAATGGCAGCATTCGTGATTACGGCGAACGATCGCACTTGAGCCGTGAGATTCGCCGCCATCAAGTTTACATTGTCAGTGAGATCCTTCCATTTGCCTTCGACATCTTCGACTTCAGCTTGTCCACCCAGAACACCTTCCGTTCCGACTTCTCGGGCAACCTTGGAGACCTCAAACGCAAAGGTTCGGAGTCTGTCTACCATCTTGTTGATAGTCTGTAACGCCGTTAGTAGTTGCTAAGCCACACTTATAAGGTCAACTAACAATCTTTAGCTCCAGAATTTCTCCCTTGACGTCAGCTTCTACTTTCTTACTCAAGTCACCCTTGGCAACTGCTGTTGTGACCTCTGCGATCTCTCGCACTTGTTCTGTAAGACGTTTTGCTAAAGTGTTCACGGTAAGGGTAAGTGTCTTCCAAGTGCCCTCAACACCATGGACTGTCGCTTGACCCCCAAGTCTTCCTTCTGTCCCGACTTCTAGGGCTAGAGCAGTGACTTCGTGGGCAAATTGGCGCAACTGATCTACCATCGCGTTAACAGTCCTATTTTCGTCAGCACATTCCTTTCCAATCGACAGAAAATTTGAGGCTGGCTGCCGCCCAGGGTACAGAAGGACTTACACTTTCAGATCAAGAATCTCACCCTTGCAGCTGGCACTGACTTTCTGTGTCAAGTCACCGCGCGCTACTGCAGTCGTCACTTTGGCAATATCTCGCACTTGCTCCGTAAGCTGAGCAGACATCACGTTGACATTCTCGGTAAGTTCAGCCCACACACCACTGACGCCAGGCAGCACTGCCTTTCCGCCGAGTTGGCCTTCAGTTCCTGTTTCTTTCGCAACTCGTGTAACTTGCAGGGCAAACTCCTTCAACTGTTCAATCATCACGTTTATGGTACGCTTGAAGGTCGCAATCTCCGGATCCAGCTCGACATCGTGGATGACCACTGGTTTTGTCAAATCACCATTGGCAACTGCTGTGATGATGTTGCCGATTTCGCGCAGTGCTTTTGAGAAACCCAGATTTGTTTGCTGATGCTTCAATAATTCCCGCTTGAGAGCTGTGATGTCCTCGGCTCCGACAGCCAGACCACTCACGGCCCGACTCGTTTGTTCTTGATGCGACTGCAACTGTGCGCTGATGATCTCGATGGTACTCTTCTGTGACTGTATCTGATGCGACTGATTCTCAACATGTTGCCGAATGGTGTCCATCTGCTGCACAGATAATTGTAATGAACCTTCCAGTAGTGCATCGATGTCTTTTGGTGGTGAAGACGAGTGCTGTGTCTTGGGGTTCTCCGAATCTGCCGGTATAGCTTTGGACTCGTCAAGATTGAGCATTTCCATTGGTACTTCGTTTGGCGTGTCTGGAAGTGTCTGTCCATTTGTAGCACTAGCTCGGGCTTCTAGTATCTGGATGCGTGCAGACAGAGCAGCCACTTCCCGCTCAAGAGCAGCCTTTCCTGCGAAGTCTTCGCCGGGCAGTTTCACAGATTGTGGTGTAATTCCATTGCTTTCGAATGTCGTGGACGTAGAACTGTTTTCTACGGCAAACAATCGCGTGCCAAGCGTTGAAAGCACGCTCGCAAGCGCCGTGGAGGTCTCATTGGAAACCATTGCGAGGTTCCGAGCAGAGTGTAGCTTCACCAGGCGGGCTTGTTTCGATCCTACAACAATCTTTCATACCAAGCTCATACGATGATGATGATGAGAGCCCAGCACGCCTTTACTGGGAAGGCTCGTTCGGATGGAGCTGATGGTGATCTTGTTACGTGGTCAAGTGAGCACGAGTGCTGAAGCAATGGCAACGAGAGCCCAAGATGTGTACGAAAGTGCCGGTATTGGCAAGTGCCGGTATAGTCAGGCTGTTGACCACGAAAATTCAATTGACACCAGTAGAGCCGTCCAGCAGCCTACAAACCAATTCTTACACGAGCCGAATCTTGATGTATGGAGTTTGAAAGTGAAGGATAGCGCGGCGGATGGAAAGGAAGAGTGTGTCGACCTGGAATGGTGGTCTACTTACCTTAGCATCTCCCTGTCCTCCTTGTCATGGGTCAATAGCACAGGCAAGCGCACGTGACGCGCTACCCTTGCGTTAGCGCGGAGAACAACGTTTTGTGGAGGCGTTTAAGCGCAAGTCAAAAAGGGTTCAGACGAGCTGAGTCAGCTGACCGAAACCGAGGCTGAGAGATGGGCCGTCAGGCCTTTCACTTGAGTCCTTACTGTGTATGCCTTACTCGTACATGTTGACACTACATACTTATATAGCTCCCGCAGCCCCCAGCTCTCATGATTGTAAGTCCTCCGTACCATCCACATCACACTCTTAAGCCTCAGAGGTTGGTTTGAGCCTCTCATAAGTGCTCCCTTCTCATCACTGCTTCTGCTGAGATACCTTCCACGCGATGCTGTCCGTGCAGGCAATGATGGGAAGTGTAGCCATTGGTGTGCCTGTCGTATTATCCGTACATTGAGCAGAGAGACATTGTCGCAACTCAGTAACAGATCGTGTAGCCATTGCTCAGAAATGTACCACCACAGCCAATGAACACAGCACTAAGATAGCTGGCATATAAGCCTATATGAAAATGTTCGTTATCACTTCCTGATCTTTTGTGCGTGCTTGACCAGATTGTTGATAACCTCTTCAAACGCTTTCTTGTCTTCCATGGCACTATCACGCTGCTTTGTCCAGTGATGCAGCATCTGGTCTGCAGACTCCATGAAAGTCGTCAGCCGTGCAACATGCTCCTGTAGTTCACCGTCCGCGAAGCCATGCATGGCTACATCCGTTGTGGAGCACAAAAGTCGTGCAGTATTGAGATCGAGTTCAGCGCCCGGACGTCGTTTTGGTGCTGCACTCGGTTGTAAGCCGTCATTCGTCGCCGACGCTGACGCATCGTTCTCTTTTATCCTTTCCACCAGGCCACTGGCAGCAGCTTCGCCCGGCATCAGCGACGGTCTCCTATCGTTCTCAAGATTGACCGATGGAAGCACGAGCTTCTTCTGCTTGGAAGCCGGCAATATCTCGTCCAGATCGACCGGCACTCCAAGTGACACAAGAAACAAGCGCCTTATACGAGATCGGATCCAGTCTGGAGGTTGCAATGGTGGCGGTGCGACAAGTTGTGCCCAGAGTGATTGACTTCGCTCTGTCAAGAAGGATGTATTTATGTCACTCATGTCCACGTCTGGTGCTGTCGCGTCAAGTTGCGGTAATGGCAGGACATCCGCTATGTGTTTCTGCAGTGCAGCATGGACATCTTGTCGGGAATGGAATCCATCGAAGCTAAACAGTTTCTAGATACAAGAATTGATGTCAGCATGCACACAAAAACAATGCATCTAAGCACTTCATCAGGAATACTGGAAAGGGAGGAACTCACAGGTTGATAAAGTGATGGTTTTATACTAGATGTCTCAGGGATAGATTCTGGTACCGAAGCGTCGAATGCTTCGCCCGATACTGCATCAAAGTCTCCAAATGCATCATCATCGTCTTCTGCTCCTTCTGCAAAGTCATCGAAGTCGTCAAACTCATCAGCTTCCTCCATCTCCTCCCCTTCAGCCTTGTCCTCCTCGAGTTCGGATGGTTGTGGCTCCTCAATACGTGACGTTGCATCAGTACGTTTGTCGTGGTATATTTCCCCATGCCTCGTCATGTTTGTCGCGCCGTTCAGGTCGTTTTGTTCTGCTTCATCGTCTCCATGTCTGTCAGATGAGATTGTTGGCATTTCTGACCAAATCAGTTGTTCTTGAACACGGGAGTGATCATTTAGAAGTGAACACACCTTCCAGGTTGGCGCGGGTGATATCGGGCGCTGTCCGTACTTCATCTGGTGTGGCATCTTGCGTTCGAATCGCAAAGGCTTCTGTGCCAGGCACTTCTCCATGACTTGGGTGATCAGGCTCTACCTTCTCGACAACGGTCTTGGGTATCGGTAGGCCTCCCGGTGTGTCTTTGATACCTCCAGTGGGCAATGGTGTCGACTTGGTTTGCTGATGATGATGCGGTTCTTCTACAACAAGGATTAGCCAAGTCTTCATGATAGAAGGCATCGGAACGGCTAACCCAGCTCATGTGCGCCAGGATCTTCGGTGTGAACTTCAGGTGGTGCAAGGTCTGCCATGATAATCAACAATACGAGTGGATAGTATAAGTGTCTCGTTGTAAAGGGAGTTGGGGAACAGCTGGAACGTCACTGGACTCTGTCACGTGCTTTTTACGCGACGGGACTTTGTTAGCATCCCATCGCGACGGACATCTTGGAAGGTGCATGCTCAGACACTTCGTTGTCATCTCTCCACACGCCTATAATCCCTGGGAAGCTCTGTAGTAAAGAGGTAGCTCGTCCAAAACACACTATACTCTGCCGGAGCTTGCAGAGCTCGAGTTCACATAACTGGCTGCGCTCAGCCTGTCCGACATCTAAAGCCTCTTCTACAATGTCGGACAACAATGCAAATGGAGCTCCTAAGTCGATCTTTGGACAAACATCGGGCACCTCTGGATCATCAAACCTCTTCGGTGGTGCCAGTGGCAATTCACTTTTCTCTCCCGGTAACAACAATTCGGCGGCAGCAAGTCCATTTGGTAGCACAGGGCAAAACAACACAAGCAGCATGTTTGGAGGTGGAGGCAGTGCCCCAAATAGCGCTACCGGCACTGGCTTCAGCTTTGGCACGAAAGCGGCGGACAACGCGTCAGGAAGTCAAGCACAAACGCCGAGCTTGTTTGGTGCTTCAGCGACACCAGCTGGATCTGCGGCCGCGACACCAACAGCCAACAAAACCGGGTTCTCCTTTGGGGGTACCGCCTCCTTCACCCCAGCTGGTCCACCACCGTCGAACAACATGTTCAGTCTAGGTGACACTGCCAAAAGCACGTCTTCTCTCTTCGGCAACTCTGCAGCAAACAAGCCAACGGATTCAGGATCCTCTGCTTCAGCCAGCGCAAACTTCTTCGGTCAACCTTCACAGCAATCGTCCTCGCAACCGTCGTCCCTCTTCGGGCAGGGCGCATCAAATGCTTTTGCCAAGCCAGCTGTGCCTCATCAAAGCACGGTCGAGACGCCTACCACCTCCACTCCCAAAGCAAACGTCTTCCAGTTCCCTAGCTCGACTGCTGGTCAAGGTAGTGCACCACAATCAGCCACTAACGCAAAAGCGCCTGCGTTCAGCTTCCCATCCTCTAACGCAGCGAACTCGTCAGCTGGAGGAGGAACCACAACACCAAGCACAGAAAAGCCTACCTTATTTGGGACGACACCGTCGGCAACACCCACTGCCACGCCTCAGACGTCGAACATCTTCGGTGGCTCACTTGAAAAGAAGGATGGAGCGAATAATGCTGCAACAGGGAACAACATGTTTGGAAATCTTGGAGGAAGCAAAGATTCTGGGCAGTCCGCTGTGCCAGCTGCTTCACCCTTCGCTGCGTTTAATAAGCAGGCCGACACTGCAACCCCTGCATCGGCTTCAGGCGGCGCTAGCCTATTCGCCAACTTCGGACAGAAGAAGGACGACACAGCTTCACTTTCTAATAGCGCAACTATCTTTAGTCCTCAGGCAGAAAAGAAGGACGCCCAAGCTAATGCCGTGCCTGCAAAATCCCCATTCGGCACTTTTGGACAGACTGCAGAAAAGCCGGCGGCTGATGCTGCAAAGCCATCGAGTACTGGTACAGCATCAGCAGCTCCTGCTACTGCCCCTGCTTTTGGAGCCGCTGCCACCAAGTCCACAGAATCATCAGCTACACAACCCCTTTTCGGTGCTACCTCTACGAAACCTGCTGAAACTGCTCCAACGCAAGCTTCTGCAACAGCAGGGCCTACTAGTACACTCGGAGCCTCCACAACAGGTCCAGCTCCAGCTCCTCAGTCACGGCTAAAAAATAAGTCCATGGATGAGATCATTACGCGATGGTCTTCAGATCTCAGTAAATATCAGAAAGAATTCCAAGTGCAAGCCGAGAAAGTTGCAGCTTGGGATCGTATGTTGCTTGACAATGGGAACGCTATTTCCAAGCTGTATTCGAAGACTTTTCAAGCAGAGCGTGATACTGCAGAGGTACAAAAGCAGCTTAGCGCGGTCGAGAGTCATCAGGACGAGCTGTCACAGTGGCTGGACAGGTACGAGAGGGAAGTCGACGATATGATGGCGAAGCAGGTTGGTCAAGGATCGGGTCTACAAGGTCCTGATCAGGAACGTGAGCGAACGTGAGTATATCTTGCTCGGTAAATAAAGTCTCATTCTAATCATGACCAGGTATAACACTGCTGAGCGTGTCTCGGAACGCCTCACCGACATGAGCAAAGACTTGACGACTATGATCGAGGAGATCAATGACGTTTCATCGGCTATCAGCAAGACTGGAAATGCAGATGATCCTGTAAGATTGGCCGCCTTATGTTTCGAAAGACTACTGATCATTCGTCTGCAGCTCTCCAAGATCATTCGCGTACTCAACTCGCACTTGTCACAATTGCAATTGGTCGATCAAGGTGCTGCAGCGCTGCAAGCGAAGGTGACTGCCGCTCGAAAGGAGAGCCGGCGTCTTGGGCAAAGGGGCAATGGGATACTAGGGACTAGTGCGGCCGATGACTTCTACAGGTCATACATTGCGAGAAGCTAAGAGAGAATGTCCCATCATCTGAAGGGAAATACCTCACGTTTGATGAAGAGTATTGAGAACCTGAATCCATAGAGGACCGGAAGTGGGTCAATGAAGAGAGTGGTTCTATAGTACATTACGATATGGCTAGTTCAGCTCTGCTTTGTTCGGATTCGAAACAGCACAGATCTACTTCTTCTCGCCACTTGGGTTCTCGTCAACCATTGCGCTCCTGTGCAATGTTAGAACTGTGTAAAGTCATGACCAGACGATATCCTGAACATACAAGTCCTTCTCGAGCTCCTCGATCGCTTTCTTCTGATCCCTTAGCTTCTGTCGAAGGAGATGGAGCCTGTGTGCCTCGTGTCAGCATCTCGACGTGGAGTCCTACCACTGCTCCAGCTCCTGTTATGATCTTACTTTGACATCTCTTGCTGCTTGACGTATTGGTCCTCTGCTGCCTTCTCGCGCTTGTTGAAGGAGTCGCTGGACGTATTAGCAAGACACACGAGACAGGATCATGACAAGGCTTCACGACGTACCCGCCGCCACCGGCCCTGGGAGCTCCAAGGTCGCCCTCGGCCATTGTTCGAACTGAGGTTGAGAAGAGACGAGCGGGGCGGAACGCCTGCCGGGATGATCGGACGATAGATTGGCGCATCATGATTGTTGAGTTGTTGAGGTCTCGAGGGTGCAGTCGATATGGCTTTCGGAAAATAGATTGACAAGGCAGAGGTTAATTGTACAAGTGCTATGCGTTCAAGCTTGTTCGCAGCCAAGGAAGGCAGTCACGTATGAGGCAGGGAGTATGGTCCGTGCTCACATTGGTGGGGTGGATGTAAAGGAGTTGCCCTCTCTCGTCTCATCATCTCTTCCGATCTCCCTTTGCTGCTCTGCCTAACCCATTCACATCGCTCGTTCTCCGATACCACTATCTATCCGCTTCCGCAACCTGAATCACCTCTGTCGTCTTTCGAAAGGTGAGCATGCGTCCTACTCCAAAAAGCTAGCACCTATTCCCTTCAGCACGAGACACGTCACACCCGCACTGCCTTGTTGGGCGACTGTGTCTGATCCAATGGCGAAATCCTCAATCGCGCATCTACCGCCTATAGATGTAAAATCTGCACGCAGTCGAGCTTCAATGCGCGAACGTTCAAGATGAACGATATTTTGCAAGAGAAGATTCATCGAGGAAGCAACGGACCCCGCGTTGTCCGATTGAGGTCAACAATGGGCGGCAATATAGTGCCCGCTTGATTGAAAGTCGTACTTCGTTGTTCAAAGGCCTTGCAAGCCATCTCAGCGCGTTATTCGGCAACACCTATCAACTGGTCTACTTTCATTCCGATTGATCACGCGCCTCGTCACGTTCACAGCTCGAGAAGTTCACGCTTTGCTAATCACAATCTTTCCTCAGTCTAAACATTTGTCAATAATGGGTTACGAAGATTCCGTCTACCTCGCCAAGCTCGCTGAGCAGGCCGAGCGCTATGAGGGTTAGTCCACGATAACGAATTGGGATTCTCGAAGACTCGAAACTGACGACATTGTAGAAATGGTTGAGAACATGAAGGCTGTTGCCGGCGCAAACCAAGAGCTCTCTGTCGAGGAGCGAAACCTTCTTTCCGTTGCTTACAAGAACGTGATCGGTGCTCGTCGTGCGTCGTGGAGGATCGTCACCTCGATCGAGCAAAAGGAGGAGTCAAAGGGCAATGAGAGCCAGGTTACTCTGATCAAGGAGTACCGTCAGAAAATCGAGGCCGAGCTTGCAAAGATCTGCGAGGACATTCTCGAGGTTCTCGACAAGCACCTCATTCCCTCTGCTCAGAGTGGCGAGTCAAAGGTGTTCTACCACAAGATGTGAGCACGACCGTCAATGAACGACATGCCCTGGCAGGACTAAGTATCATCACAGGAAGGGTGACTATCACCGCTACCTCGCTGAGTTCGCCCTTGGCGACAAGCGCAAGACTTCTGCCGACAAGTCTCTCGAGGCTTACACTGCCGCAACCGACATTGCTCAGACTGACCTCGCCCCGACACATCCCATCCGCCTTGGTCTCGCCCTGAACTTCTCCGTCTTCTACTACGAGATTCTCAACTCCCCCGACCAGGCTTGCCACCTTGCCAAGCAGGCATTCGATGATGCCATTGCCGGTTAGTTTTAATCACAGTAGAACAGCGAGAAGCTAGTGCTAATCAATATTTCACAGAGCTCGACACCCTCAGCGAGGAGAGCTACAAGGACTCTACTCTCATCATGCAACTCCTACGCGACAACCTGGTATGTTTGCGTGGCATTTGTGTGTTTACAGCATGGACTAATCAACCTTCAGACCCTGTGGACCTCCTCCGAGGCCGAGCCTGCTGGCGAAGCTGCTGCGTCTCGTGAAGAGCCCGCCGAGGCTCCTGCTTCCACCGAGGAGCCTACTGCCGCGCAGTAGATGCCTCGTTATGCTTTCACGTCTTTGCATGTCCTGAATGGTCCCCAAGTTACAGATACACAAACTCACACTCTTTGAGAATATGAAGGGTTTGGTTGAAGCCCAGCTGTGGTGTGGTGATGATGGCCTGGGTGGTCTTCCTGTAGCAGATTTGATTGTCGCGGCACAGAGAGATACAAAATCCGGTGGTGTTGTTCTGTCTGTAGCTTTTCCTCGTCCTGGCATTTATTTGTCAACCCCCTTATGCACTTTTACTATCCATCCACCATCCACGCTGTTTTCGATCTTGTCGCTTGTCACTTTATAAAAATTGATCATCGGCAACTGCATCTCGAGCGAACTTGCTATTGCTCCCCGTAGATTCACATTCGGAGTTAGCTGGCTGAAGTCAGAATCAGTCAATCTTCTTGAACGGTATGTAACGAATGACTGCCCACAAAGACATGCCCAGAATCGAGCTTCATCGTACCGCACTGATCGCGTGACATAATCTGAAACCACCACGCCACTGTCAAACCTCAATCTTGACCACCCCCACACGCTGCAATTTTATATACCTTCACAACGCCATCCGCCGCCCATATCACCCACACCAACGCCGACATGGCGCCGCGCATCCTGACCGAAAAGGCCGTCCTAAAGCATGCCGCCTCACCCACGGCCTACATCTTCTCTCTCATCATGCTTCAGCTCCCCGACCCCTACTCCGGCATCCGTCTCCAAACGCCCATCTTCGTCTACTCCGCCTCCGACGGCACCGTCAACCTCGTCTCCGTCTCGAACCTAAGATCCAGCGGCAAACAGGCCCTCACGCACAGTAGTGCTACAGGGCCGATAAATACGGGCACGTCGGCACTTATCCCTGTCAAGGTGAGGGATAAGGGCCAGACTGGCACCTGTC
>Ga0268250_10001331_pt1 | contig 10836 bp, 9 predicted proteins | sample AgamicAsSfe_FD_200448 | JGI IMG/M metagenome (GOLD analysis project Ga0268250, IMG submission 200448) | Agave microbial communities from Guanajuato, Mexico - As.Sf.e (v2) (version 2) | ecosystem: Host-associated > Plants > Phyllosphere > Phylloplane/Leaf | place: Guanajuato, Mexico | collected... | reverse complement strand
GACACTCCCCTCATCCGCCATTTCGACCTAACCTACATTCAAAAGGGTCTCTCGAGGCTGACCAGCACGGAACGTGCCGATCTCCTCCCCGTCTTGACGAAAGATATTGCACGAGATGCCGCATCCTCCACCGTGAACGGCTCGAAGCTCTTCAACCTGCTTCTGCGCTGTCTGAACTCGTACAAGGTCCCACCGAAGGGAACACCAGAAGACAACGATCTACGGACTGTCTTGGGCATGTCAGACAGTGATGCAGAATTCCTCAGCCTTTGGTTCGGAAAAATCATCTTGCTTAGAACAGGAGCAGCGACGACGGCTGTACCAGGTGTCAGTGTGGATGAGCAATCCTTTCTTACACTACAAAGAAGACCGGAAACCTGGGACCATACAAAACCTGACGGCCTGAACTTGGTGGAAACCAGGACTCGTGTTTTGATGATGCTAGCTAGTGGTGCATTCAACAGCAGAGAGCGGTTTCTTCCAGCAATGTTTGCATCTGCGGATACCGCGTCCAGGATAGTCGATCTCGGCGAAGACATGCTGAAGCGAGCCACGCCAAATGTTGACCTGACTGACAGAACTCTGATATCCAGTCTATACGACATATACTTTTCATACTATACTTCGTCAGACCACAATGCAAGTTGTCTTGTTCCAGCTGTCCGTGTGCCAGTGCGTACGAAGATTCTTTCAATCTTGAGCAAGTCTGCTACCAGTACAACCTTTCCAGACCAGTTACGACGTGTTGCTGAAAAGGATCTTGTTGACAGCCTCTCCAAGAACGATAGAGAAGTCATAAAGCTACGAGCTGCTTTGATCAACTTGCTCTCTTTCGCCACTAAATCGGCAGCAAGAGCTGACCTCGATACCATAGCTCCTCCTCTCATTCGAACATTGCAAACTTTCATCGAGCATGCAGGAGAGGACAATATGGCCTCTGACTACGTAGCACTTCGGGGTAGCACTTACGAGATCATTGGTCAATTGGCCGCAGCGAGCAGTATCACGTTACTCCGAGCAGATCTTTCTCTGCTTCGTTGGCTATTTCAGAGTCTCAGCGAAGAAAACAATCGCAATGTAGTTGTCAGCATCGATGAAGCACTTTCGTCGACAATCCGCTGCTTCCAGCAAGATCTGGAGCTTGACGTCGAGACTTCGCTGCGGGGCCTTCTTCTGGAGTACATGACACAAGAGTCTAAAAACGTCAGAAATCTTCAGTACGTAGCAGTGCGCTTCGCTAATCGCTGTCTTGCATACAGCGACGTCGCCGCCCGATATGTTGATATTTTGGCACTTGCATCGTCTGAGTCCAGCCACGACATGGTTGAGGAAGCGAAGAAAGGCCTCGATCCGTACTGGTATCGCCTTTATAAGACCAGTAGTAACTCGAATTTTGACGCCAAGCTGGAAACTCGCAGTGCATTTCCCGACTTTGCGAAGCTGGTCAAGTTCGTCTTTCAGGAGAGAACAGCATCATCACTCCCCATGCACATCCAAGCTGTGGCGATACAATACGCAAGACAGGCGCTGATTTGGGAATCTCTTGTCTCGAGTCCTCAAGCAATCGAAGTCTCACCGGAATGGGAACGTGAGCTTGACGTAGCTTCTGCACAAAACCAGAAAGCACGGACGACTATACGACAGTATCTTCAGTCCTTCACCGACGCTGAACAGGAGCGAGACGCACTGGCAGTACTCTGGCAATCTGCTGTGAAAGGTATGCTTGCTGAGCAGCCGGGCCACGATCGGTCTCAGTGCGCACGCGTCGTCGTTGAGCTTTGTACCTTTGCCCCGGTGCAGATCCTCCAAGACATGGCTTCATATGCAGCTGAATTAGAAGCCGCCGTTCTATCCAATGATCTCGAGCTTCGCGGATTGGCAGCCCAAGCATACGGCTTACTATCAGCACAACAGACCGACACTACCGAAGCGTTGAGCACATCGACGACAAGTCTGCTGAGCCGGATCGAGGGATGGCCGAATGCGGTCGGCGCCGATATGAACAAAGTGCACGGCTCTGCATTGGCTCTTACCTCGCTCGTCTGTCATCGTCTATACATTACGCCGGGCGATGCGATCGCTTCGGATCTACTGATCAAGCTTCTTCCACTCCTGCTCGCTATACTCGATAAGGCCACCGATGCACTGCTTAACCAGTCAGCTTTTGTCTCGATAGGCATGCTCTGCCAGTATTATGTCATTGACATGAAGTGCATCGAAAATGGCCTGCAGTTTTCTTTGGTGATAGAAAAGATCATGAAGTGGGCGAAAGCTGGAAACGAGAAAGCCATCCACGCGCTCGGCTACATTAGCATGACCCTTGACGAAACACATGAGGAACCGAAACTGAAAGAGCTGATAGAGAAAATTCGAGAACTCCACGAGATTCGTCAGATAGAGACACAATTTGCAGTTGGTGAAGCACTCACTACCGCTGGCTGTGGCTGGGAATCTGCTGCGTTACTGCCACAACTCGACATTGCTGGACCGGCGCCACAAGGCCCATCACGCCCAAGCACACTAGGACCTCTCATCGACAGGACATTAGCTGACAGCACGAATTCAAAGCCCGCACTCAAGAAAGCCGCGGTGATATGGTTGTTGTGCTTCATACAGTTCTGCAGTGATCGTCCCGAAATCCAAGACAGATTACGCAAGTTTCAAGCAGCTTTCAAGAGGTGTCTGTCCGACAGGGATGACCTGGTCCAAGAAGCGGCATCTAGAGGTCTTGGTCTTGTGTATGAAAAGGGCGACCGAGAAATTCAGGACGATCTTGTTCGCGACTTGGTCGGATCTTTCTCTACCGACCGAGCCAATATTGCCGGAACAGTCTCGGAAGACACTCAGCTTTTTGAGGCCGGCGCGCTGCCTACAGGTGAAGGACAGTCGGTCACAACATACAAGGTAAATCTGGCGCGAAGTGTCTTGCAACTTGGCTGACTGAGATAGGACATAATGAATCTAGCCTCTGAAGTTGGCGACTCAAGCCTTGTCTATCGATTCATGTCACTGGCGTCGAACAATGCAATCTGGAGTAGCCGAGCAGCATTCGGACGCTTCGGGCTGAGCAATTTGCTTTCAGGCTCGAGCGTAGATGAGTATCTCGCAGCAAACCCCAAGCTATATCCCAAGCTTTATCGATACAGGTTTGATCCTAACAGTAATGTACGACGATCAATGGACGATATCTGGAATGCATTGATCAAAGACTCCAACACTGCGATCAACCAGCATTTCGACTTCATAATCGAAGATCTGCTCCACAGCATGCTGGGACGTGAATGGCGAGTTAGACAGGCATCCTGTGCCGCAGTGGCAGATCTGGTGCAGGGCAGAAAACTTGATCAGGTAAAGTTCTCTTTCATGCTACCAATGCAATGCCGAGTGTCAGGTGACTTGCGACTAACTCTTTCAGATCACACCATACCTTGATCGAACTTGGAGCTTGTGCTTCAAAGTGCTTGATGACATCAAGGAGTCTGTCCGCGCAGCCGCGGCGGAGCTGTCTCGCGTGCTCATTGGCATTCTACTTCGAACCCTTGAGTCTAGCGATGCAAGCGCAGAAACTGGCAAACGAATGTTAAGAAGTGTGTTGCCGTTTCTGCTGTCCACACAAGGTCTAGAGTCAAGCGCGAAAGAGACTCAGATGATTAGTATACATACTCTACTTGAGATTATCAAAAAAGCTCAGGCCAATGCATTACGACCTTTTGTGCCAGAACTCGTTGAAAGCTTGCTGAGCCTGCTGACCTCATTTGAAGGCGAGGCTGTCAACTATCTTCATCTCAATGCCTCGAAATACAACCTCACAGAACAGAAGATTGATGAGATGCGCCTGACGAACATTCGCGGAAGCCCGCTGATGGAGGCGATTGAGCGATGCTTGGACCTTCTCGATGAAGAGACAATGAACGAGCTCTCCGCAAAGATTCAGATCTCAATGAGGACTGCAGTAGGAATGCCGTCTAAGGTAAGAAGAGGGAGGTCCATTACTATTTCTGCTCATCTGCTGATCATATCCCGACGTCTGTAGGTCGGCTGCAGTCGCGTGCTTGTTTCGCTAAGCACGAGACGAAGCTTCCTCTTCCGCCCTTACGCAGATACCTTCCTCAATCTCATTCCGAGACATGTCGCAGACCGGAATGAGATGGTCTCAAGCTCTTATGCAGTTTCGCTGGGATATGTCGGAAGGACCGCATCCGACGAAGCTATTCTCAAGGTGGCCAACTACGTGACCAAGCTCTACTTTGAGTCTGAAGACGAGCGATCGCGCACAATATCAGGAGAGATCATTCGAGCAGTTGCAAAATACGCCACTGATAGGTTCGCCTCATTAGCGGCGGCGTTTCTCCCCCTGGTGTTCGTGGCACACAATGACGAAGCTCCGGACGTCAAGACCTTGTTCAGAGAGACCTGGGACGATAATACTGGAGGGAACCGAGCCGCATCACTCTACTTCCAGGAGATCATCACGCTCGCTTCCGAGCACCTCGGGTCAAAACGCTGGGTGATCAAGCACGGAGCGGCAGTGGCGGTCGCCGAAGCCATGGACGCGGTAGCAAAATCACGCGGGGACAGTGGCATGACGGAGGCTGAAGCATCAGCAGCATGGCCCGCGCTCAAGCTTGCCTTGGCGGAGAAGAGCTGGGATGGTAAGGAACGCGTGCTTGCCGGTCTCAGCACTCTGGTCACGCACGCTTCGAACTTCTTGACCACTCGATCGGACGTGACCAACGATATTGCAAAGGTAAGTTTCAGCGACGGCAAGAGTTGGGTGTGTATTGTCACTAATGCTGTCCGCAAACAGATTGCACTGCGCGAGGCTGGACGTCGTAACGCAAAGTATCGACCAGATGCCGTCAAGACCCTGGGAGATGTCGCTGCTAGTCCCAGCGTACGCGACATGTACGACGACACCATCAAGCTGCTAGGCTCAATCATTGACGACATGGCGGACAAGGCCACTGATCTTGTGGACGACCACGCTGAAAGCGAACGACTGTAAGTGCTGTCTTTCTTCCCACACTACCTACTGCCCTTACCCCTCACTATCTGCTTCGTTGCTTGCATCTCCGAAAGGAAGATGTGGACAAGCCAAGTGAGGTTGGGATTATTCCTTGGTGATCGTCGATGATGTGAACGGCACGTTTCTTCCACGTGGACAAATCGGTGGTCATAGCGTGGACTGTGCATAAAGCCACGCGACACAAAAGTCAAATCCGTTGCCAACCGTGGCTGGATTCGGTATTGCCACGCGAGACTGCAGAAACGAGGTTGCTTTATGGAATCGTCGAGATTACTAACCTTTCGGCTTTCGCGCTTCCATCAACAGGCGTCAACAGACTTTATCGGCAATCGTCACAACTCTTTCTCAATCGATCAAGCCTCTGACAGGCGAAACACCTCCGACTGCACAGGATTCTCGCGTTTGTGGTAAGTCTTCCTCAGTCTCATGGCACTCGGTTTATAGTATACTGACTCTGTCTTCTGTGGGGAGTGTAGAAGAGCGCAGTGAAAAGATCATTGAGCTGGTAGCGCAAGCGAATGGGATAGTGCAGCCGGGAAATGTCGTGTTGAAGTCGACCGTTGGCCTCGTGGACAAGTGGCTGTCGGGCTTGGCAGCCTCGGCTACGACGCACAGACCCGTCAAAACGCAGACGCTTGTCGAGCTCATGGTCAAGGTTCAGCCCGTCACAGCCGCGCCAGAAGATCTACGATTGTCGCATGCACTGGCCATGTCAAAGCTGGCTCGCTTACTTGCAAAGGAAGGCGATGCGAAGGCTGTGAACCAGCTTAGCAAGCACCTAGAGATGTCACTTGGCAGCGAGCCTAGCCAGTCGGTGCGTCGCAGCCTGACAGAGGCGCAGGATGCAATGGCCACGCTACGGAGCAGTATCTAGTCTGGTTTGGACATCAGAGGTGATCAGACGAGGGAAAGGGCGGTGCATTACATTGCATTGCACTGCATTGCATTGCAGTGCTTTATTGATTATGCATGTGACATGCATGTACAGTATACATGGTTGCTAAAAGGCTATGAGTTCACGGCTCGACTAGCTGTAAAGTGCAAATGTGCAAATGCTGGTCGAGCCTTTCTTCGCTTTCACTTGCGCTCACGAACGTTTTCCCGTAACGGAGGGAGCCGCTTTCGTTTTGCTCACGACAAACCGCCATGGAACCGACTTGCCACGACTCCGTCTTTAATTATTGCAACGCTCGTCATCAGTCGACATCGGTAACGGAGCTGGCCGACGAGCTTTTACATGCTCGTTCCCTCGTTTCCCACCAGCACAAGCGCTATCACATATCCCCGCGTGCCGTGTTACCAGCTACGATATGGTGGCACAAGCCTCCACCTCCCACATGCCACAGCAGTTATGCCAATCATGCGGACGCAATAATCCCAGCTGCCGCCTGATGTTGCCTCGGCTAGCTGTCAGCAGCGCAGCGTCGCTTCAGCTCACCCGCAACTGAGCTTCCCGGGGGTCAAATAGAGTTCACGGCCCCGCTGCTGATTCCCACTCTACCACAAGGCGTCTCGCGTGGCTCTCGCGTGGCATTATTTTCTAGTTCCGGAGCCCCTCCCAAAATCACCACCAGATGCAGGTTGTTTCGATACGGCTGAAAGTGGATGCAGTGGGCTTTTGAACGAACCTGCATCTCCTGGCGTGGCTCCCACGTTCTCGCCACGTTCTCACCACGTTCTCTGCCTTGACGACCAGGACTTTGTAGCCGAAGGACTCGTCAATCGTCGAAAAGGTTAATTGATACTTCACTCGCCGAAAGCCTCAACGCGCTCGCAACCGTGAAAGCGGGCCAAGGGCAAGCCTACGCGAGCAGTTCGTCAACTCGTCGTCTGGCTTCAAATAAGAAGGAAAAGCCTAAAAGTAAAAAGGCAAAAAGCAAAAGCTTAAGCACAAGCAGAAGCAGAAGCAAACACGCAGACAGGCCAGACACGCAAACGAGGAGGCAAGCAGGCAACGAGTCAGGCTCTCCCTGTCATTGACTGAACGACGTCTCACAAGGCAAAACCTGTGGCTTCCTCCTCCTTCTTCTTCTTCTTCTTCTCCTCCGTTGCCTTCCTTCTTGATCATCTTCAACCTCAACCTCAACCTCGCCCTCATCACCGAGAGCTCCCGTTCATCCACCTTGGAGGCTACCTTGATCATCATCACTTCTGATCAAACACTTTCCTGGGCTGGTGAATCATCGCTTCAGCAATCCGCTGCTCGCTACTCTGTCCAGGGTTTCGACACACTCACGAAGCTGACTCAAGTCATCGGCACGGACTGCCTACTCTACTCGTCCTTCTAACCTCACACTGAGGCTTGGGCCATCGCTCCTCTTCTGGGCCTTGTGGACTTTGTCGACCCGGAGTGCATGTCTTTTGCACTGCTTCCTGTCATGAGCCATCACCACAACACTGGCCATGGCGCCCGGGGGTTGGGCATGGCCGCCGACTTGAACGCGTATCGGACATCTCGGCCAACAGAGACGACGCCGAGATCAGTTCAGCAGTCATACCCTCAGTCGCAGCCTCAGATTCCCAGGGAGCGTGTGGCTCCGAGGAGCAAGACTGGTTGCTGGTAAGTCTTACAAAATCTTCTACTCCCATGGCCACGCCCCTTTTCAATCCCCGTATGGCCATCACTGTTACTATCCTCGCTTCCTTCTCTGCATTGACAGGTTAATGATTGACATCTTTTAACAGGACGTGCCGCAAGCGCAAAGTCAAGGTATCCTTTTCCCCAGCTTCGTCGTGTACAGTCTTCCGCTAACTACTGTCATCATGATCAGTGTAGCGAGGAAAGACCAATCTGCAATGTATGTTATGGTGTATTCCAACTGCCATAATCATACATGCTGACTGTCACGTCTAGCAATGCTCGCGGCTTGGACAAGTATGTGACTATGAGGTCAAATACAACTTCAAGTCAGCAAATTCCACAGTCGTTGGCAAGACGGCAGACTTGAAGGGCAATCCGGCATGGGATCGTGAGTCTTTTATACTTCCTTTACAAGACCCATTCTTCAACACCATCTATGAATTAAGTACGAGCTGACCAGCAACCATCATCAGCCCGCACACACAAGCCAAGACAGGCGTCGGGGGGCCTAGACGATACCCCAAACTTCACCGCTCTGTCCACAGAGGAAGATCGTGAACGAAAAGCAACATTCCACGAGCCAGGCAGATTCTACGTCGTTGCAAACCAAGACAGCTTCGCTTCATTACCGGAATACAGCCACAACTCAGCGCGACGGTCCTCGAGCACAGCAGATTTCTGTGTCAGTGGAAGTAGTCACGGGACTGGCACTAGTCGATGTACCTCAAGAAGCAGGACGGCACGACCTTCTCAAGGTGAATCAGACATCTCCATTGCGGGTGAAGATACCGTGATCCTCAGTAGATTCGAGATGCCTGCAGATAAAACAGCAGCTTTGCAACGCGTATCCCCACCGACATCACTAGCAGTCAGGACGAGAACATCACCAACAACACAATTTTATCTTCCACAACATTATGGCACGAGTTATGCTTCAACGAGCTACGCCAATCAGCCAATGAGAATCAATACCCAACCTCAACCAGCAACACTGGACACCAGTGGCTACCACTATCCGTCAGCTACCACGTACTCTCCTCCAAACTACACGCCCCTGTCACCACAATATCAGCAACTCAGCCAACAACCATCGCAGCATTCTCACCCTCGATATGTACAACCGCATTCGCAACAGCAATCACAATCGCAAGCACCACACCCACCTCAATATCCAGCCGCATTTCAATATACACAATATACCCCACAGCCACAAGAGCAGTACTCACCCTTTTCGCGATTACTTCCTCAACCAACACTTTCTACCTTTGCTGCTTCACCAAGCAGTGTAGTCTCGAAGACCTCACCGCACAGCTCCATTACCTCACCACATACCCAGGCCCACCACTCTCAGTACTCCGTGCATCCAGCATCGGCATCTGGATCAAATCCGTCCTTCACCGTCAGTACCGGCTTCCCACAATCCAGTCATAGTCTGAGTCATTCCACTCAATCACCTCTGTATCATGCGAGCCCTACGTCTCAAACCTCACACACACCAACATATGCTCAATACACGTCTTATGTCGGAGGCTATGCGCCAAGCTCGAGCGCTGCCTATACGCAAGGTAACACCAGCAGTGGCGCCCGTGAGTATGGGCCTGTGCCACTTCGGACTGATGTTTTGGGTGGAAGTGGTCTTGCGCCCGCTCAGATATATGATTATGCACCTCGACCGGGCACGGGCGTGGCCTCGAGCGATGGAGCAGATACTGGTGCGGCATACGGCTATAGCGCTAGCATGCGACGATACGAACCACAAGGATCTGAGCAGACTCAAGGCCAAGGGAACCATGATGATAGGGCACAAGAGTATGGAAGGTACCGCAGAACAGGGTGGGACGGACGATAGAGCAAAGCAGGAAGTGGCAAAGGCACCTGCTGCAGGGCCAGAGGAAGATTACACCAGAAATTGGAGGGAGCAGATGAATGACGAGAACGTCACCGAGAGACCACGAAGTCTCTATTCCACTGGAGAGTCAGAAATGAGCTGGCCTACCTGAAATGATCGGGACGACGAGCCTGACTCCAGCAACTAATTGTCTCTCTCTGTCTCACACGAAAATACGACAATGAACAGACTTGGAGCACGAACGATCTTACGATGTCACGGGCCAAGAGCAGGAGCAGCAGCACAAAGAATGAGGCAATGGAGTCGAAGCATGGACACACGGGATTCGGATTCAGTGACAAAATCGCCTCATAAGCACTGCATCAGCGCGTAGACATATACGTATAGCTGTTTCCTGCAAGCAGAAGACATAGTTGCATACTAGGTAGCCTCGCCCAGCCTGCATGTTGTGAACTACAGCATTGATAACATCGTGTTTACGGACTGTTATCGAACTTGGAGAGTGTATACCAGGATATGAAACAGATCTCCCTCAGTATGAGTGCTATGGCGATGTGACTGATGGTGGAACTGGTGAGACCAGTCCAATGGTTTGCCATTAGTAGTTCACTTCGTATACTTCCGTTAGACCGATGCAGTATCAAGTCTATTGTCAGTTCCAGACGCGTCGGCAGGAGGGACCAGTATGGCACCTTATGCGGGGTAGTCGCAGGCCTATACAGCAGGTCACTGCATACTGTACTGTGTATGCATTCACCGTTCGTGGTGATTATAGGTTTCAAGTTTACTGGGTGAGGGGATGTCACGGTGTCTTAGCTGACGCCATTATAGCCACTATCGCCTCTTCTGTCTCTACTGCCTCTTCCCCTCTAGACGATAGCTTCACATCTTCTTGTCCCTTATATCCTTACCATCCCTGAGATACTCCACTAAATGATCAACCACCACCATCTTGCAAGATGTTGCAGGTCTACGTCGACCCGTGCACCATCAATTGTCGTATGTTACTGCTAGCCAGGTCCAACGCAACAAGAAGAAGACACAGACTCACGGGCATACAGGCAAGGTCATCGCAGCTCTTGACTACCTCGGGACAAAATATGAGACCAAGAAGGTTGACTACTGTCAGTCCCGTCTACCGCTGATCGTGGCGACACCATTCTAATACAGCATATCGACATAGTCACTGGCGGCCAGAAAGACCCAGACTATGTCAAAAATGTCAACCCATTCGCCACCATCCCAGCTGCGATCGATGGTGACCTGCAGCTGACAGAATCGAACGCGATCCTTTGTGAGTGAGCGTGCCGATTGAACCCCAACATGGCAACCACTTGACGACTTGCTGACCACAGAGAACAGTATACTGCGCCGACCTAG
>Ga0268250_10001329_pt1 | contig 10851 bp, 12 predicted proteins | sample AgamicAsSfe_FD_200448 | JGI IMG/M metagenome (GOLD analysis project Ga0268250, IMG submission 200448) | Agave microbial communities from Guanajuato, Mexico - As.Sf.e (v2) (version 2) | ecosystem: Host-associated > Plants > Phyllosphere > Phylloplane/Leaf | place: Guanajuato, Mexico | collected... | reverse complement strand
TCCTCTGCGATTGGTCGAGAAGCCACTGGAAGGCACAAATCACATCACAGCAAGGCAGAAAGTTGTAAGAGAAAACGAAATCATGATTCTTGAAAGTGTCTATCTAGGGAAATGCCATCGACTTGGGATGATCCAGCATCCAAACAGCGAAAAGCAGAACAAGACCAGCATGTCGAGAAATCAATTCTCAAGGCAACTTGGTGGTGATTGTGGTGTAGGAGCCGAGTGTGTTGGGCTGGGGAGAGAAACTTTGCATGCCGGCATGCTTGGCGTAGTCGCAGGCCTCCTTTTCTGCGTAGCCCATGGCCTCGTACAAGCCGTCACGCTAGCAAGAGACATTAGCAATGATTGGCAACGATGGATGAGACAAAAGCTTACCTTGCAGTCGTGGTAGGACTTCTTGTAGCAGTTTCTGGCTTGTTCCAGGTAGTAGCACTGAAATATGTTAGAGAGAAAGCATAAAAGAAGGCGAAGAGGGAGAACGTACTTGACAGCTGTAGTCGAAGGCCTCACAGGCCCGTTCGTGATCCGATCGCACAACACAATCGCGAATCTCCTCTTGCCTTCCAACCTCCTTGGACAAGCATGTACCTCCAATGGCACTGACGTTCTTTGCCAATTGAACCTGGATCCATGGTGCCGAGTCACCGATGGAGGTTGGCCTTGGGACGTAGGCAGTGGTGATGTCGTGGACAGTCGACGCAGGCTGAACGTACAAAGTCGAGGTTGAGGTAGATGTCGGGATCGAAGAAGGTGTGATGGTGACTGGGACGACAGTGGTGCTGGACGTGATGACCACAGACGCTTCGTCGATGGTAGCAGTCGAGGTTGAAAGAGGCTGGACCGAAGGCATGACAGGGACAAAGGTCGTCTCGCTGAGAGTGCTGACAGGGATCATGGTGAAGCTTGGCATGACCACGACTGAGGTAGAGTTCAAGGTATTTTGACGCTCCTGCGTGATGATCTGTGTTAGCATGATGAGAAGCAGCTGTATCAAAGACATGGCAAATTGACCTGAAGACGAGGAGCGGCAGAAACCTCAAGTCCGAAGTAGGCGACAAGAGCCATGATGGCGCTGCTCTTGATAAAAGCCATTGCTGTTGAAAGGTTGAAAGTGTTGGAAAAGGTAAAGCTGCGTTAAAAGGTGATATAACAGAAGCAGAAGCAGAAAGCCAACTGGCTGAAGACGAGAAGCAGATAAGAGTTGATGAAGTTGAAGATGCTTTGTGAAAATGTTGTTGTGGTGGAATGAAAGGAAGAAGAAGCAGGACGGAAAAGATGAGAGGTTAAATAAGTTTCGCCGTGCTGGGAATTGGCGTGCCGAAGGCAGTCACGACAAGAAGCGTTCTTGCCATTCTTGACTTGAGGTTTGCGAAATGTTGAATAACACTGGAAAGATCGTCGGTGCTTTGGTTGGATCAGATGCAGCTAACATCTGATGCATCAGTTGCGATGATTTAGCAAGCCCTACAAATAAGCTTTGTTGAGCAGCTTCGATGACTCTACTGTCACTGAGCATATTGCGTTGCTTGTCGACAAGAAAAGGCGAATAGTTAGCTCTGACCATGTTGGCTGCTCAGATTACAATGTTGTCAAAGTGTGCTTTGTGCTTTTTACGCCTTTCTCAGAGAGAAATATGGTACATCATAACAATACAAACCTATGCAGAAGACTATACGACATATCGTCTACACTCGCTAGTTCTCGCCGCCTTTCTCTTCATCGACCTTCAGCCTTGTCTCCATTTCAAGCCCATTCGCTGCCTGCAGTCTGGCCTTCTTTGCTTCTTCTCGTTGCTTCATGCTCTCCTTTTGTATTGCAACATAAATGGCACTGCTCAAAATGAGCGCGCTGCCAAACAAGCTGGTCAGATTAGGGTTCGTGCCAAAGACCAGTTTATCAAGAATCAGAGCGAAGAGCATTTGCGTGTATACCATCAGTGTTGCCCTAGAACTCTTCTCGTGTTGAAGACCTGCAGAGAGTAGGAATTGCATAGCAAAGCCGCAGGTCCCGAGGAAGATAAGATAACCCCATTCCTTTGAGTTTGCTGGCAGTAGAAAGTCGATACCTGGAATGAGGATCATAGCAAGTGCGGAAACCACAGTGCAGAAAGCGCAGAAATATGTTACACTCAAGATTGGATGTGCCCTCTTTCCGATCCAGCGCATTGTTGTGAAAGCCATCGCAGATCCAAGAGCGCCGATAACAGCAACGATGACGGCAAAAAGACGATCTGAACTTGTGACGCCTGATTGATTGGCATGAACGTTACCGTCCGCTGTGATAGCGGCGTCTGCTGTTCCTTCAGCTGCTATTGTTGGTGCAGAGGAATGGAAGAATGTTGTTGGCCGTGCAATAAGGGTGACGCCAATGAATGACACCAATGCTCCAATCTGTTCCAACCGCGTGAAAGGCTCGCGGAGCAGGATAGCGCAAGCGAAGCATGATAAGGAGGGCGCGATGAATGTAACGACTGTAGCATCTGCCAAGGGTAGGTATATCAAGGAGTCTGTTTTGTAGCTTAGCGACCTGCCATGAACCTTACCTGCACCACTACTCACAGTACATTCCGAATACTCCCAGGAAGCCACCAACACCACGCAGGAGTAGGAGCCATCGCACTTCAGGCAGACCGAATGGGAAGTGCGGCGTCTGACTCCACCACATGTATAAATAGCATAACGTCGTAGTGATGGTCATGCGAACGAATAGGATCTGGCCAAGGTATAAGCTGAAGTCCCCGTGGCCGTCTCTTCGTCTCTTCTTCTGTCCATCCTCACTGACCTGAAATGGGTGCATTCCTTGTCCATTATTTCCCTCCATCTCCAGGATTCTTGTGGTGACATTCATGAGCACGCCAAAGACTTGGGCGAGGAGGACATATGCGACACCTTTGTTACGCTCGTACAGCGCTGCAAGCTTGCCCGGAGATGGCGCGTCCATGATTGCGGCTTGAGACGGGGATTGTGTTTCGAGCTTCGGCTGTGGTTGCTATTGCTGGGGGTGTCGTGAATCCGGAGGAGGTCCACTGAGGACTAATGGAAAGGATGAAGTCGGTCGCTTGAAGGATCTGATGGTCGTCAGGCGAAGACAAGAATGGGTGAAGCCCTGATAAGTTGAGTAAGATAATCTGAAACATAGATGGTGGATGGTGGCATACCTGATGTTGACTCGAGGCCTCAGACTGATGTGTCGGATCTGATACGCGGAAATATACAGGAAGCAGTAAGACCAGCGCTGTACAGTAGGTAAGGTGAATAAGCAAATGAGACGATGAAGAAGCAAAAGCAAAGAGCAGACTAGCTGTACATAGATGGCGATTGAAACATTAAGTGGAAACGCGTTCACTCGGCCTCTTGGCAGTCAATGTCGATTACGGTGCTCAGGGGAGAAAACACAGGAGACTTTGCCGATGCGGGGTCTACTGTAAGCGTCGTCACAATCACCTCTTGGCGCGTACTGCATAACATCAGGTCGAGATCCTTGAAGCAATAAACATGGCCGATGCGCTGCAGCTCAGCGGTCACATGGATTGGCCGAGTATTGATGTTATTCGGACCTCAGGCAAGGAATACCCCCAATATATCTCAGAGCAGTTGAAGGAGCTAGATCCGGTGAGGTACATCACCATACCGGAGCTGTGCAAGACTCGACGCTCAGCCAACAATGGGGACCACTACTTGACGAAGGATGAAGTATTAAAACTTGTGCAATGGAAAATGCTCCATGGCAAGTTCCGCCCGACACTTACGAAACTGGTCTCGAGCAACGACGAGGCTATAGTCAAAGCAAAAACTAAAGAGGGATTCGCAACCACTGACGTTCTGAGGGCGCTTGATGCCTTAGCAAAGCTATCAGGCATTGGTCCTGCTACTGCTTCTCTTCTGCTGTCGGTGAATGATCCGGACAATGTTCCATTCTTCAGCGATGAGCTCTTTCGATTCGTGCATTTGGAGCAAGGCAAGGACGGGCAAGTCGAAGGCTGGGATCGCAAGATTGCCTATAACAAGAAGGAGTATGCACAGATGCTTTCACGTTGCCTAGAGCTGCGAGACAAGATCAACGAGGGCGAGAGCAACCCTATCGGCATGATGGATTTGGAGAAGCACGCGTATGTAACAAATGCGAACCGTGCTGAGGTAATATCTGCCGAACCTACTCGAGGCACAAAGAGGCCACGCAACGAGTCGTCCGCGAGATCGAAAGGACGACAGGAGGACACTGAAGGGGAGGATGAGAATGATGGCAGTACGCGCCCGAAGAGGAAGATGAAATCTAGCAAATAGTATTCTCATCTCTGCGCGATTACTCACTCTGCTGTCTGAACCGAAACTGTGCTGGTATTTGTCAATGTGGTAATGAACACCCTTGTCATTATGACGCGACTTCCATCCTGGGCAGCATTCACCTAGTCTTGGCATGAAACAGGATCGACAACTTTCACGATAAAATTTCAAAAAACACGAACTTGGTAACGCTGTTGGCTTAACAATCATCGACCTTCTCCCAATCAAGATATCGTACTAGATCAGAAGTCTAATAGAGATCTGGAAAAAGTATCGTAGGGATTCCGCTCAAAGTTCTGCTCGGTGACAGTAGCTCAAGTTTGTGTCTGAATCGCAATGGCGAAATCACGTCAAACAACAAAGAAGACCTCGAAAGCCGACACGGCGACCACCGATATTGCGTCAACAGATGGCATTGCTACTCCCGACATTACCTTGCCATCATTAGCTCAAGACTACCTCCAAAACAAGGACGAGATTATGAGCCTTCTTCTTCAACTCACCAAAGCGCTCAAGGAAGAAAGAGCAGCTCGGCAAGATATGGAGAACCGACTGGCAGACATGGAGACACGACTGAAACAAGTTCAGCACACTGCACATCAGCAAACTTTGCGATTACCCAATACCATCAAGGACAACCTTGACAGAGACATTGAAGAGATGCTCATCGTACACGATGCCGAATTCGCCGATAGATATGTCAACGAGAGTGTCGAAGAGCTGGCAGAACGTATGGACGCCTTGGAGCAGAAGCTCAAGGACGTGAGGAGAGAACTGCCGAACCTGCCGGATGATGACAATACGCTCGTTGAGGAAAGTGAAGGACACTATCTGACGGGTGATGCAAAGGTCTGGATCGAGGTGGATCGCTCGTCGGACATCCTCGATGTCGACATGTTGGGAGAGAAGCCAGCACAAAGGAGCCCATGGAATCAAGGCTCTTATTGAGACTCAATCTGGCTACGCGCTTATCAGCTTGACCTAGGCACAGTCAAGAGCAAAGGACACTCCCAATAACTGAAAAATGACTTTCGAGTAAGTTTCGCTACACCACTCCATTCCTTTGTTACCTATTCTAACATGTTACAAGACATTCGGACCTCTCCTGAACTACGCAGCTTGCGAACTGTCAAGCCCAAACTCCACGTCCTTCCCAGCATCATAATGATCTATGTGACTCAAAAACAAACTCGAAACTATGACGTCGTCGCTGTTGCTGTTGCTGTGTAATAGACGGTCGCGGTGTAGGCAACATCAGTCGTCACCGTCGTTGTCGACGTCGACACAACGGTCGTCACGGTGGTCTGCAGAGCATCAGTATTGATTCCGCAACTGTCAGAAACATCAGAAGCAAGAGCAAGGAGTATTCCAGTTAAAGATCGAACTCGCGAGTTTCTGAAGCATGAAGAGCAGGAACAAGAAATATTTCGGGAGGAACTTACAGTACTAGCCACATATATGGTATAGGTGCTCGTCGGCGTCTCTGTCGACGTGACGGTCACGGTCGATGTAGGCGTAAGTGTAAAATATGAAACAACTGTTGTCATCGGAGCAGGTGGTGCAGATGTGCTTGTCGCTATGCCTGGTGCTAGTGTGGTTGTTACAGGAGCTTCCATCGTCGATGTTACCGTCCCGCTCTGTTGAGATGTCTGTATTGAAGATGATGTGCTTTGCGTGGTTGAAGGGCCTACTGTGCTAGGCTGTGTGCTTGTCGAAAGCGAAGTTGCACTACTCGACGTGGTGCTGGTGCTCGTCGAAGTCGTGCCGAAGTACACTGCTGAGCTCCCATACATTGCGCTCGAAAACGGAACACCCGAAGTACTGGCACTCGTACCCAACACAGCCGTTGTCGTGCTCGAACCCGACGTCGTCAAAGTCGACGTGCTCGACGTAGTGTTCGCACCCACTGTCATCGACGCCGCTTGCATGACCGGCGTGGTTGTAGGGCGAGGCTCGGTATCGTAGGTACCGTTGAACACGGCGTCCGTGGCCGGTTGCACTCCCAACTCGGTACTGGCGCATTGCACGGCGATGCCGATGTAGGAGTAGCCGTAGAGGACGCAGGCTTGGAAGACGGCGAAACTGGATCGGTACAATGCCGTGTTAGCAGTGCTTCGTTTGTTCTCATCACGCTTTCCATGTCTCTTTCTCTCCTTCTTTCATCTCTCTCTTCAGCTCCACAAACCATCACAACAGCCAAGTCACCAGGGGAAAGCACGTCAGGAATACTCACGCATCATCCGTACAGCTCGCCGGCGGATCCGCCGCCTCGTCCGTCGCATTCGTCCCCGGTATACTGCAGTAACTCGAGAATGTTTGCTGAACCTGCGGACCGATGTTGTTCGTGCAATCGCTATTTGCGACTTGGGGATTCGCCTGACATATCAGGGCGGTGGCTTGGTCTTGAGGGGATTGCGAGGAGCTTTGACGGGCCTGTAATAGCGACGCACGTATCGCTGGATGGCTGAAGGCGCCTGCGGATGCTGGTGCTGGAAGGAGTATCAGGGAGAGTGAGAGGACGAGGATGGAAATGAGTGGAAGGGCGAGCATCGTCGCGAGCCTGGCTGGAGGCGAAGAGCGAGCGAAGTGGTGGAAGAGAAGAGAAGATGGCAGGAGCAGGAGCAGGTGAGGTGAGCACACGAGGCGGATGGTGAACAGAAGCGTAGAGCACATCCCGGATACAAAAGCGAGCGAGATTTGGGCTGAGCATTTGGTTGGGTGGGCCAATGCGTTGTTTGGGCGCTGCGGCGCGCGTTGAGAGTTGCGAGGAATGCAAAAGCATGCGGCTGCGGCGGTGTGGCGGGCGTCGGATTGGCAGAACAAAACAATGTCACTCATTGGCATTGACATCCCTTGCGTCGCAATTGGAGCTTGGGCCATGTTGGAAATTTGATTGGAGCATGTAAGATGGTATTGAATGTTGATAATGATGGGAGTGTATGCTTAGGTCCTCGCAGTAGATATGGGACTGCTGTTTTGACGCTTGAATCAATATCATCACGAGTGTCTGTTGGTCTTCAAGTGTTGCGCACACTCAAAGTATAGCCCAACATCAATGGCTTCCTGCCTGCCGCAACGGAAATGCTGTGCGTAGCAGTGGTCTTTCTATGATCTGGACAGTTTCTCATTTTCTCAAAAAGTGAACTTGAATGAGATATCTCTATCCAATTACGATTACATATTCAGCACCCAGAAGTACTGACTCAAGAACTAGTATACACATTATGTGGTATTTACAAGAAAAAGTAGTACTGCAATTCCCTTACCTCATCGCCGTGCAGCTTAAGCCTCGAGGTTATGCGTGCCGAGCCAGTTGGCAATAACATCATATCCACCGGTAGCGTTGTAGTGGAAGTTCAAACCGTGCCCCGACTTCGGCTGGATATACGCCTCGAAGCTGCTCGCGTTCGGGAAGTTCATCTTGACACCCGCGGGGACGCTCGCAGCCGCGCCGCCAGTAGCAAGGCAGTTACCGCCGCAGTATGGCAGGTCGTTCTCGCCGGTGATGACAAGGACGGGACCCTTGTACGCGTTCAGCATGGGGAGCGAGCCGAGGGTGAACAGTTCACCCTGGGTGACGGGCTGCTTCGTGGATTCGGCCCAGTAGAGGATACCCGTGTCGAAGGCACCGGGGAGGAAGAAGAGGTATTGCTGGCTGTTTGCGTTGGAGTTAACGATGTAGCCGTTGGCGTAGTTGAGTGCTTGGCCCACGACTGAGCCGAGGTTGAGACCGGCGACGTAGTCAGTCAAGGCGTAGTTCTGAGTAAGGTAGTTGAGGCCCGAAGCGATTGCGCCAGCGGTGGCGGAACTGCCGAAGCGGAAGGGCTGGTTGAGGTTCGCTAGCTGGAAGTCGGCGCCGGCGGCGAAGTAGCCGACGAATGAGGCGTTCATACTGAAACCGGTGAGGACGATTCCGTCACTGATGGTGGGGTAAGCAGCCACGAGAGCGTAAGTCTGGGCAGAACCAAAGGAGTGGCCGACGTGGACAATCTTCTCGTAGGTCTGGTTGACATGCGGCATGCTGCCATTGCGGATTTGCAGTGTGAGGGAGCGCAGGGCTTGGATTTCGAGGAAGGATTGGAATTGGTCGCGGGCGGCGGTGGAATTGGGTGCGTGAGTGCTGTTGCCGATGGAGAGACGGTCGTAGGCGAGGGTTGCGTAGCCGTGCTCCAAGGCATTGTCGACGTAAGAGTAGTTGAAGTTGTCATAGGCGGCTGGACAAAGCGTTAGCAACAGTATCTCGCGAGAAATTGTCTCCCTGAAGCTTACCATCCCAGTAAGTTTTATCGAAGCCAATGCCTGTTATATCGCGTTAGTTAAGTTGATGTGCTGTAAGTGGCCAAGAAGACCCAGGAGAGTGCCATGACAAGTATCAAAGATTTGTCACTGCCAAGACTTCACTCACCATGCGTCAGGATCTGGATAGTATCAATCTTGCTCGAGTTGCTGAATGACGGGACACAGTATCTACATCTCCAATCAGCTTCCACTCCTCAGGACCACTCTCTATTTCCTCTTCACCACCAGGCCAACGACTTACTGAGCACTGATGTTGTACGTCCCACTCGTAGTCTGGTAGCCGGTGAGCGCCGTAGCAGAGTAGTTCCTGCCCTGCTGCGTCATATTCTGCGCAAACGTAGTGGGGTCGAGGTTCGTCTCGATGGTGGCCGAGTTGCCAAAGACACCGGTCCTGGCGCTGATGGTCACGGGGACGGTGAAGTTGAGGCATGACTTGGCTGCTGCAGAGCCAGCCAGCAGGGCGCTGGTGAGGAGGGTGGTTGTGTACATCGTGGCGGTGGTGAAGGCGAGGGATGTTGTGGGAGGAGGAAGAGATGAGGAGAGGACAGGAGAGTGGTGGGAAGAAAGGGAAGACGGGGCTATAAGATCGATTCGTAGTAGCACTCGAGTCAGGTATTCCGGGGGCGTGGAGAGAAGGGAGGGAGATCTACGCTGCGATTTGGAGATCGAGCTTCTATTACGTCTGTCTCTGTCTTGGGTTTGTTGTAGTACACATCCAGCTCAAACGAACCAGGAAATCAGAGCTCTTTCTCCAACATCTTTCCCTCATTCCGTCCGGTCATCCGTGCCTTGCTCTGGCTCCTGTGTAGTCACGGCACCCTTCAGGAAGGACGGCAGAGGTGACCAGATCGTAATGAAGCACGATACTTTCTCCATTGAACCTCGGGATGAAGTCTCTAGTGAAATTGTGATGATGTCGTTTCTCGACGGCCGGTGAGCGGAAGAGCTCCATTGCGTGGGCGTATGGGCGGCGACCCACCCACGTTCGTCATGGCTCTAGACGGCTAGCCTCTAGCTTGTGATGATCGATAAATGCAGAAAAGTATTGCTTTGTTGTGAAACATGCTACTACTATCAGATTGGTAATTTATGCCGGGGGTAATAATAGAGGTGTATAAGTGGTATATACTTGCGCGAGGCTTGCAGTATGCTTGATGTTGCTCAGCATGCAAAAAGTCCCACTTTCTACATCTGCGACGAGGCTCGGGAAGGACGGCATTTCCTCCGCAGAATCAGGGCAATACTTTATAGCCTTAATTTCGTCGATCACCTCTTGCGACAAGATTGGCGAAGGACTACTGAAAATCTGGGTGTGGGCAAGGGAATGAGGCATTATTTGTCACTGGTTTGTGGCATCGTCGTCATCGGCAGCTGAAGTTATGCTGTTGTGAAGTCACACTACTAATAGCTGCTCATGTTTGTGCTTGTGGAGTAGTCATAACATCTGCATGCAACTTCGTACAAGATCAGCTTTTCACGCCCGTCATCTGTATTCCCAACCTGAACCAATGCCCAATAGCGATGCCTGTATCTACTCTCCCTACACTCCCCCGTGATGCCCATGATCCAGCAGCAGATTCGGCTTGATGAACTCCTCATCCAGCTGCCTGAACCACTGCGCCGGGTCCTCCGTCAAACCCTCGGTCAAAAAGTGCCTTAACCCGCCCGACACACCTCCACTCGGTGTGGCCGTCCCCGCAGCATGCTCCCGATCCACCGCCGCATGCACCGGCGTGGCACGCCCACTTTCCAGCAGCGGGCCGCGACGCGCAGACGGCGGTAGGTCGAGGTCGGCTTCGTAGTCCGCACTATCGGAATGGTCAAGTAGTGGCGCCGGAGGGATGTTGGAGTCATCGCTGCGTGCGCTGCGGCGTGGAGACGCAGTTGCAGCGTTCGCGCCGACTGGGCTGTTGCCGCTGGTGAAGGACCTCATGCGCTCGAGGCCAGGAGGCCGGTCATCACCGAACGTATGTGCATTGTTTAGTGGAATGCCGTTTCGCGGGCCTTTTCTGCTGTTGTGGCTGAGGTTTTGGTAATCGAAGTTGCTATTGTTGTTATTGTATGGTTTGCGGCCGTACGTGCCAGTTGGAACGACCTCAATGTCGAATTCGTCGTCTGAATCGGGCTCGTCCGCGACACCGGTGCGAATACCGAGGATCTCGAGCATGCGTGCAGTGGTTCCGCCGAAGATGATAACTGTAAGAACGACGACGATGAGGACAGTAGCACGCAGGGTGAGTGCGTTCCCGCCACTGAGCCCTGCAGC
>Ga0268250_10001327_pt1 | contig 10860 bp, 13 predicted proteins | sample AgamicAsSfe_FD_200448 | JGI IMG/M metagenome (GOLD analysis project Ga0268250, IMG submission 200448) | Agave microbial communities from Guanajuato, Mexico - As.Sf.e (v2) (version 2) | ecosystem: Host-associated > Plants > Phyllosphere > Phylloplane/Leaf | place: Guanajuato, Mexico | collected... | reverse complement strand
CTGTCTTACTCAAGCTCTAATCAAACTCTAGCATAAGCTCTTGAAAAGTGTAAAGAGCAGTGCTATTTGGTGTCGCTGTTTCTGATTAGGAGAGCGAACTGTAAAGCACTCTATACAAGGGGAAAATTAAATAGGTATAGAGATAATAAGTTTTACCTTACAGCTTACATTAGCTCTTAACAAGAAAACTTATAAAGGTTAATAGTAATGTAGACTTCTAGATTCTCTATTTACGTTTTTATAGCTCTTAATCTACTTTGTTATAGTAAGTAGGAGTACTCTGTTCTATAGAGATATTTGTGGATTTTTTTGATGTAGCGAAATATTTAAAGAAGCATGTAGCAATGTGATTATCTGATAATGGCCTAAACCTATTGGCAGACCGGTAGACGCTTAGTAGGTCGTAGCATAGCATGGCGGCTCTATAGCCACGCTTTAATCGATTGACGTAGGCGCTTTTAAATGTAAAAGGCAAAACGCTATGTATTGCTAGAAACTTACATAACTCGAATAGCGGCGCAAAAGCCGACTCGAGTATGGAATTGCAGCACGGAAATTTCATGACAAAACTTGAACTCTATGGCATGGTTTTTTGGATTCTGGGCTAGATAGCATGAGTGCGAGAGAAGATCGAACCCACATCAGAGAAGCTTGAACAAAAGCCGAGGGTGTAGCTGGAGTCAGTGCGTGTGATCGGCATGATCACGCTGCGGTACAGCCACGAGGGACATGCGTCACAATGGAGATTCCATGTGACAGGCTGAAAGTTACAGCGGCAACCTGCATGAAACGGCTTCGAAGCCTTTCGAGGGTTTAGCTTTGGGGATCTGCGGACATAGTCGCGTATGCACATGCGGCTCATACTCGCGGCTCGATCTCGTAAAGCATGTGGATCACAAACCTACTTACAGTCTCTTTTGAGACATAATCCGTCACGAAATGATATCTTGAATTCAAAGAAAAGTTTAAACCGCAAGAAGCGGATAGAAAACGGCCGAATCTAGTATTCATCGTAACCAAAACAGAGGAAGCGGCTCTCGGCACATGCCTTTCGTGTATGCTTGGAATGATAATGCTTGAGCCTTGTTGATCATGCACAAAGGTTGGATATGTTGATCCGAATCGTGAAGCATCTAGAGATAATTTTCGCCAGGGCAAATGGAATCAGAACTGGAGACGGGTATGACTACAGAAGAGGTTAACAGTAGTGGTATCAGTATCGTCTACGGAGTTGATTGCAAGCCTCCTTTTTCCCGGTGGTAGGAGTGAGTACGCATATGGTGTAAAGGCCGCTGACTTTTAAGGTTCTGTTTCCCAAATACGGTTGCATATAGACATGGACTCTTGAACAAGGTGGCCCAGGAGAGTAGCAATGACAAAAGCAGATAGCAAGTCAATTAGTTGCTCCAGATCAGGAAGTATCAATGTTAGCTTCCTTGCAACGTGGTCGATATCGAGCTTGCATATAGAAACGACTTTGGCTAGCTGGCCGAGAATATTGGTCGCTTTCGTCAATCCCACGTTGTGATCGTCAGTCCCTGGCAGATGCCGATGCGTGATGCCGGTGGCTGACCGTTTGGTACGCGCTACCCAAAGATCGACCCGTGTAGATCCGAGGATGTTTAACGAAGGCCACGCGAGTGAGTTGCCATGTGCTCGCGTAGAAACAGTTGCCGATGCCTGCGTTGGCCGCATATCGTCACACGTGAGTCTGGTCACACTCAAAGTTTGGTTCCCGAAACTTTCGCGGGTTACAAAGGGTGCGGCCCGAACGTAGCAGTCGAAGCTGACGTGTGGCTAGGTGGAGTGGAGACCTATCTATGACATACTCAATATCAGATTGCCACGAGGTCGTAGACTGTGGTATCTCCAAGGTTTTGCACCTGAATCAGCGGCACTCGAAGATTTCTTGTGGCCGTTAAGATCGTCGGGTCGCTTGAGGTGACGACGACAAATTGTCGGAGGATGCCATCTGCTAACACGTTAGTCAAGCTCAAGGGTACCACTGCGCTGGATCATGGAAACACCTTTGGATGTGCGGTCAGGATGCTTGCGTCTACGCCTTCCGACGATTTGCGCCATGGCGCCTAGAATGGAAAAGCAAAAAGTCGCGGGGTCTCGCACTTGCGATCTGGGGATTACGACGTCGGGCCGACAGCAAACTTTCGAAGCCTGAAGCACGTCGCATCCCGTTCGCGAAGTATCGTGATCCTGGGGGATGCTCATGCATGTTGTGCTTGAATCGAGGGAAAGACTTTGAGTCAAAACTCACGCCATCACCAGAATGCCCCACTGACATCGACTCGAATACTGACGATTTCGAGCAGGCGAGAAAGGGGAAGGTGGACGCTCATAGCGGCGGAGTTTCAACCCGTCGCATGGGTCTGTTTCGATTGTGCATCAGGTATACCTTGTAGGGCTGAGGTATCAGCCGGGATGTGTTTTGTATCCGTGTCAGGGAACATCGATGAAATTCAACAACCTAATCCGTAGCGATGTCATTGGAATACACAAGTGGACAGAAGTTCTCATACCAATCTATGACGATGACCTACAGAATGCTTCGAAAGTGGCTTGATAGTGTCGGAGGCATGGCTCCTAGGCCGTTTCAATTTTTCCGGGTGCTCAACACAATGAGAGGGCTGCTTAGCTTGAGAATGGCGAGATTGCAATCGTACCGAGAAGTTGCTCGAGGTGCTCAACAAGCGGCTGAATTTTCAAGGTTACCACGGACCGTGTGCTAGGGCACGCGTTCCACACATCCCTACGGCATGGTGGTATGGTGGTATGGAATGTTAGTCGAAGATTTGGCTGTTTCTAAGCTGTTTAGCTCCTGAGTTCCGCGGTCTTGCCTGTTAGCGACAATTAGGCCAGTGCTCAAATGACATGTGATGAACAGCGGCACGTTTGTACGCCGTTGTGATAATACATGAAAGTATGTGTTGTTAGCTAAATAAAATGATTGTATTCTTGCCTCGCGTATCTCAAAAGCCGCATCAGGCTCCACAAGTCGATCCCCAACGTTGTGAGAGTCAGTGAACATGATCTTCAAAAAGCAAACGAGCCCCATGTGGCTTTTCGAGCCGCGAAGACAGCGGCGGTCGAAGCTCGGCGACGGTTGGGTATACGCGAGGTGGAGCAAACGGCAAGCAGGTGTGCTGCTAGTGGCGTACGCCAAGTCGTTTACCTATGCACAAAATCGCTCGCCTGTGGCGTTCGGAACGAACCACCATCTTCGGTCGGCCTTCCGGGGCCTCGAATGCCTTCATCTATACAAACTCAACAATGCTATAGCAAAATGACAGTCAAAGCACAGTGTTCGAGCGAGTTGCTTATATTTTGATGTTCTGTGCTAACCAGTCAAGTAGATCAGCGCTGATCACGATGGCATCTTGCGAAGAACGTGTCTCCTTTCTGGAGGCCTCATCACCCTCCTGCATATTAGGCGAAGTCCACTTAGCGTTATGAATCCGCTGTTCCTGAAAAGTATGCCCTCCGTCGCTGGTAGCGTCTGCCATGCGAAGCGTCAGCAAAGGCCCACTTCAAGTGGTCTGGGGCAACTTCTCCATTCGCCCTAAGTTTCAGCTGGGTCATTGGTCGCGTTCAGTCATCATGGAATCTAGTGCCAGACTTTCCGTGCACATGCCAGGGATCATCTCTACGGCGAGGATTGCACCTCTGGTACGGAAGATGCATGACCCTCGAATAGCGGCCCCAGAAGAGGCGGTTCAGCCCCACTCCATACCTCAATCTGCAGTTGCCGTCCGCCATACCCAATGGTTAAATGTACCTGCATTCATTACTTTCCGTTATGGAGTCTCATATAGAACAGGCCTCGGGAGACTAAACGACCTGGCCTAGCACTTCTGACAGCTCTTGATATTCTCCGACATTCCAGGGAGTTTATAGTAAGGGTCTGTCCCGGATTACCAATTTCTCTTCGTTTCCGCCTCTCACTTCCTGGCCGTTCGATCGTACACGATTTCGTGTATGAGTACGAAGAAGGATGAGGCTCCTGGAATTGTTGCTCCCATTGCTGGCATGGGTGCAGCTAGTAGTTGCTCAGGAATCGGCTATGCTGGCTGTGGCCAAGCAACTTCCCCAATGCGCGGTATGTTCGATCCGAGCGATGCTCATAACATGTACTGATTGCGTTTTCAGCAAGTGTGTCTTGCCACAGCAGTCACCCAATCGCCTGTTCAGCACACAGACCTAGCCTCAATATGTGCAGATGCTAAATTGCAAGGCGAGGTAGAAGCGTGTGTTTTGCAAGCGTGTACACTGAGACAGAGTTTGAGTGAGTGCCTCACTTCCCAATGCTGTATCGAATGTTGCTAATTGCCTTTCTTAGCGACCAAGAATGTCACTTCAACAAGCTGCCACGCCCCCATACGTTATTCTGGCGAGTCCATTCGCGTATCAAACTTGATTCTCTCGATCGTCACCGCTGTCTGCGCGCTCTCCAGGATTATATACAAGGCCGTGTTCTCTATTGGAGAGCTCGGTTACGACGATTACAGCGTCTTAGCCGCACTGATAGCCGGTGTACCATCTGTCGTTATCATCGATAGAGCCATCGTTCCAAACGGTCTTGGAAGAGACGTTTGGACAGTCAGCTTCGAACAAATCACCAACTTCGTCCGGTATCTTTACGCCCTGGAAGTCCTGTACTTCATCCAGATTGCGCTTCTGAAGCTCACGCTTCTTTTCTTCTTTCTCCGGATCTTTCCAAAGCCGATGATCAGGCGACTCCTCTGGGCTACTGTTGCATTCAACTGTCTCAACGGCGTTGCATTCACGTTCGCCGCCATCTTTCAATGTCGACCGATATCCTTTTACTGGACGAAATGGGACAAGGAGGGATCAGGCCAATGCATCGATATCAACGGATTAGCGTGGACAAACGCCATCATCAGTATTGTCCTAGATATTTGGATGCTCGCTTTACCCTTGTTCGAGGTTTTTAACCTGCAGCTGTCCTGGCGCAAGAAGCTTAGCGTTGCTGTTATGTTTTGTGTTGGCACATTGTGAGTCACCTTAAGAACTATCACTAGAGGACAATCGCTAACTTGAGGCTCAGTGTAACCGTCATATCGATACTCCGTCTGCGGTCTCTTGTCAACTTTGCCGCTTCCGCGAATCCAACATGGGATCAAGCGGATGTGATCAACTGGTCAAACATCGAAATCAATATCGGAATCATCTGCGCCTGCTTGCCTGCACTACGCGTCATTCTTGTCCACTTGTTCCCCAAGGTCCTTGGTACAACCAAGGCCACCGACCGGCCTTACTACGCATACGGCAGCCAAAGTCATGGAATGAGGAAGGGAGGCAGTGCGCCGGCCAGCGGTCCAGGGAGATCGGCTGTCTCAAACGGCGGACGGGATCCGAACGCCATCACATACACTAAAACTTTCGAGATACGGCATGCAGATAGTGATGAACAGTCACTTGTTCAGATGGAGCTGGATCAATTTGGACCAAAGAAACAAAAGAATCCAAGTAGCAGTACCAGTATTTCGAGTTTATAGATAGAACATCTAAACAAAATCCTAATTGCGCCGACCACATCCAGATACAAAGTTTCGTTCACACGTTGTAACCGCTCTCTCGAAGATGAGGCATCGATACTAGTGTTGTGCAGCCATTAGCACAAGTGCAGATGACTAAGTCTTGTAGAGGTCGCCATTTACATCTAATGCCGTACGTATTCAAGTTCTCTTCGACACTAGAGTAACCCACCATATACTCCTCGCCCTTCTTCACATCACGTACGGTCTTGAACACTTCCTGCTCCAGCTATGTGTCCCAATGCCTCTTTACGCTTAATTTTTCTCGTGATTCAAAGTCGATCCGGTCAATAAAGTCATTCCGATTTTGCCGAACGAAGCCTCTCCTTCGAATGCAAACATACTCATAACGTGTATTAGAACATCGATGAAACAGTGGTAGTTGCTTCTTGTAAAAAGGGCTGTGCGCGGGCACTCATATCTCTACAATTTGTTGTGTATTAGATACTGAATGTTTATGACATGAACCATATTTGGCATCGTTACAATCTGGGAAACATCTATCCCTTGCATGCGGCCAGGCGGGTCAACTGCGTGGGCGGCCGCACTAATTTCTTAGCGCAGAGTGAAGCTTCCCAAGGTCGTGAGCCGCACGCCCCAATCGCAACACTCGTGATGTGGGTAATGACACCTGTGTACTAACAGTTCTCTGAGAAAGACGTTTCGTATCCAAGTATCTACGCTCGATCGGTAATGACTATCAAAATAATGGTACATAAGGTATCGCCATTTTTGACTTCGGGATCGAGCTTGTCGACAACGTTGCTAGGTGTCGATTGGCTGAGGACGAGAGTGTAAGAGCCGTCCCGCTATGTATGCTGCAGATACTGCAGTAAAATATGTACGAGCTGAGGAATGCAAGGGTATCTGAGCCGACCATGCACATAGCCACAACCTCAGGCGGCTATTGCAGCTCACTCACTTCCATCTTACTCAGCAGTCTCGCTTTCTACATTTGACGAAATTTTCAGCGAAAATTAAGCTTCCTGCACCCTAGTAAGCCGCTACGTCTCATATCTACAGCCATATTTGCAATATATTCACAAGTTTCCCCAAGTTCGTGCGCAGAAGCTGACACGATCCACCCTTCAGCCTTGCGAGAACGTCATCACGGTTAAGTAGTTGCCGGCTACCATACTCTCTCTCCAGGTACTGAAAGCGCTCGCGACTAGAAGCTGAGGTTCATCAATTCGGTGGTACGACTCTTGCTCTGAGAATTGGGAAAATCGAACGATTGATATGCGCCTCTTACATGCCAAGACTCTCGAATTCGAAGTCCTCCACGATAATGAGATACCGCGCTATCTTATACTATCGCACACATGGGGAATTGAGGAGATTTCCTATCAAGAGATGCGCTTTTTGCAACAGCATCACGCCTTGCCCGATAGCCTCAAAAGCGATACCACAGTGATGGCTGCATTGGAAGCGGCAGCCGGGCTGAAGATCTTCGCGATGAATAGCAAGTCTATTCAAGCTCGTGCCGGCTACAGGAAGATACAAAAGGCCGCCAAGCTCGCAAGAGAGAAGGGACTGAAATACATCTGGATAGACACCTGTTGTATCGGCAAAAGTAGCAGCGCGGAGCTACAGGAAGCAATCAACTCAATGTATCGATGGTATCAGCAATCCTGCTTCTGTATGGTTCACTTGGAAGATGCAGATTCCGTGCGAGACCCGGACTCTGTTTTGCACCGCCGTTATGATATTGCAACAATATTACGTACATCCCGATGGATCACTAGAGGCTGGACTTTACAAGAACTCATCGCACCCAAGGCTCTCGCATTCTATGATCAAGATTTCTCACTCATTGGCTCCAAGAGTATGTTCTGTCCAACGATTGCCGAAGTGACAGGGATACCTCTATCTGTTTTGCGTACTGGTGACCTGAATCAAGCTTCAGTCGCACAAAAAATGTCATGGGCAGCCAATCGCAAACGACTCGAGCAGAAGACCGTGCATACAGCCTCATGGGCCTGTTTGGTATTCATATGCCTATGCTGTACGGTGAGGGTGACAATGCATTTAGACAGTTGCAGGAAGAGATCATGAGAAGGACTCCTGACGACTCAATCTTCGCATGGAAGGCACCTGATGGGTCGCTATCCAGATATTGTGGATTGTTAGCCATGTCGCCCGATGACTTCGAAGGATCTCAGGGTATCGAGCAGGGCCGTGGTCAATTCGCTACATCAAGTTTGGGCCTCAGAATTGAGGCACGGTTTTGTCCTTTGCTGGACGAAATCTCTGGCGAGATGTGGGACGATTCGATCTTCGCCCTTCCGCTGGGTGCGATAGAGAAAGGAAGAATAATTGCTCTGCTCATTCGACGACTGAGTGCATCGCACTACACAAGAGTTGCAGCCAACACGTTCAGTCATCGGCTCAATGATAACGGCAAGCCAGAGGCAATTTATATCGAACACACTCCAAAGATTCCAAAGATATTCCGAAGCCGTGCGATGCATTGCTTTCAGTTCAAGTTCGACTCTACAGTATACCGTATCCGAAGTGCACAGCCAAAGCAGTTGTGGGATCCAATCCATAGCGACCTTTCAATCGATCCCGAGTTTTGTACAAACAACGGTTCAGATAACAACGGGTATCCAGGTGCACCCGTATTCTACGGCACGGTTCGGCTGTATTACCAAAACCGCAACTTTCCTTTGGCTTGTTCGATCAACTTCGGGCATAATCTTGTGACCGGCCGTGTATGGTTGAAGCTTTTGGGCTCTGCTTCTACACCCGTCGAACCGAATTGGCGAACCGTATGTCAGGAACCCAAAAGCTATGATGAGCTGCTGCGCCCAGAGCCACTTGTTCAGGTTCTGAATATTTCGAACTCCGAGGCAGTCAGAGTGACGGTTCATTATGGCTTGCATCGCGGTATGATATCCTATATTGTCCATATTGTTCAGCAGAAGTACATGTTGCCCCCTGTTTTGAGAACATAGTGTTACAGTATCAGTTGTTGAAATGGATAGTGATTGTCAGGCAGTCGCTGCAACGCGTACGATTGCAAAAGATGCACGAATCTGAGCTTTAGAGTTGCATCCTTACGTCATAAAAAGCTTTTACGTAGTTGGTGATACCGTTGACTCGTTTTTTTCGATGGCACATTTCCTATCGTTTTCATATCCCCGGTTATTTGTCGACCCTGGCCTGCAATATGGATATCGACTTCTCCCAGCCTATCTGCCGTAAGCGACTGCCATTGGACCGAACACAATAGTCGACGAATGTGACAGACACAGGCCGCGCAACCCTCTCTGCATACAATATAGTTTCTCATTTGGAGACCGTGGCTTCAGCCGCGGACAGGGTCACTTCCCGCTATCAGGTACCACATATGCCGAGCCAATGCATTGTCCACGCAATGCATCCTATCATCTAGAAGTTCGTATCCACCCCAAAGCCTTAACAGTGAACTATCTTCTTCTCCATAGCCATCACTAGAGACAGTATCCTGTCATGTCTATACTTCTCCCGCTCTACGTGTATCCAAGTGCGGGTGCATGGGATCCGCTATACGCAGCGTATGCACACCTCCCCCTACGACTTCATTGCACACTAACTGGAACTCAGAGCAAAAGCGTATAGAGATGTAGACTTCACCGTCATCATCAACCCTTGCTCTGGCCCCTGTATGGGGTCACTCCCTGACCAAGTGTACCTTGATGAGGTCCCTAAACTACGAGCCTATCCAAACATCAGAACACTGGGATACGTCGCAACCGATTATGCAGAAAAGCCTATCGAAAGTGTTTTGGCAGAAATCGACACGTACGCGCGCTGGCCCAAAGTCGCAAATATCACCAAGATGCGCGTTGATGGAATCTTCTTGGACGAGACACCAAGCATGTTCGACGAGGACGATTACGCATATTTGAAGACAGCGAACCAAGCAATCAAGAACAACACAGCGTTCAGCGAGCGCTTCATAGCTCATAATCCAGGCCTGGTGCCCACTTCTATACTCACTTCGCCCACAGTACTACAAGAATCCTACCTCAACCTCACCGATCTCACTGTCGTATTCGAAGAGACATTCGACAAGTGGCTTGACAGAGATGTTATGGTTCCGCTACAAGCACACAAGATTCGGCGTTCGAGACTGGCAGTCATACTGCATTCGTTGCCGAATCTGACTGGAGAAGTGCTGGACTTCGTGATCCAGCAGGTGCAGAACACGGCGGATTGGATCTTCTTGACGGACAGTGCGGATGACTATTATCATACCTTTAGCGCAATGTTTGAGAGTTTGGTGAAAGCGGTTGACGAAAGTAGTTAAATGGGAAGGCGAGGCTCAGACATTTATAATCCCCGCTGTGGCCCAGCAGTCATGAAAGTGCACTTGTGCAGCTTGGTATCCAAGACCAGTGGCTACTTGACCGTGCGCATAGCGCACTTGTGAAGCTGACAGCCTCCTCATCTATGTCTTTCAGATACATGATGGCGTTCTACTAGATCGCACCAGCTTCCTGGTAGCCGATGCTATGGCTGAGCAAGGAAAAGGTCCGCCATGACTAGAGTGTATCGCCGATATCAGTTGGTAATTAAAGGTGTCTGCTATGTTTTGCATTGGCCCTAGAAGATCGCAACCACAGCAAACACGTCCAGAATGTATCTGAGGACGAAGTCTGGAAGCATAGCATTCCTCTGTTTTTGGTACGGTACGGCTGTGAGTGGAGAAGAGCGGACAAAGCGATGTGATACTGGAACCAATGTTTGGACGCCGAATTGACATTTGCGGATCCGTACGAAGAGGATACGGCTCCGCGAGCAGTGTCATGGTGCCAACAGTTGGAGTCTCACACTCAAACCCGGTCTGCTCCGTTTCCCTGGGGTGTTTGATCCGTAGCAATATTTGCCCTTCCGCAATAATGCTCCTATGCAACGTCGACGATGAGGGGGTTGTCATAGCTAGATTGCTGGAAGCTCAACAGCACCATGATCTGGTTGCTGGCGGTTCCGCTCATGTAATAGCTTGCAATGCGGGCGAAGACGGTCATGGCTGGGTTGTCGCCTGCCTATTGTGATGGTTGTAGGTGTAAAGTCGGGCGAATCGGAGTGGAGGGGTTTCCGCGTTGGCAGCTGCGTCGCCTATCTTCGGCTTGCTTCACGCCTTGCGCCCTTCCCTCCAACATGCCGCCGCAATGCCGCCACCGCGTTTATATCCGCTCGCTCGCCTCTCCAGTACGTGGTCCTGTCCACAGACTGTGCGATTGACCTTACCTTTGTCCAGTAAACACGCTCAAAGCGGGTAATCGACCCTTGACCGCATCCC
>Ga0268250_10001326_pt1 | contig 10863 bp, 16 predicted proteins | sample AgamicAsSfe_FD_200448 | JGI IMG/M metagenome (GOLD analysis project Ga0268250, IMG submission 200448) | Agave microbial communities from Guanajuato, Mexico - As.Sf.e (v2) (version 2) | ecosystem: Host-associated > Plants > Phyllosphere > Phylloplane/Leaf | place: Guanajuato, Mexico | collected... | reverse complement strand
TCAACATCTCCAGTATCCCTTTCGCCCCGTGCTCAGCCTGTCACACAAAGCTCAAGGCTCTGAGTCCATCCTCATTGGAGACCAACCCCGTTATTGAACTACTCATTCTCGACCCTGTCTCCTCCACAAACACCGTCGAAAGCAATGTTGCCGAACGCAAGCCCATGTTCTACGCCAAACACGCTCTCAAATCCGTTGTCGATGATCTCGAGACCTTTGTGGCTCACCTCACCCAAGCGGAGGCCGAAGACAGGCTGGTTGAGCTGAAGTCCATGCGCGGCGATATTGGGTATCGACCATCTATGTTCATGAAGCCGGGCGATTCTCTCACCGACAGATTTAATATCCACGCCTTGTGGGGAGATGTTCCTCTGATCGATGGTTTGATGTGGTTGCTCTACAAGCGATTTCCCGGTCAGCTGGGTAACGAGAAGTACATGGAGCGTGAAAACACTAAGGAGGACGACACTCAAGATCACAAGCAAGATGATGACGCAAAAGATGCTAAAGATAGTTGCACTGTCTCTGGCCTTCATCAGAGCCCCCACGATGGCTCGGATACCTCCACCAGACGTGACTCACCAGCTTCTTCTTCTCGTCGCCGTGTGCCTCTGCCAAACGCACAGGACATTATCTTTTCCGTGACTGAAGGGCTCTATCAACAGCTCAAGTTCCTCTCACCATCCGAGATCGACAACATTCTCGCCAAGCTCAGGAGGAAGAGAAGAAAGATAGCCGAAAGAAGGCACCATATCGTCGATCATAGTTGCCTCACTGGCGCCAATGCCGGCTACTTTGAGCGTACAAAAGCTGAAGCAGAGGTAGAAGCCCATGTTGCGGCCAGAGTTGGACTGGTGGATGGTATCATACTTGTTATCCGTCAGCGATGCGAGTCTTCGCACCCTGCCTTGGATGAAGAGAGCCACGATAGCTGGTCTGATTTCGAAAATGAACCCCGTGAGCCGAGTCGAGCCAGCTCACCTCGTCCTGAGCCTGATGTGCCAGTATGGAAGGCTGAGATTCGAGAGTGGCTCGACCGGCCGTTGGAGGTGTCTCGAAAGATTCGATACAGTTAGGGGAAGTACATCGCTCCGTGAGTTGCGTGACTCGATGCAGGCAGCGAAGAAGACACGGTTGGAGACAGTTTCATTGCAGATAGAGTGCGTCTTGGACATGGCGAAAGTATTAAGCATAGTTATGGAATGATTTCTTTTTCGTGGCAGTGCGTTTGACAAATCCAACCAGTGTCGATGAATGTTGGGTGGCGGACCAAATCGCAATCCGTTATGTTGGGGTACTCATGGCGTCCAAGCATATCAGTTGGTTTCGAGGGCTCTTGCTGAAAATCAGTTGTTGACAGTCATCAGGTTCAATGTTTCGCCGATGGCTCGCGTATGAGGTAAGGGTAGCTCAGGGGTAAGCACAGCAATGTTTCCGGAGGGGTGGTCTGCAAGGCCGAAGCCAGATGCAAACTGGGAAGCAGTGGCGGCTGATCTAGAGAATATGGCTGAAAGCACGCGTGGAAGATTTGACGGCGTGGTGGTTCGAACCTACACCTTCCACATCTGGCTGGCTGCGCAAGAAAAAGAGAGATGACTCTTCGGGTCTCTCGCACACCTCTCAAAGCAACAGGACTCTATCAGCGAGAGTATACCTCCAGAGTAAAAGAGTAAAAAACCATTTCTGGGAAAAACTCGCTCCAAGTTTCTCGATCAGAGGGTACCAGGTAGTGGTGACTGGCGGCCAGGGTCGGCACATAACCTTAGCCCGTACACGGCGAAAGCTTGGAAGGTTTTATTACGTTAATCTTTAGGAAGGCGATAACCACTACACCATTCCACCTAGATGGGAAATACCCCAACTCGACTTCAATATATGTGCTGAGTGAATGTTCGGATTCAGGGGCTGCAAAATCCAAATATAATTTGGAGTGCTTGCTGTTCATAGACTCACGGATTCATTTTGATGATGCTCGATGACAAACTATCACCGTCTGCATCGTCGAAAAGTCGCAGCTCACGTTTTCCAATCGTGGCAGCTGCTTCCGCCGGCGCTCTTGCTTGGACGCCGCGCCATCGTCTTCCAATCTGAGCCATCGTGACTGCCTTGCTCGACGCGACATGACGATTCCATTTCCTGTCCTCATACCAAACTATCGAACTTCGCTTCTGACTTTACTCGAGCATTAAAATTATCGAAGCAATTGTTTCATCGTCATTCATCACTATCTCGCCTCAGCAGACATACCCACATCAGCGTCCAGGCCTTTCTATCGCATTCGTAGTTATTGCAAGATGGAACCAACACCTCCAGCGACAGGACAGCTGTTGGAAGTTCCTCTGGCCTCGGTTCCATTACCGCAAGCACCTCGAGCGACGGTTCCGCCGTCACAGGTACCTCCAACAGCAGCTCCATCACTACAAGCACCTCCAACAGCAGTTCCATCATCACAAGTCCCTCCAGCAACAGTACCCTCTGCGTGCTTTCGTCCGCTCGTCAACGTTCCTACAGCCTCCCATCCTGACGGTCAAAATCTCAAACGCTACGGACACAGAGCACCGACAATCCAAGCGTGGTACGAGATGTACTTGGGAAACCAGTTATCTGACGAGATCATTGGTGCCCTTTCATTCATGAGTCCCAATGACGTCGAAGAGCTGAAATCATACATCCGCGAGTTGCTGAGACTCCCGATTCGCCTCACGTTGTTGCGAATGTCCGATATCCACTATCCGTCTGAAGCACCGAGCCAAGAACTCATATACAAGCAGGGAGATACCCTACTCAGGTGGCATGTCTTAGCTGGCAGAGCGGGCATTCTCCTTCGCTCGTGTGTCGTCTTCGAACTCGGTTTCAAATACCCATACCGCTTCAGAGAACCTGCATCGGTCGAAGATTTCGAGAAAGAATGGTGGCCGGACAATTACCACTACTACACGCTAGTACCTTATACATACCGTCGAGAGATTCTGGTCAGACTGGTTGAAGTCTGTGCCGAGGACATGAAGAAGAACAAGAATCTGCGTACCCTCAGTACCGATCCCACGCCTTACAGAAAGAGACCTGCATCTAGTCCCGAGAACGACGATGCCTCCATCAAACGAGCTCGCATAGAAGTGGCACCGTTCAACCTCCTGAGTTTCGGGCGTTCACACGATCCTGACGATCCGAAAGGCAAGCAGGTAGCGAGATGAACCTGGTGCGACGACTCTCGGTCTGTGCAGCATGGTACGATATTGTCAGTATTAGGGAGAGTTGGGAGTACGCTCCTTGGGTGGCCGTTCTTTGCTTTACTGATATAAATATTCAGTTTCAACCACTACCAAGGTTGGGTCATGCTGAACTGTGGTTGCTCTGATTACAAATACAGGGTTGCGCTGCATTCTCTGGCTTTGTGTTGTTTCACGCGCAGTACTGGTTCGGTGGACACATCTTTCATTTTATTATCGCGGAAGCATCAGAGCATGAGTATGGGTAGCCATGTTGCCAACTTGAGCTCAGCTCCATTCGCTTTCTGTCCAACAATTACTGAGTCAACACCTGGACGTCACTTGTCTTCCTTTAGAGTCTTTGATCATTACCAAAGTATCTAGCAAACAAAGCATTCTCGCTTTCATTCAACTGCAGCTCTTGGTCATCTGTAGGTCACTTCATGATACCTGATACGGGTTTCCGCCCACCATAATCTTGCCGGATGCATGTATCTGATGGTTGTATTGTGATCTAGTAGTCTCGTAATACCATCCAATCCTCTAACAGTCTTCTACTCAACTCTCATTTTGCTGCTCCACATATCTTGCTGCCGGAGCATCTACTAATTTGGTTGTATTCGCGGTGAATATCACATAGAGACGAAGTCGGCGCGGCAACAGGCCAATTTTCACTCACTTGCATTCGGATTCCGGATTATTCTGAACAGACGCATTCGCGGATTCTCCTCACTCCCTAGCTATATCTGTTGTTTGTCCCCTCCTCCTCTCCATCCTTTCTTCCCAAACATCCTTCCTTCCATCCACAACATCCGCGACAGATCTCTGCGCCTTTGTTCTACCAACACATCACTACAACACACAATAACATTGTCGACCCATAACAAAAACCCGTCATCCACAACAAAGATCTTCCATCCGCAGATACAACCCGTGCCAACCAAAGCAGACCATCAAGAACAACAAGCAACCATGTCTGACGCCCCTGACACCACCTTCTCCAATGGCGAGTCCAAGCTGTTGATCAGCATCATCAAGAACTTGACTGGTAATCTCGAGGTATGTTTGTTTTCTCTTCTCTGCGCATCTTTTCTTTTCCTGCATCCGCGTTTTACATTATCATCTTTGGCTGCGTCTTCGCGTTGAGCGCGCGCATTCTGTTGTGGTTTTTGTTCACTCCTTTTTTCCAAGTCTCGTTCTCGCGCTTTGAGATCTCGTTTCTCTCCTTGTTTATATCTATTTTCATCATGCCCGTCTTCGACCTTTTGTCTTGATCATATCCCTCCATCTCATCACATCGCATTCTCCTTTCTCCGTCACATCGTGTCTTCCTTCCAGTTCCCCTCCCATTCCCTCTCCTTTATCATGCCAAACATGACCAAAACAAAGCTAACCCATCTTCTGCACAGTCCGACTGGGACGCCGTCGCCGCCGAACTAAACTACAAAGACGCCGCCATCGCCCGCACCCGCTGGAACCAGATCCGCCGCAAGAAGATCACCGGCCCTGCCTCTGCTTCCACTGCCACCACTACCGCCAAGAAGACTGGTGCAAAGAAAGGCGCTGCCACTACCGCCAAGAAGGGCAAGGAAGCCGCTTCCGAATCTGTAGACGACGATGAGGATGCCGCTAAGGCTGTGACCAAGACTGAGGATGACGAAGACGAGGAAGAGGAAGAGGCAAAGCCCGCTGCAAAGAAACGCGGTCGTCCTGCCAAGACTGCTGGTGCTGCTGCTGCAAAGAAGACTGGAGGAAAGAAACGCAAGGCTGCCGCTACTGCTGCCTCTGACAGCGAGGATGAGGAGGAGATGAAGACTCTGGTCAAGAAAGTCAAGACTGAAGTTGTTGAGGAAGAAGCTACTGTTGGCGCTGCCGCCGACGCTGAGACTCCTCCTGAGGTTGAGGTCAACGCCGAGAGAGCCCCTGAGGCCGACGCTGCTCCTGCCGCCTCTGACAACGAAGAAGAAGAAGACACCAAGCCCGCCCCCAAGAAACGTGGTCGTCCTGCAAAGACCACCACCACAAAGAAGCGCGGTCCCGCCAAGAAGGCTGGAGCCAAAGTCGTCGCAACCAAGGGCAGCCGCAAGGCCGCCACCACTGCTGCTTCTGATGACGAAGATGAAGAGGAAGGAACTACTCTTGCCAAGAAGGTCAAGAACGAAGGTACTGGACATGAGGAAGCTGCTGTCGACGCTGATGAGAAGGAGGACGGTGGCGTCAAGGCTGAGGTTGAGGCCGAGGCTGACGAGACTGAGGTTTGATACTTTGATTTCTTTACTGCACACTTACACTCCGCGATCTGGTCAGAAGGTTGATTAGAAGGACAACGGTCATCGGATAGATGAGTGGTATCGCGCTCACAACGGGCTATCATGGTAGACAGAAGGGAGCTTACCAAGTCAGATAGTCATCAGATGCAATGAAGCACGAATGCCCGAGGGGTATCATACCAATTCCTTCCTTCTCCCACTGTGCTTCCCGTTCTACATGTGATTGACGCGATGTCGACTTGTGAGAAGTTCTCGCTATAGTTGGAGTATGTAACCTTTTGCAAAGCCAGGGGAGCATAAAATGAATGAAGTGTACATACGAAGTAAGAGAATATCTCATCCCAGCTCTCGCGTTATAGTTGAATGAAGTTTGAAGCCAGCTCTTGACTCCGAAAATGGATGTGCCCAGTTTGCCTTTGCAATACGGCTAGGCCAGGCATTGTAAGTCTGGAGAGAAGATGATATACCTTGAGTTTGCACGACGTCGGTGGAAGACACAACCTGCGCGACCTGAATATCGAGCACCCCACGCTATTGGATCCTTCGAGCATATTGATCTTCGTTGGTCCTCTGAGTTCTTGTTTTGAATGGACGAAGCTCACAAAGTTGTCCCGCGCTTCGGTACCCTTCTCGCTTTCTATGCTGGCAATGTAGGCACGTTCAAGCTGTCGTTGTCATCAACTCCTGTGCAGTACAAGCTGCATGCTGACATCGACTTACGTGAGGATCTCAAATTCATCGTATTTTCTGAGCTGAATGGCACTTCGCCTGTACGTCCTGAGGAGGAGGTCGGCCAAGTCCGTAGGGACTGCGGTACGTGATGGTTTTGAGACCAGGTCTTGGAGCTGCTTCCTCGGACCGAAAGATGGATCGAAGATGAGCAGATTGCACTTGCTGTTCTTGCAACGCTCGAATCCGATGATTGTCATGGAGTGACCTGGCTGCTGGAGAAAGATCGGTGGAAGGTGAGTCTTGTGCACTTTCGAGTCAAGTTGACCGTCCTGTGAGAAATATGCTTCTACAAAGTCAAGCAGGTGCTCATGCGCCATTTTGGCAGATGTGCCACCGAATGTCTGAACAGAGTGGGCGATACTCAAAAACTTGCAGAAGGTGGCCACCTGTGACAAGATATAAGCACGACGATCTTCAGGCGCGGTGGGGTCATACCTCAGGTGTGCCTATCCATTTTCTTGTGTTGCGGATTCCTCCAGTCTCTTGCCTGCCGACACAGAATGGATCACGGTCCCAAGCTTCTTCGATCAAGTCTTGTATCTGAAGAATACCTGGTATAGCCTTTTCAAAGCGTTCGTGACCCTTTGCTTTTGTGTCTCGTATGTATGATACGAGCATCTGGATGTTTCTGTAGCCGCAGAAATAGCCTGGACTGGTTCCTTTGTGCACGTGGTGGACGCTTGGATGGCAGACGTAGACATTTGAAAGACCTTCGGATGACGCGACGGATAGACGAGTGATAGTCGGAATGAGTTCGGGCACTTCGTTCTCCACGACACGTTCTGTAAATATCCGGCCATCTCTGCCAATGCGATTGATCCGTCTTGTGGGTTCGCCGTCTCGGAGTTTCTTGAGTACACTCTCAGGCATCTTCTTCTCGAATGCGTATGGGCCGAGCTCTTTCTTCTGTTACACAGTTTAGTATCCAGTAACGTCCCATTGAGACTCGCATTGGGCTTTTCATTCGTAGCAGACACAAGAAAGACAATAGAAGACTTACACCAAGGCGGGTCCCGTGTGGTCTGTTCTCTGCACAGACTGCCGCACGCTTCTTATCATATGATCGTTCGTGATGCTTGTCTATAGGGCGAGCGATTGTTGTCGAGCCTGCAGGAGCAGTCGAAGATTGATGGAGGCTGGTGGTAGAACCAGAGTTGAGTACAGCCATGTTGTCAGCGATGGTATCGGATGAATGCTGTAATGATAGATGGTTGTTCATGTGTTCGTCGAGTTCGACGAGATGCACAAAGTCTTCGCATTCGGGACACTCGGCATAAGGAAAGTCATCATCCGTGGCGTTGTTGGCAGCTCTTTCTTTTCTCGGGTCAAAGTCTTCGACAGTTGGTGTTGTAACATTTTCATGATTTCTGGCATCAGTATATACTCGCTCCTCTTCCTCTCTCTGTAGTGCGAGGGCAAGTTTCAGGTCCTCGTCTTGGGCTGCGAAGTGAGAATCTGGAGTGTGATGCAATTCGATGTGGGCCGTGATCTGATACTCTGCTTGATCGTCATTGGACGTGTGGAAACCACACAAGAACGGGCACTCCATGATCATCTAGGCAGAGCCCTTGATTATCGGGATGCAATGCACGTGAGCAGGTTCGCAGTGACAGAACAGGGCAGCTCGCAGATTGGCTGGCGCGCTTGTTGGGGACGGTCCGCAGAGTGGTGAGCTGCTGTTGAAGCCAGATCACTGCGGGCTTGAGCGTGAAGAAAGATCGATGTTGGTAAAGGTCGCGCTTCTTCTGTCTCACAATGCACAAGTTCGTTGTCAGATTGTTTGATGTAATTTTTGATTGGGAGTGCCAGATTCGATTGTTCGTCCGCTCTCTCCGCGCGTCAAGGCGACGTCCAGGCGACGTCCAGCACGTGTTGCACGTCACATGAAAATGGCTGAGGAATTGGCGTCTTCAACGATATCGATCTCTGCAACAAAGAACCACGTTACACGGCATCACAGAAAGACGACGAATGCAAAATGTCAGATTCCGATAAGAACAAGTCAACGGCGTTATTATCCTCGCCGCTTGGGCCGATGAGCAAACACGTTGGTAATTCTGACGAACTGCAAGACATGAGTCGGTCATAGAGGTCATAGACAGGGATTTAATTCCCAACAATAGTTGAACGAAGGAAAAGCCGCAAACAGGAGCAGCGAGAAGTCGTCGACCATGGTCGTGATACAGGCTTTGGGTGGCGTCCTTCTAGAAGCTGGGGGGGCTGGACCATGACAGGACAAATCGGTCAGAATGTCGTGCTTCAGAGAGAAGGAAGCAGGGGACGGGCAAGACATGTACGAATGACACAGTCGCGGTTATTCATGGCAGACAACTCGAAATTATCGGATGTGCTTGCAAAATGATGGTAGCCGTATCTTGCCGACGTGGTGATAAAACTCGGATGCCAAAAACTTCTTCCTAAAGGGGCGCGCTCGAGAGGATTCGATTGTTTGCCTTCCAGCTTTGCATCCCCCGCGTCAAAAACCTCCAGCAAGCTTCTCTCAACCACAGCACACCAACTTCCCACCCACATCACCTTCCCTGTCCTCGCATTCTTCCACTGAATTATCCGAGACCATGAGCGACAACATGATCCCCCAAAAGGGCAGCAAGCCTGCACCGTGAGTTTTGTCCCTGGCCCGCCACCACGTCCGCGTCCACCACAACAAGAAGTCCTCTCTTGCTTGCCGCCTCCATCCCCTTTCACACTCCAACAACCACTTTTCCTGCGCTGCGAATCTCTCCCCTACGCATATCTACCGCTCTCTTGCCATTCGCAATGTCGACAATCAGACCCGACCAAGCAGTCACTGACCATACCAGTACCCCCCAAAACACTCCCCTCGACAAGGCCCCCATCTCTTCTCGCGCACAACAGCCTGGTGTCTCCAGCATCAAAGAAGGTATGCGCCCTCGACTCTTCGCCTCCGCCACCACTTACTAACACACCCGCGCAGAGGACGCTGCCTCAATATTCGCTGCCAACCCCGCTCTCGTCTCGATGATGCAGAACAAGCTCAGCGGTCTCGTCGGTAGATCATCCGGTTACGTCGAGTCGCTCCCTGCCCCCGTCCGCAGACGTGTCGCTGGTCTCAAGGGTGTCCAGAAGGAGCACTCCAAGCTCGAGGCCGAGTTCCAGGAGGAGGTCCTTGCCCTCGAGAAGAAGTTCTTCGCCAAGTACGCCCCTCTTTACGAGAAGCGTGCCAAGATCATCAACGGTTCCACCGAGCCCACCGAGCAGGAAGTCGAGGCTGGCAAGGAGGACGAAGAGGAGGACGACGAGGACGATGAGGCCGACGAGGCCGAGGACGACAAGTCTGCCGCCGACGTCAAGGGTATCCCCGAGTTCTGGCTTTCCGCCATGAAGAACTCTTCGCTCGCCGAGACCATCACCGACCGTGACGAGGACGCCCTCAAGTTCTTGACCGACATCCGCATGGAGTACCTCGACCGCCCCGGATTCCGCCTCATCTTCGAGTTCGCCGAGAACGAGTTCTTCACCAACAAGACCATCTCCAAGACCTACTACTACCAAGAGGAGAACGGCTACGGTGGTGACTTCATCTACGACCACGCCGAGGGTGACAAGATTGACTGGCAGTCCGGCAAGGACCTCACCGTTAGAGTCGAGAGCAAGAAGCAGCGCAACAAGAGTAAGTTTGAGATCATCTCGTGCTCATAAGCATAAATACTAACTATATCTCTCAGACACCAAGCAGACCCGCATTGTCAAGAAGACCATCCCCACTCCCTCATTCTTCGACTTCTTCAACCCCGCCAGCCCCCCTACCGAGGACGACGAGGAGGTTGAGGACGACATTGAGGCCAAGCTCGAGCTCGACTACCAGCTCGGTGAGGACATCAAGGAGAAGCTGATTCCCCGTGCCATCGACTGGTTCACTGGTGAGGCTCTGCAATTCGAGCAGGGCTTCGAGGACTTTGACGAGGACGACTTCGAGGACGAGGACGATGAGGATGAGGAGGACTACGACCGTGACGAGGAGGATGACGAGGAGGAGTCAGATGAGGACGTAAGCATATCTCTGATCAAAACCTCGGAGAAACAAGTGACTGACAACATCCCCAGGGTGACGGCTCAAAGCCCAAGCAGGAGACTGCTGAGTGCAAGCAGAGCTAGATGAGATGTGCTAGATTTCCTTTTACATCACCATCCTAGACTTTGGTCTTTCAAGGCAACCATACCGATCAATGGCGACGGGCGTTCGGATCACGGGTCTTGCAATGTACATTGCTTGCTCTTCCCACCCCAAGCAAGCCCATCCGAAACCTCGACACAGCCTGGATCGGAGCAACAAAAAAAGTCACGCTCCTTGACGCAGCACCATCCCCCTTCACCTCACGCACTTCGATGTCCTCTTTCCTTCCTGCTACAGCGGCGTTGTTTATTCTACCGATTGGCAACGCGTGTTCTTTTTTTTCTTCTTGTCCTCTATATAGCTGATAATCATACTCTCGGACAACAGATGGTCGACACTGTGAGGTGTGTTTGCAGGCGAAGTTCGTCACTCGAATCAAGACATGTTTACAAGAGAGATACCTCAAACCGAAAACGATAATGTAGTTGAAGAGTCATGCTAATGGTGTGGTCACGGTGTGGATGCCGAGTAATGTTCCAGATGAGGCTCAAGTACA